>Ga0209755_10005176_pt1 | contig 14979 bp, 7 predicted proteins | sample TergutCo191P1_FD_187301 | JGI IMG/M metagenome (GOLD analysis project Ga0209755, IMG submission 187301) | Cornitermes sp. P1 segment gut microbial communities from Petit-Saut dam, French Guiana - Co191P1 (SPAdes) (version 2) | ecosystem: Host-associated > Arthropoda: Insects > Digestive system >... | reverse complement strand
GTTACTAGGCATAGAAACATCCTGCGACGAAACAGCAGTAGCAGTCATGCAGGGAACCAAGCTTCTAAGCAACGTGGTCGCATCACAGGTAAAGTTCCACGCACGTTTTGGTGGAGTAGTGCCTGAAATCGCCAGTCGCAAACACAGCGAGGCAATCGTTGCCACCACAGATAGGACAATGCGCGACGCAGCTACAGCCGCGACGACTACGCCCTTCTCTGCATTAACGGGAATCGCAGTCACCGACCGACCAGGACTTATTGGTGCACTGGTCGTCGGGCAGGCGTATGCAAAGGGCCTTGCCTGGGCGCTTGGCAAGCCGCTTTACCTCATCAACCATCTAGAGGGTCACCTCTATGCCTGTGTGATTGATCCCAATCCAGACTTGCCCAGCAATGACTTGCCTAGTCCGCACCTTGCGCTGATTGTTTCAGGCGGCCATACTGCGCTTGTGTATTCGCCGGCGCCACATCAGTATCAAACGCTGGGCGAGACCCTCGACGACGCAGCAGGCGAGGCCTTCGACAAGGTTGCAAAGGTGCTGGGGCTGGGCTATCCCGGCGGGCCCATTTTGTCGAAGCTGGCAGACCAGGGCGACCCCCATGCAATCGATTTTCCGCGCGCGATGATGCACAGCAAGGACTACGCCTTTTCGCTTTCCGGCCTGAAGACAGCTGTCATCACCTACATACGAGAGGCGGAGGAGAAAGGCGAGCCTCTAAGCACAAGTGAAGTGAGTGAAAATGCACAAAGCGAAACTGCCCAAACGCAGCACAGTGATGGCGGAATCAACATTCCCAATGTTGCTGCATCATTCCAGCAGGCTATCGTCGACGTACAGGTAGCAAAAGCTGTGCGGGCAGCGCGCGAAACAGGGGTCAAGCACTTCATCATGGCAGGGGGCGTTGCTGCTAATAAGGTGTTGCGCGAAGAACTCATAACAGCACTTGCAGGCATCGGTGTGCAAACCCACATTCCACCTTTCAAGTACTGCGGGGATAATGCGGCAATGATAGTCCGCACCGCAGCAGCGAGGCTGGAAGCTGGCGTCCTAAAAGCGGCCCCCCTAGACGCCGACTGCAGCTCTAGCGGCCCCCTCGACACCTAGCTGCCGACGATCCTCGCCAACATCTTGCCCATCCCTTGTCGTCTCGACCGAAGTGGAGAGACCTTGCGTGTCAAAACAAAACGTGACGTACGGCGCGAAAGCGCGCAGTGAATTTGCTCGCACCCACAGCATATGTCATCTTGCAAGTATTATATGAATAAATTTTGAATAGGTGACTAACTAATAGCATTATAGTGGCTTAGTCACTATAATGGGATACTGCATAGTTATGTAGGAATGTTACTGTTTAACACTGACTTATATTGTGAGGTATATCATGACCGCCATACATACCATCAAAAAAATCTCCGGGGGGGGGGCTCTTTCTAGGCATTTCGGTGCTTTAATTCTTGCGTTTATCCTCTCCCTCTTTGTACTCCCTTCTTTTGCAATAGCTTCTCTTGTTCCAGGCTTTACAGTGGACTTTGAAGAATCTTCTTTTATTGAAATTATTTCCAATCGCAACGCTGCAAGCTCTTTTGCCTTTGATCAAGAAGGTAGACTTTTGGCATGGGGACTTAATGTAAATGGCCAACTTGGTCTTGGAGATAACACTGATAGATACGTACCTACCCTCGTGCCGATTGCAGGTCTTTCAGGGGTTACCTCTTTTGACACTGTCATAGCTGGAGGCAATCACACCTTGGCTCTTGACCAACAAGGAAGACTTTGGGCGTGGGGGCTTAATACAAATGGTCAGCTTGGTCTTGGAGATACTACTGCCAGAAACGTACCCACTCTCGTGCCACTTCCAACAGGGGTTACCTCTTTTGACACCGCCATTGCTGGAGTCAGTCACACCTTAGCTCTTGACCAACAAGGAAGACTTTGGGCGTGGGGGCTTAATACAAATGGTCAGCTTGGTCTTGGAGATGCCGTTAACAGAAGCATCCCTAGCCTCGTACTTCTTGCAGGTCTTACTCATGGCGGCATTCCTGTTACCTCTTTTGATGCCGTCATAGGTGGAGGTAACTTCACCTTTGCTCTTGACCAACAAGGAAGACTTTGGGCATGGGGATTTAATTCAGTTGGCCAGCTTGGTCTTGGAGATACTACTGCCAGAGACAGGCCTACCTTTGTGCCGATTGCAGGTCTTTCTGGTGTTACCTCTTTTGACACTGTCATAGCTGGAGTTAATCACACCCTAGCTTTTGACCAACAAGGAAGGCTTTGGACATGGGGAAATAATGGACAAGGCAGACTTGGTCTTGGAGATACCGCTGACAGAGGCAGGCCTACTCTCGTACCTCTTGCAGACCTTTCAGGTGTTACTTCTTTTGACACGGTCATAGCTGGAAATTCTCACACTTTAGCTCTTGACCAGCAAGGAAGACTTTGGGCATGGGGAAATAATGGAAACGGTAGGCTCGGCATAGGCAACACCACCGAACAACACAGGCCCACCCTCGTACCTCTTACAGGTCTTTCAGGGGTAAGCTCTTTTGATGTCGTTGCAGCTGGAAGTTCTCACACTTTAGCTCTTGACCAGCAAGGAAGACTTTGGGCATGGGGAAATAATGGAAGCGGTAGGCTTGGCATTGGCAACACCACCGAACAACACAGGCCTGTACGCCAAGACCCAGCACTCCCTACCTTAGCTACCCCTGCACCAGCAGAGTTAAACGTATCCATAGACCTTGAATACGTAACCCTAACCTTTGACTCTCCCATGAATACAGCTCAAGGAACACTGTCTATAGACAGAGATGCCACTATAGACATGAATAGTGCTGTTTGGTCAAATGGAGCGACTACTCTTACGGTGCCAGTAACCCTAGTGCCAGGAAGCTATCTCACTGTACATACCATAACAGCAACAGACTTTGCCCAAGCAGAAAGTGAAACACCTACCCCTACCTTCTCATGGTTCTTCAGAACAGAAGTAGAGCCCTTAGATACCCGAGAGGGAACACTGTATAAGACACTGCAAGCACCTCCCCATATGACTCTTCCTGATGCTGACTTTGCCTTTAGCTTTACTCCGGTAGTAATAACGCTAAGTGATGACCCGCTGAGACAATCTCAATCAGATGGCCCTACTATACCCAACCAAGTAATCTCTTTTCTTTCAAGCAACGCTGTTACAAGTGTTTCCTCAGTAAGTGTTTCTGGCTCTATCGACCTTATGGCACTGTTTAATGCACAAACCTTTCCTGTAGCAGGTATCTTTGTCTATGAACTAGCTGAGATAAGTCCTTTTTCAGGAAATCCTGACATTATCTATGACACAGCACGCTATCAACTAAGAGTACAGATAAACAATGACGGTGAAGTAGTTTCTCTAGACATCTTAGAGATGACCTATAACACTGACACTTCTCAGTGGACACCTGTATTTCCTAAAGTTGATGCAGCTGTCTTTGTTAACCTTTACTTCTCTGATGCTCAAGTAGACCTAGAGGTTACAAAAACTATTGAGGAACGAGACTTAGCTGACCTAGATACCTTGTTTGACTTTGAACTCGTGCTAACCCCTCCTGCAATGATGTCTCTTCCTACTACCATGACTGCATACATCCACGACAGCACAGGCCCCATTGATGACCTTGCTAGGTCTCCTGTAACTATAGGAGCTAACAACATCTTTTCTTTCCAGCTAAGAGATGGTGAACGCATCGTTATTCAAGGCCTACCCCTAGGAACAGTCTTTAGTGTCACAGAAGCACTTGCTCTAGACTTTGCTCCTAGTGTAAGAGTCTATAGTGGAGGAGAACACATTCATTCAGATGCAGCAGACCCCGAAACAGCTCTATCCACAGGAGAACATCTAGTAGAAGAAGGCGGCAGAAATGCAGCAGACTTTATTAACGTCCACAGAGTAGTACCTCTTACAGGTCTAGTAGTAGAAAACGGACTAGCATTTCTAGTAGTAGCAGCACTAGTAGGTCTTATGATGTTAGCAGCCCAAAGAAAGCGCAAGTCAATAGAGACTTTGCCACTAGCCTAGCACCTCATTGCTAGCTTTGAGACCCTCCTCGCCACAAGCGGGGAGGGTTTTTTACCTAGGGGAGGAGCGCACGTGTGGGGCCTGCAGGGGCTGCGGGCTACTCCTCCGTCTCAACCACATCGCGTACGGTGAATCCCTCGATACCTAATGCTTGCATGCGCGCTAAGACAGGTGGGTGCGAGTACGACCAAAACACCACTACAGGGTGAGGCGTCATGTTCGACAGAGCCTTCGCGCTGATCGTCTTCAGTCCGTCCACCAAAGCCTGCCCGTAGCCAAAAGACCCCGCAAAGGCATCAGCCTGATACTCAAAGCGGCGTGACAGCACATTACGCCCAACACCCAGCAGTTCATTCACTGGGCCAAACAGCAGGCTAAAAGCAATCAGGCCCAAAATAAATGACGGCGCACCCGTGGTCGAACCCATAGCAGAAGCCAAAGCTGCACTGCCCAAAAACAGTGACATCAGCCACAGCATAGCTCCGTTAATCAGCACAGAAATCGCCATGTTAATCGGAATGTGCTTCTTCTTGTAATGCCCAATCTCATGCGCCAAAACAGCACAGATTTCTTCAGCCTCTAAATCATCAATCAGCGTATCGTACAAACAAATCCGCTTCTTCTTTCCAAAGCCCGCAAAATACGCATTCGCCTTTGTTGAGCGCTTTGACCCATCAATCACAAATACATCACTAATCGGAAACTCGCACTTTGAAGCCATCTCCATCAAGGCATCGCGTAAATCACCCTCCTCCAAGGGGGTCTGCTTATTAAACAGCGGCACAATTAGCTGCGAATAAAAGTAGTTCAGCCCGACACTAAATAGCGTCAGCGCCCCCCAAGCCCACACCCAAAACCAGGTTGGGCTTAAAGCATACAGCCACGCCACCACCGCAACCACCACGCCCATCAGCACAGCAGACAGCAGCAGATTTTTCAGCGCATCTAGAAAAAATGTCATCCGCGTAGACTTATTAAAGCCAAAGCGCTCTTCAATCACAAAAGTATCGTAATAGTTAAACGGCAGACTCAAAACCGCAGTCACAACAATCAAGACAAGAACAAATAACAGGGGGAGTAGGACGTGGTTTTCAGTGACCGCAGACAATGTGCCTTCCAGCCAGCCTAGTCCGCCTGTAAACAGTACGCCCAGCAACAACAGGGTAGCCAGACTGCTCTCGATAAGGCCAAAGTTGCCACAGGTGCGTTGGTACTGCTGCTGTTTCGCATATTTCTCGGGCGAGTAAATGCCTTCAAGTGCAGCAGGCAGGGTATCACTCATCATCGACCGATTAAGCGCAGCCCGGATTTCAGCCCAAACAAAGCTGGCAACAATAATTCCAATAATTACCCAAAAGATAGCACTGTATTCCATCGGAGTCCCTTCAATAGTTTTTCTAATTATAAGCGACATCATGAACTGTTTGATGATCTATAAGCTTACAAATGTATGGCCACATGCAACACCGAGTTGTGGATGTTCTTATTGCTCGAGGAAAAAGCACACGCTTGCACTTTGTGGAGATGAGACCTTCTCCGCCTGCCGTCTGCTATAATATTTAAACATATAAATTGTTTAAATCTATTTAAGGAAGATTATGAACCTTCTAAGAGTGTGTTTTGAGGGCGTAAAGCCTTATAAAAATGGAAAGTTGGAAGTAGATTTTTTTGCCAAGGATCGTGTTACCTCTGATGAAGAGGTTCATGAAATAGTTCAGCCTGTGTACTCTCAGAGCGTCGTTGTTTTTTCAGGCATTAATGCGTCAGGAAAAACGACTACACTTAAATTGCTCTATCTTGCGCTTAATATTCTTTCAGGCAAGCCAAATATTTTGGAGGGCCTTGAGAATTTTAATATTTTTGATGAAGAGGTCAAGATTACGCTGTATTTTCAAATTGACAATATGTTTTACCGATTAGAATCATTACTTCTTGTGGGAGCAAGAATCGCTGACAAAAGGGGATATGTCAGGTCGAATGTGCTCTACCAATTCAAGCAGGAAACACTGCTTGGAAAGAAAAGGAAGCCTTCTACGAAAGAGGAGATATTTGATTTTAGTGCACCTGATGTGGTCACAAATCGTGAGAGTCTTGACTTGGAAAGCATAAAGTATCTGAGTCCTAGCTCAAGCATTTTACAGCCAATTATTCAGGAAAAACCTGTTGTGGTTGAGCAGCTTATCGAGAGCATTTATTCGCCAAAATCAGATATTGGCCTAGGCTCAACTTACCCTGAAATTCTGCAAATGTTTGACTCGAGCATAGAATCACTTGAGCGCGATAGTATGGCAGACAATAGTTTTTACCAGCTGAAATTTAAGAAAAGTCCAGAGGCTTTTCCTGTGCATAGGGACTTGATTGCGCATTACTTATCCGCAGGTACCATTAAGGGTCAAGATGTGTTGTTGAGGGCTATTGAAGTTTTGAGTCGAGGGGGCTTTTTAATCGTTGACGAAATGGAAAATCATCTCAATAAGAGACTTGTTGGGATAATCATCAGTCTATTCACTTCAAGTGAGCTTAATCCGCATGGCGCGACTTTGATTTTTTCGACACATTATATCGAGGTGCTTGATTTTTTGAAGCGGAAAGACAATGTGTACTTTTTAGTGAGAGACCAAGATTACAATATTGAGTCCATCAAGTATTCTGACAGGATTAGCAGAATTGAAAATAAGAAAAGTGAAGTTTTTTTCTCAAACTACATTAAGGGAACTGCTCCAAAATATAGTGAGATTTTGAGTTTTAAGAAGCTCCTAAAGGGAGAGCTGAATGCTTAGCCATCAGGAAAGGACTGACCTTAGCCAGTCCCACGTCATTCTTTCTTGTGAGGGTGGGGCTGAAAAGGCAATTGCAAAAATATTGCTTGATGGAGGAGTAACCATCTTCTCTGACCCTGATAATGATGTTCAAATCACAGGGGTTAGGTCTGCAAAGAGAATTGAAGAAGAATATCTGAGCATTGATTATGAGAAAAATGTTGCTGTAGTTAGATTTCTTGATTCACGAAATGAGAATTTCAAGCTTGGGAGACTTTATCGTGATAATACGACTGTTGTCAGCTTAACTACTCATCCCGAGATTGAGATTTTAATAATCCTCGCTGAAGGCCGCTACCAGGAGTATTGGCAGAGGTATCGGCATAGCATGAAGGCAAGTGAATACTGTAGTGGCGTGCTTGGCTATGGAAATGTTAAGAGTCAGGAATTTGTGTACAACTTCTTTTCTGATATTGATAGGCTTACTGGCGCCCTACAAGAACATCGCAGTCTTCGACCAGAGGCCGAAAACTGCATTGCTGACATTTTGAGATAGTGCTACGTTGCGCACACGCTTGCACTTTGTGGGGGCTGCGTTTTACTCCGTTTGCTTGTTGTTTTTATTGTTACAAAATTTGTGTCATGTGGCATTCGATGTTATAGTTGTTACATGCTTTGAGGGGTTCCCCTCACAATAACCGCCAACACCGCCAATATCGTCCACGCCGCCGCTTGCGTGACCTGGATTGCTTTACTAGCAATTCGTCTTGCACTGTTAGTGCTGCTTTGTTGTGTGTTGTGCTCCTTGATGAGGAGCTGTCGACGCCACCTTCCGCCAATCAAAGTTGCAGACCGCTGATAACCGCCACAGAGGCCGCCGCCATGTGTGCTAGTTCGCTCTGCGCTGCAAGGGCAGGGCTTCGAGGTTTGTACGAACTTGATGGGGTCTGAAGAAGATTCATCAAGAATTCTTCTCGAGGAAGGAGGTGAATGTATGAAAGAGAATCGACAGCAATACAAAAGTAAATCTAAAGGAGAACTACAAATGAAGAGAACAATCGTAATTCTTGCTTTGGTGGCGGCCTTCGTCTTCGCATTTAGCGCCGTCGCTGGGGCAACATATAGGGGTTTTACCCCGGTCAGAAGCCAGGCAGAACTTGATGCAGGGCTTTTGCAAGGATTTATTTCCTTCCCCGAAGCACGCAGAGAAATGGCGCGCAACTTCGGTGATGGTGGAGCATTTTCAGCAGAGACAACAGCTGCCACACTAGCAAACACAGCTCATGGTGGCTACGTAACTTCGACCACAAAATGCGCAGTATGTCACAGTGCTCACCGTGCAACAGGCATTAATGACGAGGCAGTGCAAGGCAGCGCAGCAAGTTCAGCAAGCGGCACAAACCTTGCCAACGTGCAGAACCAAGCATATCTTACAGCAGGCTCAGGCACCTGCGAGGGATGCCATGTCAGCACCGGCTCTCAGGCCTCACGTCTATTGGTAGAGTGGGGACCAGATGGTGGTGGCCCGCACGCAGCACCACGTCGCGGTTGCTTGCTTTGCCATAATGCTGGTATCCACGGGCTATCAGGCTCTCGCTTTAACGTGATGAATGTATTCATGTTGGGCAATACGCGTAATCCAAATCTGCAAGGTTCTGGTGGAAACAGCCATCCTTCTATCGCTGGAACACCTACTCGTGATATGCATATCGCTGCAGAAATCGAAGATGGAAGGGTGCTTCGTGGTGGAACATTGGATGTTCCTGTAAATTCACCGCTACCTGGTGTAGCGACAGCCCCTACAGCTGGATCAACCTGGTGGTATAACGGTGCTCGCTCTCTTGGGCCTATTGGAACCGTTCCATCTGGGTTTACTGGTGCACCAAATGCAAATCAGTTTGCTGCAGCACGTTCGCTTGCAACTGCCTATACTTGTGGCGAGTCTGGATGTCACATGAATACTGCAATGTTCAACTTGAATTGGGGCATGGGCTTTGAACGTCGCGACCAGGTTCGTGGCAGTGAGACTAATCCAATGGCTTCAGTTACAGTAGGCACGCAGTGGGTGACAGGTCACATCATGCCTTCAGTCCGCACAAGCGGTGGCGGTGGCGGAGCTGCAGGCTCTACTCAAACATCAGCTTGTGGCCCTTGTCATGGTGGACACGCTGCTGGATTCCCTACAGCATCTACTGTTCCTGGGCAGCGTGATATATCACGTCAGGCCTATGGTTGCGATCAGTGTCACGACATGGTTGGTGTAGCTACTAACAGTACAGCCTGGCCACATGGTAACCGTAACATTCGCGTTTATGAATGGGCAAAGGACGGCGAACAACAAGAAAACATGATGGCTGGATACAACCTGTGGATGTATGGTGGAAATATTGCACGTGCGAATGTATCAGGTATGCCAATTAGCAATAACCCTAATGAAGCATTATGGCCAACGGCACCTGATGCCACAGGAGCTGATCGTCAACAAGGCCCCGTTTTCCAAGGACCTACCAGCAGAAATACAGCGTTTGCTGACCAAAGCTGGACAGTATTGACAGGCGTTGTACAGGGTCGCTACGGAATCCCAGGTCAGACTGAAGGAATGCCTGGTAGTTACGGAGTTCCCGGTACAGGTCTCACGGATGGTTCTTGTCTCAAGTGTCATGTAGCGATTGATCCAGCATCAATGGCAACTCTTGGTTCCATGGGTGCAGACGCTCTTCGTCACGCATGGCGTGGTGGCGGTGATGCTCTTAATCCAACATGGGATGGAATACCAATCGCAGATAGAGAAATCGAATCAAGCCGTCTGTTCCTCTATAGATAATATAGAGAGGCGGACTTAGTCTGGCTGTACTGTACAGTCGGTGCTAGTTTGATTGTTTGGTCTAGATTGGATAGAGGTCTGGTCTGACTGAATAAATAATGCAAGGAAGGGGAGTGTCCCGTAAGGGGCGCTCCTCTTTTTTGTGCGCGCAAGACTAGGTTTTCAGGCTGGCAGTGAGGGGTGACAGCATGAGTGAGAGCTTGCTTAGCGAGGGGGCGGAATAAGGTAGAAAATCGCTGGTTCAGCTCCGAATTGGAATCCTAAATTTAGCCCGCTGTTACCTTCCCGACACATAACTAAGTACAGTATTTGCATAAATCTTAAAATTTTTCTACTTTCTCCGGTGTTCTTTCCAAGCTTTTAACCTGTGCTTTTCTTAATTTATGGATTAATTTCTAATAAAAAATGAATCAATTGCTGAAAAATTTTGAAAAAATTGTTGACACAATATGTATCAACTATTAACATATTATGTAAATGATATGAAGTCATCGATGGAGGGGTCCATTAAAAGGTTTTAGAACTCTTTGGCTCGGATTTTGTATCTAGAGCTTCGAGGCAAAGAGATAAGCGTTGCCTTGATGGGATGCATAGCGTACCCAATCAAGATTCATCTCGAGGGAGGAGGTGCAACATGAAGAGAAACGCAAACAGAGAAATAAGCGTTAAGTCTAAAGGAGAGATTACAATGAAAAAGACAATTATGATCCTCGTCCTGGTTACTGCCTTCGTCCTATCATTCGGCGCAGTAGCTGGAGCAAAATACGCAGGATTCACCCCAATTAGATCTGCTCAAGAAATCGAAGCAGGTACCCTACAGGGATTTATTACCTTCCCTGAAGCTAAAAAAGAAATGACTCGAAATACAGTTGATAAAAGCTTGCAGAGTTCTGCTCATGGCGGTTATGTATCAACAACCACAAAGTGTGCTGTCTGTCATAGTGCTCATCGCGCTACGGGAGTATTGGCAACTGCTACAGAGGGAACAACATCTTCAACCATCAAGGTTGCCAATCAAAAATTCCTAACCGATGGTGGAAGTGCTTGTGTGGGCTGTCACACAGGTGAAGGTGCTCAGGCTTCAACACTTCTTGTTGAGTGGGGTGGAACTGCTGGTGGTCCACACACTGCTCCTGGTCGTGGATGTACACTATGTCACAATGCAGGTGTTCATGGTCTATCAACTTCAAAGTTCAACGTCATGAATGCTTACATGCTTGGTTCAACTCGAGGTAAGGGTGACGCAGGCACCGGCACACTAAATGCTGGAAAAACACGTGATCAACTTATCGAGGATGAAATCAAGGCTGGTAAAGTGCTTCGAGGTGGAACTCTTGATGTGCCTGTAGGCTTTATTGATGGCAAAAGTCCCATTGTTGCTACTCCAACTGCAAACTCTACATGGTGGGCAACTGGTTCTCGCGTGCTAGCAGAGGCAGGTGCTCCTGCTCCTGACACAAATGCGAATACCTTTGCAGCAGCTCGTTCACTTGCAACTGCTTACACATGCGGTGAAGAGGGATGTCATACACAATCAGTAATGTTTAACCTTAACTGGGGCATGGGATTTGACCGCGTAGATTACATTACTGGAGAGGTTACTCCTGTGACTGGACACATTCTACCTTCAGTCCGTGCAACTGGTGGTCCAACAGGCAATGCTTGTGGCCCATGCCATGCTGGTAACGTAGCCGGTTTCCCAACTGCTTCATCTGGTGCAGGTGCCGGAGACCCAAGTCGTCGCGCCTATGGTTGTGACCAGTGTCACGATATGGTTGGTGTTGCCACAAATACAACTGCCTTCCCACACGGTAATCGCAACATTAAGGTTTACGAATGGGTAGACGGTGAACAGCGGGAAACAACAGCAACTTCTGGCAACCTCTGGATGTATGGTGGTAGCGTCGCTAAGAAGGCTGGCGTAAGTGCTAACTCACGTGCGTATCGCGGTCCAAAGAGTGATGATGGTGGATTTGCAGATACAAACTGGACAGTTCTGACAGGTGTTACTTCTGGCGGTCCTGGCAAGGATGACCCTGCAGGTTCTGGCGGCAAGCTTCCAGGTACTGGTACTGGCCTCCGAGACGGTGCATGCTTGAAATGCCACGTGGCAATGGATGCAGCTTCAATGAAGGCAGCAGGAAGTCAAGCAGCAGCTTATTCCAACCACAGTGCTCCAAGTCAGACCAGCATTAACAACAACAATGTAACTGGCTCAGGCCGCCTGTTCCTCTACAGATAGCTCGCAACATCTGGCTCAAGTAGCCAAAAAGAATCGCCACACGAAAAGAGCGCCCCACCAGGGGCGCTCTCTCTACGCAACAAAATCCAAAGGACCGCTTGACTCTTTGAAATCCCAGAACATAAGCCAACAGGCAAAAGATGAGCGGACGTATAACTTGCCTCTTTTTTACTGGGGCGCACGGTTTGGGTTTTGTGAATGCTGCGTTTTGCTCCGCTGCTTAACTGATAGAATGGTAGCCTGCTTTATTGGTTCTGGTGCGCCGGATGCGCGCTGGACGAAGAGGGAAGCTGGTGCAAATCCAGCGCAACCCCCGTTGCCGTGATAGGGAACGAGGCCAGGCCTATGCCACTGGCGCGCCGCGCTGGGAAGGCGCCTGTACAGCCTTGCTTGACCCTTTAGCCGGAAGACCTGCCAAAGAGTATCGTGCGCACAGCGCATGCAAAGACCCTGCGGGAGGCAGAATCTTTATGCAAAATGTTTCATTTTTATCGCGGAGCAGGACGGGCGCCAAACTGGGCTTGGCAGCTGTGGTGCTACTAGCGTCGCTGTTGCTAGCTGTGGTCGTGGCAGTTCCTGCGGCGTGGGCACAGGATGTCACGGCGACCCTGCGAATCGAATATGTCGAGGGCACCATGATGCCGCCGATCACCGTCACGGTTCCGTCGGGCACGACTTTTGATGACCTTGGACTTGCGGGTGCCAACACCGATCCTGGCTTTGTTACGGCCCTGCATGTGTTGCTTGTGGCGCTGGATGAAGTTCATGGTCCGGGCGCGGGCGCAAGCATGGTTGTTGCCAGCAATGGCAATATCAATTCAATCGGTGGGTCTTCTGGGTCAAGTGTAAGCTCGGGTGCTTTTTGGATGCACGCGCTCAATCAGACCCAGCCTGCTGATGCTGGCGGCATGGGATTTGTGCTAGGCACAACCCCTGTTAGCAATGGTGATTCTGTCGAAATCACAGGCATGTTTTGGGACATGTTTAATCCAACCTGGATGACGTTTTTTGACAGGACCACTTTTAGCGCCACCACTGGTGAGTCGTTTGATGTGCGCCTGCGTGCTCATGACCCCAACGATTGGTCACCAGGGGCTTTTAATGTTGCCCCGGCTGCCCCCATTGCTGGTGCAGAAATCTTGATTGACCCCCTTGTGGCAGGCACTTTGGGGGCATCGAGCCCTAGTGGTTTTGTGTCGAATGCACAGGGTGTTGCTTCAATCACCCTGAATGAGCCGGGTACTTATGTGCTAAGTGCTAGACGCCTTGTTGCCGGGGGGGCAACTAGCGACATTACGCGCCCTTTTGCTGTGGTGGAGGTTGCGCCTGCAGATACGGGTGGCGGAGCAGGGCCAGGTAACGGTGGTCCAGGCAATGGCGGCGGCGGACAAGACCCCAATCCTGATATGCCGGATTTCGACACCAGCCCCCCAGCTAACCTTTCTGTTCAGTGGGGTTCATTTCGCGGCAATACTTTTAACTCTGCGATAACAAATGCAGCGACACTTACTTCAACACAGTCAGGCGTTGCTGCCTGGACTCACCGGGTTGGCACCAGTGGCATGGGGCTGACTTCTCCTGTTCAGATTGACGGTAATTTCTTTATCGCTAGCAGAACTACTCTCTATAGGCTCAATAGCGCAGGTCAGGTAACGGGGACAACAACCCTTTTCCCGGGTACGGGTGTTGCAACCTTTCTTGCAGCTGGCAGCGGCCAGGTATTTGTACCGGTAGGCCATGGCAGTGTGCAGGCCATTAACGCGCAAACTATGACGACACGTTGGATTTCTGAAAGCTTTGACAACAATTGGCAAAAGCTAGGTGCGTTGACTTACGCGAATGGCTTTCTGTATGGCGCAGCTGGCTTTGATATAACGGATCTTGAGAGTAACGGAACCTTCTTTTGCCTTAATGCGCTGACAGGCGAGCGCGTGTGGACGTACAATTCACCGCAAGCTACAGGGGAACGTGGATTTTACTGGTCAGGTGCAGCTGTTACTGACAGTGCAGTGCTTTTCGCCGGCGATGACGGGGTTTTAGTCTCGCACCGTATTGGCGCTGCTGGGGCAGTAGACGGGGTTATTAGTACCGCGTCGCTATCCGGCGGTGTTCGCAGCTCGGTTCTCTTTGTCGAAGGTGTGGGCGGTGCAGGATTTGCCTATGTGGCAACACGTAATGGCTATGTTAATCGCGTGGCAGTTGCTGCCGATGGCACACTTGGTGCGGTGCAGACACGGTCGCTGACGGGCATAAACTCTACCTCGACCCCCGTTGAGTTTCGCAATCGTCTGTATGTTGTATCGGGTGAGCGTTTCGTGGGCGGCACTATGGATGTACTCGACGCTACAACACTTGAGGTTTTGCGCAGTGTCGCACTGCCTGGCTTTAGTCAGTCATCGCCATTGTTGGTCGCTACAGGGGCACAAGCAGCAAATGGCTACGAAGTGTCACTCTACATTGCCCTAAACGACCAGCGTGACGACCTAGTACGCATTGTCGATTCAGAAAGCGCGAGTCTTGCCCGCACTGACCTTGCTCGCACCAATGCCGCAGGAGAAATTCGTGCTGAGGCAGTGTATCGTCCCGGCGGTTCCTTTACCCTAAGTTCAGTCACTATCGATGAAGTTTCAGGCAGGCTGCTGTATGTCGACGGCAGTGGCTATTTCACAGCAATCGCTGCTTCTAACAATCCGCTGCCACCCGCTGATCCCGAGGGCGATCCCCCAAACGGCGACGGCACCCTTGACCCAGAGGAGACCCCTGGCGGCAGTGGCGGCAACAGCGGTAGCGACGAAAGCACCACGACAACGCGCGTCCCCTCTGTCGGGCCTGCGACTTATGACATGAACGTCGGCGCAACGGCATTTTTTCTCGCTGCTGTGCTCGCTCTGATGATTGCCGCAGCAACGGCCGCAAAAATCATCGATGACCGTAGAAGCAAACAGCTAGACGAGCTTGAAGAATACGACGGCGACGGCGATTACGACTATGACGATGAAGACGACTAAGAACGCCACGAAGGCCCCTAGCATGAACAAAAATGCGAGCCGCGAGGCACGTCGAAACACCCGCCGTATGCTGCGCGTCCTGCTAGTGACC
>Ga0209755_10005175_pt1 | contig 14979 bp, 7 predicted proteins | sample TergutCo191P1_FD_187301 | JGI IMG/M metagenome (GOLD analysis project Ga0209755, IMG submission 187301) | Cornitermes sp. P1 segment gut microbial communities from Petit-Saut dam, French Guiana - Co191P1 (SPAdes) (version 2) | ecosystem: Host-associated > Arthropoda: Insects > Digestive system >... | reverse complement strand
CACGGCTCAGCTGCTGGTCACTGGTAACTACTGTTGCAAGGGGAATGGGATATCATGGCATGTGGGCTACACTCGCGGGACTGTTTGATATGAGTAATGCATTGTGAAAATACCGTAAGAAGTAAGATTCAAGATCTGAAAATGTTAATGTAATCTGCATTATACCCCTGTAAAGTTAGTAACGGTTTGTTCTGGTAAAATTATGTGTTCATGGCGTGCACAGGGGCAGCTGTACTCTATTTTTACCATTGTTTTGGTGAAATGTGTGCTACGCTTATTGTAAATATGAACTTTGGTTCGTCTGTAATTTAACAGTCCCACAAGGTTGTTGACCTCTTGCCTTGACTCCCTGCACCCTCTCCACTCCAAATTCTGCCTACACCTAACCCTTTCCAAATGATATCTTTCCATTTCTTGCTTGCATGCTTATATGAACTTCTGACCTGTCTCGTGTTGCTTCGCAGTCCAGGAATGAGATAGCTGTTCATTACTTGACTATCACCGCCTTGGATGACTTGCGGTTGACAAAAGCCTTCTACTACTTCAAACAGTGCAGGTAACCTAATGCTTATTGGCATGCAGTGTATTTTTTTAGTCTAATTATCCTTCATTATGTTCCGATTGCTTCATGTGAGTATTTGTTGGTATGTATGTCTCTTGTTCATTTGTATTATTCCATCTTGCAGCCAACAACATTTCAGTTGTTAAAAACCTCATATTACAAGGCCAGCAACAACTGTATTCGTCATTTTCTTGCACAGAGTCATGAGTTGTGATATGTTTTTTCAGCAAGCTGTTCACACCGTGTACAACTGTTGATTGCATCTGCACCATGAATATCAGAAATTGTTGTTCCAGTATAGCATCAGATGTATTAGATAAGGGAATTCAGCCCATTGAAAGAATGTAGAGAGTGGTTGAACAGACACATATTAAAAATGTTACAGTTTTATTGTATAAGTTTACACTTTTTTTTTATTGAATTTTCTCTGAAAATAATTCCTTAAACATACAAAAATTTATGTTAACTGTTAGCATTTTTTATGTGTCTCTGTTTTGAGTATGTTGTGACTAACCTTTTGTATACATGCAGATGAGTGTGATTTATGATTTGCTTTCTTGTGATGCAGAAAATATCAAATTGATTTACAGGCCTGAGCATTATAGCTAACACTTCATGTCATTCTCATTGTTATGTTAACAGTACATTTTGATTACTGTTTTATGCTTCTCATTTAAATGGACAAACAATTAATGATATGGCCTCCTGCTTTTACTTTCACATGTAATACAGTACTGTTAATAGAGTAGGGGAATTTGAAAGGAGCACTTTTGAGAATGAAATCACAGAACTGTGTGAGATGTTTGAATTGAATTTTTACCTGGGTTTCAGCCTTGCATGGCTTACACTGCCACTGTCAGTATAGCTGAAACAGACTGTGTCAGTAGAAATCACAAAGGCATCCAGTAATAATACAAAAATACAATGCTGAAGGGCTTTACGTTGTGTGTGCTGCTTGCTTTAGGCTGTAGGAATGACTTGTTTGGGCTGTGATGTACAAATCGTAATGTCTGCCTCATCCATGACGTGTCTTTCCGTCTGTATAATTCAGCTTAGCTGCAGCCACGCACGATATAAATAAGCCAGCCATTAAGCAATAAAGCAAGTATTGCCTGTTATGTGCACTTCTCTGCCTGACTAATCTGGATGAACCAACAAAGAACTGAGAAATGATAATATTATGCAGCAACATGCAGAGCTGTTAGTCACACAGGACAGGTCCATGTTACTGTTATCACAATGCACTAATGGTGCCAAGCATGATGCAACAGTGAGTTAGGCAACAGCATGAGACTGTCCATCAGTTGTAAAATCCACATTGACACTCCTTTCTGCACAAAGATTTCTCCATCTGTCTTTGCACCCCATTCTGCCTACTCACACATCCATGCTGAGGACTTCCTTCACATCTTAATATAGCAGTATCCCAGAGGATATTTTTAATTGTATGATTTTCACTGGTAAAAGAAAAAGTCCCTTTATATCTGTTGTACTTAATGGTTTAAAGAGCAAATTGCCTTTTTGCACTCTTAAAGCTTCCTAGTACACACTCTTAATTCTGTAGCCCTAGTAATAACACTTCTGTATAATTCCATTTTTCTGGTGAAGTGATTCAATCAAAAAATTATATTAATTACATTCATGTCATGATATATAAAATTTGTCACATTTAACCCACTTAAAGTAAATGGTGTTAAGTTGGCTGTTATTTTGTCTTCCCATATCTTGACTACTAGAATAATGACTGTTTGTACTTCCAACAGGAAAGTGTTCAAAAAATCTCAAAAAATGGGAAGTTCTGAAAGTTGGCTAAATTTATGCCAAGATTCTAAAGTTGACACCAGAATGTAAAAATGTATAAAAAAATGCTGCTTTGGCTAGATGCTGTAACATTCGCTCAACTATAGCATCCACTGCTACAGTCAACTGCTCCTCATCATAATTACCTGCTGAACATTCAGTGTGACAGAAAATTATACACCGATATGTTGTAATGTACAGGAGAGTAAGGCTGACACTAATTTTAATGCGTTACAGTTATAATTTCATTGCCCCTGAAATAATGTTGTTAAAACTCAGAGACAGAATACAGACATTGGATGCACTTACATTGTTTCCTCAGCTCTGAAAGAGTTTTCTCCTTAAGTAATATCTTTATTGAACATACTGCCTACTGATGAAATAGACCCAATTTGTTACATTGTATGCCCACAATAACTTGGAAAAGCATTCTGAGAACAAGTTGTTGAATGCATACATTATAACAGGAACTGAGAACAAGTTGTTGAATACATGCATTTATAACAGGAATTCTAATCAATGGGTATGAAAGTTTTATGCCATGCCGTGTTATTATTCATATAAATTATAATACATTGAATTAGGAACACCCATTGAAGTCTTTCAGTTTCAGTGGTTTTGTAAAGTCAAACAAGATCTTTTAAATATTGTTACCAGTTTGAACAAGAAATATTAAAATATTGAAACCAGAAGATAAATCAGGTGGACATGTTGGTATTCACATGGACTGAGAACGGTAGGTAGAGTGGAAATGATTTGGACCTTGGATTTCAGTTCCTCCAACATGGGTTATTGAACCACAGAGTAGAGCAGCAAAACTTGGACACCAGGCTTTACTGGACTGTAAAGTTGAAGGCTTTCCACAGCCAACTGTTGCATGGAAGAAAGCTTCTGGTGAGTAAGTGTAAGTGGTTTGCTTTCCTTTGAACTAATATGATCTTGTGCCAGTACATAAACACATATTTAATACTGGCTTTTTAAAAAAATGTATGAGGCTGCTCTTGGAATATCTGCAGAACTTACAGCCTTGGCATAATTGCTTCATTATAGCAAGCCAGTGGATAACATTTCAGACTCCTTCATTGTTTACTTCAATGCAGTATAGACAAAATACACCCAGCCTCCTGTAAAATGGGTACAGGGTCTTTCCTGGGGGTAAAGTGCAGCCAGGGCATGCTGATGACCACTAAACTCCTTCTAGTGCTGCAGTTATGGAAGAGTAGAGCTATACCTCTACCTCTACCCACCCTCTGGGCCACATTAGGTCTGTAACGGGAAAACTTTACCTTATAGACAAAATCAGTACATCACTGTTGTGAAAACAACACAAAACTTCATTTTGTTTTATTGTACTGTAATTTTCTCGAATATTTTTCATCTTTTGTTCATTACCAATGAGAACTCTGTAGTAACATTGTAGATGGTACCGGAAGCTTAAAAAGTTTACAGCTTTATATATTAACAGTTATATATTTATATTGCAGTATACACAGAGTTTAAAAGCTGGTTATTTCCAGCTACACCTGTGGCTTCACGTCACTGTGGTCTGCCTTACAAGGCACTACACACAATGTCTCTTCTTCACAGATTCAGGTATTCCAGCAACATAGGATGAAGCATCTGGCTGGAGGCCAAGGCCAGTAGCATTAACAAATAACTTCATGAAACCAGATTATATAATGCACTATAATGTTCTTTTGATATGGATGTGGAATGCCCTCATAACATAAATAAATCTCCAAATATACAGTGAGCCATAAAAGAATAATACTCATGGATGACAATACAGTATCAGGATTGTCATTGTAATTATAATGTGATCTGTACCTGTTGTGTGACGCCGGTCCCAGTAGCCGCATGGTCTAAGGCGTAGGTCTGCAGCCGTTCACCTGCTAAGATCGTAGGTTCAAATCCCACCAGGGGCATGGATGTTTGTCTGTTGTGAGTGTTTTGTGTTGTCAGGTAGAGGTCTCTGCGACGAGCTGATCACTCGTCCAGAGGAGTCCTACTGACTGCGATGCATCATTGTGTGTGATCAAGAAACCTCAAAAATGAGGAGGCCATGGCCCGTATTCGGCTACAGCACCAAAGAAAACAAAACAAACAAACCTGTTGTATTACAGTGATTTTACACTCATTTGTGGTTTTGTAATGGACTTTTTGATAAAAACTGAACCCCATATGCATGTGCTTACAAATTAATAATGCACCAGTTTTAAAATTTTTGTGTACCTTAACATAATGTGTAATGCTACTATTAATTTGTAAACACTGTAAGATTTAGTATGACCCATGAGTGATAATGTCATAAAAGCTGAAACATATTGGAGAAAAATTAAATTAAATTAAATTAATCATTGCAACATTGGTGTCAAGAGTTGGTCTGTATTGAACTGATAGTGGTAAATCCCCAATCATGCAACCCTTTAACATTCCTTCACGGTAGCTTCATATTACAAGATTACAAGTACACTGATGTTCTTGGATGAGAAAACATACTATTTCTAACTTGAAGCTCAGGCAACTAGGCTATGACTCTTCTGATTCTTCCAAATCCTCTATTCGTAATAATTTTAACGTTTCATGTATTATACAAAATAAATTCTGCAGTTGATGCAGAGTAGCATATCTGAGAAACATCCATGATTTATTCCTCATTCAGATATAAAATAACAGCAAAATTAAATATTGGACTTTTGAAAACATTTCAGGTGACAAGCCAGGTCAATATCAGGAGGTGCTGGGACATCAGCTAGCACGTTTACTGCCCAATGGCTCATTGCTGATTGAATCAGTAGCACAAGAAGATGAGGGGCATTACATGTGTGAGGCTAGCAATGGGATAGGTGTTGGACTGAGTGCCGTGGTGCACCTCAGTGTCCAAGGTATCCAACATCTGCATTAATACATTGCAAGTAAATGTGTTTTATTAATGTACCTCTTGCTTCATATGATTGCCTTCTTGGTTTTTGCACTGTGTTCTATGAGTCTGTTACGATATTTCCATGGAATATTCTGCCTTGTTTTTCAAGGTGACTGAATTTGGTTCAGATTGATACTGAAACATTCCACTGATCCAAATTCATCTTGAAGATGGAAACAGCAAGTTTCTTCCAAGTGTTGGAAGAAAATCATTTTGCAACAGGGTTTAAAAAGTCAGAAGTACCATCATAGTATGAACAACATCCACTGTGAAAACCTGAAAAATTGTACCATCTAGTTCCTGAATGTATATTGCTATCCTTATGTATTTGATTAACTCAGCATTCCCCAACCAGGATTTTCCAGAACATCGTTAGGTATTCTGAATTCTTGGAATAAGTAAGTAAAAATTCTCAAATACTGCAAAAATTTCCACATAATTCTTGAACTGTCACAGGACATTTTGTCCAGTAGTTGGTTATACTGCAGTTCTTTCTGTGCCATAGCAACTGCTTCTCTGTTTTCTTTTGGCCATTTCATATTTAAGGATATATTGTGTCTGCTTTCATAGGTAGGTGGTCCTCAGGATATGAAAAATTATTTTACATGTTCCTCCTTGGAAAAAGGGTTGGGAAACACTGGATTGCCTGATTGCTTGCAGCTCTGTATTAAAATAATGTTTAACATGCTGAAATCTAGAAATCTCACAAATTCCAAATAATTGAACAGTCCAATTTCAGTCTCACAAATAATGACAGGAGTACCTTTTTTTTTTGAATCATGACGTTCATGATTCAGGTTTAATTTGGGTATCCCCTACATGGCAATAAATGATGTAACTTCATGAGAAGTGGAGTGAATGTGATTTTTAAATTTCATGTATGAGCTAGCAGACATGTGCTTTTTGCACTGTTACTGCTTGTCAAAAGAGAAGAAAGTGAGATAATGAATTGCAAGAGGCTCTGATATGTTGTTACAATTATTCTCAACCAGCTCCTGTGCATTTCAAAGTTCGGTCAAGAAAAGAGTTGGTACGTCGTGGCAGTTCAGCAGTATTGCGATGTCAAGCTCTTGGAGATCTACCAATAAGCCTGTCCTGGAGGAAGGAGGGCAGCTTTTTTGAGTTGCAAGGGAGAATCAGGTATTTTTTAAAAATAAATGTGTCTAAAACATTTATATTTTTTGTCACGTTCAATACGATCTTCAGGAATGTTTTGTAACAGTAATTTACATACAGGTACCAACTTTTATATCCCATTCAGGAAAATCATATGTGATGTAATTTGTTGTGCTGAACTGCAATATGTGTAATATCTGTAGAACGAGCAATGCAACATGCAGTAGATATGGGCGGGGTCTCTGGCAACCTTTCCTCCACTGGCCATAAGGATATTTATAGTTAGAATCCATTCATGTCAAGAACATATTCGGCAAAAGAGGGGAAAATTAAAATAGTATGGATCTGAGCCCATGGGATCACCACCCGGTGAGGGGTGAAGCCACTTGGTGAAATTAACGGGGGCTTGGCACTATGTATATCCCCATTGGTCATTTGGGCAGCCGGGTCCCGTAGCGATGAACTCTTGTGGGGGTAGTGTAAGTGAAAGATTCACACAATACACATCCACGTAATACAGTGATAACAAGTAATACACAAATATATTCTGAGTACAATAGTAAATCATACATAAACTGAATAAACAAGTTACACGATGATTACAAAAGCAAACAGTATCAGCCTTTACAGTTGACCATTCCGCACTCACTGGTCTCTTACATAACATTACGACGCGCAGCAACAGGCATCCACAGGGCTACCCTAACATATCAAACTATAACACAAGCTTCATGATAAACAATGTTATGTAAATACAGACTATGGTCTTTCTCTCTCTACATAGTCACCATCCTTCAAAGAGAAGCAATATTTAACATGTATTATCGTGCAACATTACACAGCCCCGCACATACTATCAGTGCAACTTGCACTCAGAATCATAACACAGAAAATACGTAGGAAATTTACAGGAAACAATAAGCAAACAAAAGATTATTTCTACCTTGTCTCTGGCCACTGGGCCGACGTCGAGTATGAACCTCCAAACAGCCTAAACGCCAGTTTGGTAACACCAAACCAAAACTGAATTTCTAACTTACAGTCATACTCGACCGTCGGTCCTGTGGGCAACTCGGCAAGGTAGATCCCTCTCGGCTGGCCAGCCTCTTCTCCCAAAAGGAGAAGTAGAAGTGTGACAGTCCAGGCTTCGGTCGCCCCACAGCAAGACTCTCAGAAACCACCCCCCAACACTTTCACCCTCTCACGGCAGTCAATCCCCGGACAATAACCTTGGGAAAGTGGTAACAGGACAGAAAATTCTAGAAGGCTTACTTGTGCATGTAGACAGCCTTGAACTGAGTCTGGCGGGCACGGCTCAGATCCCAGGATGGCTCCAGTATAATAAATTTTATTGTCTTTTACTATGTTGAATACTGATATTTTTCCTGTCATATTATGGTGGATTTATCCACTTGTAAATTGGATTTATACAACTTAAATGCAATGTGTACATATATAACTTATATATACATACTCTTTGGATAGTTTAATTTGCATGCTTTCATTCTGTACTTAAGTACAAATAATCTTTTGGGGAAACTGTACTGACGTAGGTCATGTGTTTATATTACATGAAAGGACAGTTAGAATAATGGCTGGTGCTGGATCTAGAAGTTCATGCAGAGGTCAAGAAATTTGATACCTTACTTGCTGTTTGTCGGTACATTTTTTTATTGATGGTGTTTGTTGTGGATAATCTGGAAAATTTTCAGTACTTGTCAATACAGTGTGGTGGGACACAAGGAATAAAACTGTGTTAGAAAGACCTCTTGCCGATCTCACTTGTTTTCAAAGGGGTGTTATTTGTACTGGTATAGAGATCTCTAATAGTCTAACCTTTCAGTATTTTCAATCTTAGAGATGTTAAATTCTATTTTGAGTTTGGATTAAAAAATACCTCATTACTCATTCAGATGTATGGAAGAAATTTCTGTCATGGTTGTAACTTACTTTGTGTATTTTATTGTATTTTGTGATTTATGGTTTACAGTTTTCTTATTCAGGCTGTTTGAAATTGCGTTATATGTATGATATTCTGTTATGTGATTTGAATTAATGTGTCATTTTATGTGTTGTTTTGCCTGTAACTGTGTGTTGTACTACTGTGTCTTGTTTCATGTCTAACTGTCTTGTGACAGCTTTTTGGCTTTGCAAAATGAATGAATGTGTGCATATGTGTGTGTGTGTGCGCATGCGCACGCGTGCATGTGTGGCCATAAAATATAAGTCGCATAATTTTTTCTCTGTTGTCTACATATGTTGTCTTTTGTTACATCAGATATAAAAAAAATAAGCCCAATAAAATATTTCATCACTTGCAGTTGCAATGTAATTCATGACTGTTGTTGTTGTCATTTCCTCTTCCTCCTCCTCCTCTTCCTCCTTCTTCTCCTCCTCTTCCTCCTCCTACTCCTCCTCCTTCTCCTCCTCCTGCTTCTTCCATTTTGGCGTGGGAAGTATTGTGCTTTATGTAGATTATCAAATTATACAAAACTGTCAAATACAGCCTCTGTTTCATTTTTCATGTCAAATGAACACAGACTTGTATAATTTATTCGGTTATTTTCTCTGCATTGGAATTGCATTTTGTCAGATTATAGGCTTCCAGTTTTTAAATTCATAACATTTGTTTATAAAAGATGGCTTAATATATATATGTATAATTTTCGCATATACTAGTAATAAACTTGAAATAACACTATATTGTGTTTCTGGCCACATTTGCCACTGATATATATCATTTTATGTTTCAGTATATTTTATTGCACTATCACATGTCCACTGCTAGCATTGCATGCAAACATTGAGTGAGTGTCATGTCATGAATAATATTTTTAGTGTATAAGTCATGCACCTATTGATTAACCTTTACCAAAAACCCAACTTTAGCTCTAATTTGGGGATCATTTTTTGGTGTGCTTCTTGTACATTGATTTAATAAATGTGTACTTTAGATGGTAATAAAATTGTTTATTATACAGAATGTGGCAGAAAACCCTGATGGTTTGCTAGTCTGATTCTTATGGTAACCAAGTGGGTTGGGGTAGTGGGACCAAGATAGTTGCTAGCCATTTCATGCCATTTTAGATACAGTAGAGTGCTGGACCATGCCAACATTGTACACTCATTTATTCTGTTTTTACAGCACAATTATTTTGTACACATCTGTCATCAGTATGAATCCATGCTTTTTGGTAAGGAAACACTCAGCTTTTCTAGGTTTGTCTGATCACAGTGGCTTTGAATTTTTTTAATAAAGATCTCAGTTTTCACCCTACAAGGTTGCAATTGTTCATGAACTAATTGATCACACACACAGCAACTCTCAGGATTTCTTCCAAACAGCTTTTCAATCTGTTGAATGATCATGCTTGTATCAACACTTTCCTAATCACAGATCATTTCCTAAAGTAAAGTGGTTAGCTCTAGGCCTAGAACCATCAGGGAACTTAAGCAGAGAATATAGGCAGAACCTGCGGTGGTCCTGCAAGAGTTAATGCGTCGGGTGATCAACAGTCCTAGAGGAACTTTGGGCAGTGTGTGAGAAATAGTGGGAGACATCCAAGTGTCATACTTTTGAAAGAAATAAAATGGCCTATAATGTGTTAACTGTTTTATAAGAAGGTGCAACTTCAGTGTGTTATTTCATTTTAAAAATAATCGGGTTTCTCTGCAGCACTATGTGGAACACAAGAAGCACTTGGTAAAATGAACACCATTAAAATTCTGAATGAGTGTGTCTCCAGTGATCTGTGGGAACTAAACACTCATCAGCAGATGGATCATACTACCACAGTGCATAAACTATGTATGTATGTCAAAACATGGTGGCCAGAAACAAAACATATAGGAAATCACAATGGCAGTCAGTGTGTTAAATGTTGTGTGAAAATTTGTACTAAAACAAAATAATTGTTATTTTTTAACGTAGCATTAAGAACACGTCACTTCCAGAAGGTTTGGTGTCTGAACTTACGATAGGCGCAGTGCGTACTGAAGATGGTGGTATATACACGTGCTTTGCAAGAAATGAATTTGGACATGATCAGACAGCAATGCATCTCTTGGTTCAAGGTATTTTTCAAAAATCAATATTTTTTATCATTTGTGAGGACATCAACTTGTAGCATGATGAATGCTGTGTGTAAATGTGTGTGTCTGATACTCATTGACCCAACTGGTAAGTTTGGTCATATGGTTCTGGTCATACATTTAATTTTTATGTAGATCCATAGTGCAATGTGCATATTTTTTAGAGTAGGAACCATTTTGAAAATGCTGACTTTTATACATTTTGTTTATATTCACCAGTGAAGTAATTTAGTTTTGTTCCTACTGAAAAATTTTCTGATTTAAAAAATTTGTAATTTTCTTGAAAATATAAGTTATATTACATTTTATGTTCCACTAGATGCACCAGCTCCACCAACAGATCTGACAGTTCAAGAAAGTGGAAGCCGTCGTGTCAGCATTATTTGGGTTCCACCAATATTAGATGGCAACAGCCCTATTGTGCGCTACCTAGTGCGCTACAGCCCAACACAAGGTATTTGTTTCTTAAATAAAGTTGCTATTTTAATGTGAAAGTCCATTAAAATTAGACTTACAAATGAAATTGATGTAAAATCAATTCTTACTGCAGTGAAATCTTCAGGTATGCCCACTGAACGTTCTTATACTACTGTTGAAATGATTCCTTTTTTAATGATGTAAAAATTCAGTGAAAGGGGTAAAAAAATCAAATTACTTTCACAGCAAATTTGAAGTGTAAACTACTTGAAGATATATATTTTAGTAACAATTACTGTGATTATGGTGGAGGATGTATTTTTAAAACATAATTCTAAAATTTTTATGTTTCTGATTGTAGACTCATGGCAGGGACCAAGCCAAGAAATAACTGTAGATGGCAGTGAGAACAAAGCCACAATAGATGAACTGCGTCCAGCCACCACATATAGTGTGCGTGTGGTGGCAGAAAACACATTGGGTCCCGGTGCAGCAAGCCAGGAACTTCATGTCCGTACAGATGAAGAAGCACCAACTGGTGCACCTCGACGTGTGGCAGTGGAGGCTGTGAGTTCCACACAGTTGACAATCTCTTGGGAACCCCCACCAGAGGATCGGTGGAATGGAATACTACGAGGACATTACGTTGGTCATCGAGAACTGGGGTCAGTTTTAGGAACTAGTATTATTGCCAACTTGAGACCTGGGCATTGAAAACTGTAAGAGTGAGTTGTCTTTTTCCCTGCATATTAAGTTTATGAACAGAAATAACGGTGTTTCACTTCATATTTATTGATTTAATGGTATGAGAATGTCAATATTTTTATTGTATATCAAGTGAGTAATTTTTTTGCAGATGGATGCAGAATAGTATTATTGTGTTTGCAGGGATGTAGAAGGGAAGCATGGATATAATTTCTCTGAGGTTCTGTGGCAGCTTGATGGAAAAGGACATTTTCGATTGGATGGTCTCAAGAAATATTGCAAATATGGTCTTGTGGTTCAGGCTTTCAATGGCAGAGGATCAGGTCCAATGTCTTCAGAAGTAGTGGCACAGACACTTGAGGATGGCAAGTTGCCTTTTTCTTTTTTTATAGAGTAGCAAGAATTGCATTGAAACTTCAAGAAGAGATTGTTCAGTTGTCAACATCCTTATTCAGTTTGAAGCATAAAATTTGTTCTTAAAATAATTTATCTACCAATGCAACATTCTATGCCTATTTCAGACTATTCCAAACAAATATTTAACCTCATTAATATGAAAAGTTCTAGAGAGACTGCTACATTTGTACTACTATATGGAACTTGATAGAATAAGAGTGTGCACTAAGTGGTGTTGCTCTCTAGAGGTGCTCTATAATTGTTTTTGATGAAGGTGTGCACTGCAGTACCAAATCAAGCCTGCCTTCTACAGCCATTGATTTCTATCTGCCATCTGCCCACTTCATAAATACTATGAGGCATGCTTGTTTACATAATGACATAAATAACTGTCCGTCTTTTTTGTGTTAGGAATGATCAAAATAGCAGTAAGCTGATATTCTAAACGTTTACTGTTATGATGTATATTCTCTTATGTCCCAAGAAAATAAATTACTATAAGATAGGAAGAACATAAAATTCTACCATTTTTTTCAGTCCCTGAAGCATCACCGCGAGATGTTCACTGCACAGCCTTGTCATCTGAAAAGCTCCAAGTTAGTTGGCAACCTCCTGCAGAGTCTCTGGTCCATGGTGTGATCCAGGGCTACCGACTCCTGTATGAACCAGTACCCATGCCTATGCCTACATCAGATCGACATGGTATGTTTCACCCACCCAAATCATTTTCTTTTATTGAATATAAACCATTTATTCAAGTAAACTTTTGAAAATAGATTACTTAGACTCAGTTTATAGCTGTACCATTGGGAACTTTTCTTATTGCCATAACAGTTCTGAGGCTCCTATCCCTATTAAATACACAGTAAAATATATTGTGGGATACTGTAGGATTGTTACAATGACAATCGCACTAAAGCACATGTAATGTTATTTATTTTGTCTTAGGCTCATACAGAGAGTTAGAGTTGTCACTTATAGTCGTGAGTATGATGTGTCAGTCTAGCCTTGCTCCAGAGATCTGCACTGCATGACGGCTCTGCTGTAAATGCACAGTGCAGTTGCGCAGTGTGGAACCCAGGCAGATGGCAGCATGGTCCGATCGGCTGTGGCAGTAGTTAGAGAGATGCATAGCAGATCACTCGCAGGATGCATGGCGGTCACCAGTCCATGGTGGAGAGATGTTAGCGGCCAGTACAGCAGGCCCCTGTCCGCTCGCTAGGTGTCGTGATGTGGGTGTCAAATGACGTTACTCCCTTCTGGATTGTCACCGACAATCCTACTCCTTTTGTGTTGTCACCGACAAATTACTCCTTGTAGTATCAGAGCTGGCTGTCCATTCTTGATGTATCGGGACAGACTGGCCCTTCTTGATGTGGCAGCTGGCTAGTCCTTGACGATGGAACTGCTGGTCCTTGTTGATGTGCCGTCTTCTTGGTGTAGACGTTGAATGATCTCTGGTTGAAAACATGGCCTTTTTTATACAGACTTCTCGCTGTTCGACCTGCCCTGTCATTGATTCATTGGCAGATTTGGTAGGTGTGGCAAGTAGAATGAATACGCTTGTTGAGGTGCCGTGATGGGAAACTGCGCTCAGTTTGGAGCTGTGAGCGGAGACAGGTTACTGAGAGAGGATAGGGGGGGGAGAGAAAGAGTTGCTGTGCTGTCTGGCAGATACTGGACGGAGGAAGGAGAGCTACAATGTGGGTATCCCCACAATATTATCATGTTCAGAATTTGGCCCAAGTAAAAAACCGAATGATTAATATTGTCTATTGTCAACGTAATTATGGATCTTCTTCCCCTTTCTTCATTGCGTAACCTAAGGTAAAGTTTTACCTATGCATGCTGTGAAGGCATACAGGGAAGTGGAGTTATAGCTCCATGCATTCTTAACCTCAACATTAGGTGGACATGAGTGGTCAGCTACACATTTTTAGTACTTAACCCCTGGAAAAAAAACCCTTGGTTGTCATGGAATAGGAGGCTGGGTAGGCCGCACAGCCAATGGAGACATTTTAGAGAAGAAAAGTGTCTCTTGGCCCTGCCAGGCATAGCCTAATCACTATACTGACTGAGCTGTCCTATTGCTGTAACATGCTTAAGTGTGGAAAATTTATAGAAATCTTTTGCATCTAGTTATTTACAAGCATGTGCATAGTCCAGCTGTGTCAGTTACCATTCTTGTATCAGCCAGCAGAATGTTTATAATGCTGTTAATAAGAAAGGTGATGAATGTAATGGTAAAAGTGACAGTGATGACTTTGTCTTAATGCAGATATTTTGGGACCACAAACAAAGATGACAACAGCCTTGACAACTGTACTCCATGACCTGCTCAAGTTTACAAATTATAGTGTTGAGCTATTGGCATTTACACGAGTTGGTGATGGAGTAAAGTCACGTCGAACATTCTGTCGAACAAAGCAAGATGGTAAGTGTTACAGACTAAAAAAACCTGGCATTGAACCATGAACAGAGATAACCAGACTCTCACGGGTGTTTATTTGAACATGGTCCATTTTATTAGTTTTTATTGTAAAACCAAAGTTTTTTGGAAATTGTTAAAATTTATCTTCAAGTGCAAAGCATATGGAGTGGCCCCTGCTGTGTTGGGCCCATACAGAGAGAGCTATTATAACTTGTATCAGGTCCAGGTATCCTGCAGAGTAAAGCAGTTGTTATATCTCTCCAACTGTAGATATAAGTAGAAGCCATGCCTACAATGCTGTTTAGTTCTCATGTAGGCCTAAAGATATTAAATGATGTGTAATTACAGTAGTTCTTGTAAGAAGACAAAATGATGGATGGAGTTTACATAAACAACTTTAAATGCTGCATAACACCAGTACCAGTCAACTTTATACTTAACAACCAAATTTATATATTGAACTTTCTTTCCAAACAAGTTATGGTAGTTTTGTGCTGTGGCACTAAAAATCTTCAGGCCCACACATTGACCTCTGCA
>Ga0209755_10005174_pt1 | contig 14980 bp, 14 predicted proteins | sample TergutCo191P1_FD_187301 | JGI IMG/M metagenome (GOLD analysis project Ga0209755, IMG submission 187301) | Cornitermes sp. P1 segment gut microbial communities from Petit-Saut dam, French Guiana - Co191P1 (SPAdes) (version 2) | ecosystem: Host-associated > Arthropoda: Insects > Digestive system... | reverse complement strand
AAGGTTTTAATGCTAAGGTTCTTGAAGTACATTCCGGTAATACTTTTTTGGTTTCTTGTGTGGGAAGCGGTTGCGTTTTTTATTAGAAGCGACATTATTATTGTGTCGCCACGTGTTACGTTTGTGCGGCTGTTTGAGCTTGCGCTTACGGCGCATTTTTGGCAAAGCATTGCAACTTCCCTTGGGCGTATCGTGCAAGGGTTTTTGTTTGCGCTGGGCGCAGGAGTTGCCGTGGCTGCACTGTGCGCAAGATTTCGTATCATCGCCGCTTTGGTTATCCCTGCGATAAAAGTTGTAAACGCCGTGCCAATTGCGTCTTTTACGATACTTGCACTAATGGCGTTTCACTCGTCAAATCTCTCAATTTTCATCGCATTTGTCACGGTTTTGCCAATCGTTTTCTTCAACACGTTGGAGGGCATACAAAGCACCGATGCACAACTTTTGCAAATGGCGGATGTTTTTCGTGTACCCATGCACAAGAAAATCTTCCATATTTATGTGAAAACCCTTGCGCCTTTTGTTGCATCTGCCGCAACAACAGGCATTGGCTTCGCATGGAAAAGCGGCATTGCCGCAGAGCTTATTGGCGTAGTACGTGGCACAATAGGCGCAAGTTTGCACACCGCACGCATTTTCCTAAATACCGCAGACCTTTTCGCATGGACAATCGCAATTGTGGTGCTGAGTTATTTGATGGAGAAAATTTTTAGGAAATTGGTGAGGGCATGATTGAAGTGCGAAATATATGTAAAGCGTTTGACGGGAAAACGGTTTTGCGGGATGTTTCCATGACGTTTGGCGAGGGCATAACCTGCATTATGGGGTCATCCGGTGCGGGAAAAACCACCCTCGTTAATATTATCGCAGGGATTTTGCCGCCGGATTCCGGCGAAATTTCCGGCATGGCAGGCAAAAACATCGCCATGGTTTTTCAAGAAGACCGTCTTTTGCCCTGGGAAACTGCGCTGGCAAACGTCACGTTCATTAGAAACGACCGCATCCGTGCCGCCGAGCTTTTAACCGCCGCCGGTCTGGCGGATAGTATGCACAAAAAAGCCGCCGAGTTAAGCGGCGGCATGAAAAGGCGGGTTTGTTTGTGCCGTGCCCTTATCGCAGAACATGACGTGCTAATACTGGACGAGCCGTTCAAAGGTCTGGATGACGAGATAAAGCCCGCCATCATGCAAATGGTAAAGGACAACCCTGCCCCCATTACAATTTGCATAACCCACGATGCCCGGGAAGCGGAATATCTGGGCGGCACGGTGATAAGTTTCGCCGGTGCCTAGCCCAGTGCGGCTTCTAGCTTGTTTAAGTCGTGTAGCGGAAACATATGCAAAAGCTCACGATATTGGGGCTGGGTTAGCCCGTCTGAATCTACATAAATTGCAATTTTTCTGTCTGTGTCGGATTTGCAAAATTCGTTTTTCAGTTCCTCAAACGCCTCAATTGGCATTTTCATCAGCTCCTTTTTTACGATTTTTGATTCCTTTCCAAATTTCATGCACCGCCATCGCCAGCAAAAACACGGCGAAACCCTTGCGCAGATAATTTGAATCGATGTTAACAGCGATTAGCGCACCTGCAACCGCCCCGGGAATGCCGCACAAAATAAGCAGTGGCAAGCCCTTTTTTTCGATATTGCCGTTTTTTCTGTGAATTGCCAGCGCAAAAAATGCGGTTGGCAAAAAGTACAGCAGATTAATATTTTGCGCCTTTTGCTGTTCGATATCCATAAAAAGCGTAAGCGCAGGAATTAGAATTGCGCCGCCGCCTATGCCCATGCCGCTAACTATGCCGGACAAAAATCCCACCAAAACGTATATCATGCGCCACGCTCCAAATTAGTTTCCGGAATCGGTTTTATGCTTCATGCCCTAGCTTGCGGTATCGGATTCATGCGAACAGCATACGGATTGCGCCGGCGGCAAGAAATGCTCCAAACAAAATATTTAGCCACCACGATGCAAGACGGTTAAGGATTTTCGCACCGATAATTCCGCCGCAGATGCCCCCGGCGGACACCAGCATTACGATTTTCCATTCCAAATCCACGCCCCAGATATAGATGCCCGCACTTACAACGGACAGCGGCAAAATAACCGCAAGTGCAGTTGCGTGTGATTTCTTTGTTTCAAATTTCATAAATTTTTGCATAGCAGGAACAAGCAGACTTCCGCCGCCTGCGCCAAAAAGCCCGTTTGCAAAGCCTACAACCAACCCGATTAAAACTTGCTTCAAATTTTTCATGTATGTAGTTTGCGCAAAATTCGTTGCAATATCCAAAGGGTGCAACCATTTCAGTTACGCTCGTTGGAGTTTATTGCAGAACTGCAAAACACAACCGGTTAGTGACACCAACCAGATGTGTTTTGAAAACTTTTCCGAAACACAGCAAAAATCCACCAAAAAAACCATATTTGCGTACGCAACAATATGTATGCTAGTATTAACGGCGGCTTGCGGGGAATTTTCCCCCGTGGGAGTTTCCGAAAAAACTTTTGGAGGGGTGTTTTGGTATGTGGAAGAAATTGTTTGTAGCAGTTGTACTTATGGTTCTGGCGGGGATGTTTGGGTTTGCCGCAACAGCGGCGGCGCAGGATTTGCCCACAGGTACGCATACGGGTGCGTTTGCAGATGGCGTTGCTTGCGGCACTCCCGGCGCACAGTGGCGGCTGTATAATTGCGGCACGCTGGTGGTGGATGGTGGGTTTGTTCATTGAACGCACTGGGCTGGTCCTTGGGAGAATTACAGCGATGACGTGGAGCAAATCATTTTTACCGCACCAATCACCGCAGGTGAGTATTTACGGTTTCTGTTTCGCAATTTGCAAAATTTAGTTGCAATTTATGGGCTGGACTATTTCGATACATCTAATGTGACAAATATGAACGCTACTTTTACCGGCACAAGCAGTTTAACAAGCCTAGACCTCTCCGGATGGGACACCGGCAATGTGACTCATATGGGCATGATATTCAACAATGCAAGCGGGCTAACGAGTTTAGACCTCTCCGGGTGGGATACCGGCAATGTGACGAATATGAACGCCGTGTTTTCCGGCGCAAGCGGCTTAACAAGCCTTAACCTCTCCGGATGGGATACAAGCAATGTGCTGGTTATGGACGGTATGTTTTCCAATACAAGAGGATTAACAAGCCTAGACCTGTCCGGGTTTGACACAAGCAATGTGATTACTATGCGCAGTATGTTTTCCGACACAAGGGAATTAACAAGCCTAGACCTCTCCGGGTTTGATACCAGCAATGTGTGGGATATGGGGCAAATGTTTTTTGACGCACGCGCACTAACAAGCCTTAACCTCTCCGGATGGGATACAAGCAATGTGACCAATATGGCGTGGATGTTTACCCAGGCATTCGAATTAACAAGCCTTAACCTCTCCGGATGGGACACCCGCAATGTGACGGATATGCACTGGATGTTTAACGGTACAAGCAATTTGCGCAGGCTTACCCTGGGTGAAAATTTCCGCTTTGCCGCACAAAGCCCAAATTTGCGTACCTCTTTCGCAGACGCTACATTCACAGGTTACTGGCAAAATGTAGCCGGTGGAACACCGGGCAATCCGCAAGGTGCGCACGTTTTAACATCTGAAGAATTTGTGGATTTCTACCGCACTGCCCCGCCAAACCTTGCGGATACATGGGTGTGGCAACGGAATTACAATTACCCGCCAAATTGCACATATTGTGCCGATATCGGCTGTTTTGAATGTACCGAGGGCGAGTGTGGATATGCGCCATGCCGTTGTTGCCCCGCCTGCGGCGAGTACCCCTGCGAAAGCGATTGCTTCGGAATTGTACCGCCCACAGGCATCCCCGGCATAACCTGGACTATGTACGCAATGTTTGCACTTGCCGCAATTGCGGCAGGGCTATGGGGCGTTTTGCTTCGCACAAAACGATAGGCAAGCCCGGAATGACAAAGAAATGGCTGCTGCAAAATTTGCAACAGCCAAAGCCCCGTCGGGAAATACTTTTCGGAGGCGGGGGACAGTGCCGTGCGCGTCACCCGCATCCGAAAAGTTTTTCCCGAGGTAGGGGCGACACCCCGTTTTATCTTCACCCTGAAAGGCTGTTGCAAACTGCAACAGCCCCTTTTTTTCCTACGCCAGAAACTTACGCTCTGTGCCGGCTAAAAGGCGGCGGATATTTTCACGGTGCATAAACCAGATTAGTGCGGTGATTGCAAACATTAGCGCAATAGATTCAATTCCATGTCCAAAAAAAATCATTGCAACCGCCGCAACCGCCGTGTACGTTAACGAACCCAAAGAAATATAACGGGTAGGTATAAACAGAATAAGCCCTATAACCAGTGCCGTAAGCCCAACACGCCAGTCGACCAAAAACGGTAGCGCAATAAAACACGCCACACCTTTCCCACCACGAAATTTTAACCACACAGGGAAGCAATGCCCCAAAATTGCCCCTGCCACGGCGTAAATCCCAGCCACAGCACCAAAAAAATGCGCCGCAACAATAAATGTTACAGCACCTTTGACAATATCAAACACAAAAACTAGCGCACCCCATTTTTTGCTTATGGTTCGTGTCACATTGGTCATGCCGGCGTTTTTGCTACCATGCTCCCGTATATCTATGCCGTGCAATTTCCCCACAAAGTATGCCGCTTGAACACATCCGATGGCATAGCCCAAAACCAACGCAATTAACCTGTACATATTATATCTGCGCCTCCAGTTCTGCCCTTAGGACATTCAAAGTTTCTAATGCGGTCTTAAAATCAAAGCCTTCTATTTGCGAACATAGGGTTTCCGCCCCTTTAATTTCCCTAAATTCATCCACCATTCTGGCGGCCGCCATATTTCTGCGAATAAGAAGCGGCTCTACTTTTGCAAGCAACGCAAGGGATTCGTCCACGCTCAAATATTCGTTTGTTACCGTCTCAGGCGTTTCGATTTCGCCAATTTCTTTAAGCACACGCACAAGCTCTTGCTCTAAGGCAGATAGCTGGGTGCTTGCAGGTAGTTCGCCGGTAGCCAAGACTTTTTCAATATCTTCCGCCAGCATCATCAACTCGTTCTCAAATATCATTCCTGCCAAGCCCTTGATGGTGTGCGCCCAGCGATGCGCAGTTTTATAATCACCCGCATCCAGTGCATTGCATATCTCCGCAAAGGCATTTTTGTTTCTGCGTCCAAAATCAGCTCGTAATCGCATAACCAAAGATGGGTCTCGCTGGAAGCTGTGAATATCGCCTACAGTGGCAGACTTGTTTGCATTTGCCGCCGCAATAACCTCGGATGGTTGTTTGTCTTTTATGTGCTTTATCAAAACGTCGTTTAGCCGTTTTGTTTGTATGGGCTTTGAAATAAAGCCGTCAAAACCACTTTGGATAAATTGCTCCGCCTGACCTATCATAGCATTTGCGGTAAGTACAAGTATGGGCTGCGAATAACCCATTTCACGCAATTTTTGCATGGTTTCCGTGCCGTTTATACCCGGCATCATGTGGTCCATAAAAATAATATCGTATACGTTGCCCTGCTCAATCAGCTTAATTGCGTCATAACCGCTGGTGCAGGTTTCAATATCCAAGGAGTAAAAGGTAAGCAGTCCCTTGGCAACAAACAAATTAGCATTTGTATCGTCAACCACAAGCACACTACCGTACGGCATGGGTTCAGGCTCAAAATCGAACCGCTTTTTCGCAGTTTTCATAACTTCATCAAAATGCTGCAAACTATTGGCCAAATCACGCCCCAAAACTTGCGAGCCAATGGTTTTTTGCGGAATGCGAACGGTAACAACTGTGCCAACGCCAACTTCGCTGTCAATTTCTATTTTCGCATTCATCATTTTAACCAGACTAAACACGATGGGATAGCCCAGCCCCGTGCCTTCAATGTTGCGGTCTGTCCGCTCGTGATAGCGGGTGTACTCGGTGCGCAGGTCTTTCAGTTCTTCCGCCGTCATTCCGTAGCCCGTGTCTTTGATTGAAATAATAAGCGTCTCGTTTTGGAAACTAAGCGACAAAGTTACCGAGCCGGACTCGGTATACTTAAAGGCGTTGGACAGCAAGTTGTTCAAAATTTGAATAATGCGTATAACATCCCCCACAAGATACGTAGGTATATTTTCGTCAACAACCAGGTTAAATTCTATGCTTTTGCTTTCGCAAAACGTAACATGGAGATGCGAAGTGTCCACAATCATGCTTGCCACTTCATATTCTTCCGGAATAAGTTCCATTTTGCCCGCTTCAATTTTGGAAAGGTCTAACACTCCGTTAACGATGCCAAGAAGCTGGCTTGCCGAATTATGAATTTTTGCGAAATACTCCTCCAGTCTTGGAGCCAGGCCGGAATCTTTAAGTGCTATTTCAGATATGCCCATAACTGCGGTAATTGGGGTGCGTATTTCATGGCTCATGCGGGCAAGGAAACGAGACTTTGCAATATTGCTTGCCTCCGCAATTTCGCTACGCTGAACATCGGCCATTGCTTTTCGCACCGGTCGCAAATCGTAATTGTATCCGATTATGATGCTTTTGCCCTTTTGTACATGGCGCACAAAGGTGGTTTCAACAGGCAGTTCCTCGCCGCTTGCCGTAAGGTGCATCCATTCGAAACGTGCGATTCCCTCTTCATATGCTTGCTTTGCAAATTCGTGACTCTTTTTTTTAGAGCGCGTGCCACAAGGCTGATATGCGGGAGAGAACCGATAATAGTTCTCAACAAATGCCTGCACAGATGAAACGCCAAAAAGTTTCAGTGTTTGCTTGTTGCAATCAATCACATTGTATTTGTCATCCCAAATCTCAATAACCGTTGGTGCCAAATCCATCAAAATTCTCACCATTTCACTGGCTTCACGCTCATTTTGTTCGGCGGCTTTAACTAAACGCAAATCCCTGTTAAATGTCACAAGTAAATCTGCCCCGGCATAGTTGAAGCGTTTGGCAGTTATTTCTACGGGCAAATCTTCCCCGGTTGCCGTTATGTGCATCCATTCAAAATGCGCCTCACCTTTTTCATATGCGCCCAGTATTAGCTGTAGGGCTTTTTCCATCGAAGGCGTACCGCATGGCTGAAATTTCGGCGAAAAGTCTTCAAATCTGTCAACAAATATTTGTGGGTCGGGTACGCCAAACATTTTAATCGCCTGGTTGCTTGCCCTCACCATCTTGTGTTCTTTATCCCATATGCCAATCACGTATGGCGCACTGTCAATAAGGGTTTGATTAAGTACATAGGCTTCCCGCTCTTTTTCAAGTGCGTGCATTTTGATTTTTTCACTTTTCATAAGCGTTGTCACATTGGTAGAGAATGTTATGGCCACATTTTTGTGGTTATGCCTTGTGCGCAATCCGTCTACCTTAAAGTAAGCAGGCTCGCCACTTAACGTAGTTTCCAAAAAATCAATCCGGCAACTTCCCTGGTTAAATATCCTTTCCAAAAAGTCGTTCCATTTATCCCAGGATGGAACGCCGTCTTCTTGATAATCGGGCAGTGCGTCCATTAGCCCCTCAAAATAGTCATCTTTTGTCTTAAAGCCATAAAAATCCAGCGTAAGCTGGTTACAATCAACACAGTTAAAATTTTCATCCCAGTACTGCACTATTAGCGGTGCCGCATCCAACATAAATTGGGCACGTTCTCGCATTTCCTCTTCTTTTGCCAGTGCATCAATTTTAGTGCGTTCGCTTTCAATTAGATTGGTAGCTTTTGTTGCATTGGAATAAACATTTGCAAACATAAGACCTACGGATTCCATTATGTCCATTTCGTCGGTTGTGAATGTTCGTTTCACTTTACAATCCTGCACGGAAAAAAATCCAATAATTTCGTTATCCGAAATCATTGGAGAAATTGCGGTAGAAACCACATCAAATTTTTCATAATCTGTTTTTATCACGTGGGGGAGTTTTGACACAGGAGTGTTAACATTTTTCCCGTCACGTGCGATACTGTCAAACCATTTCGAATCGTTGCTACGGTTATACGTAAACCCTGCGGGATATGGTTTTTTTTGCTTGCCAAGTTCGCTTAACCACTCGTACTGCAAAACAAAGCACAACTCGCCGTCTATTTTTTCTTGATACCAAATTTGCGCACGGTCTACATTCAAAAAATTACCTATAACAGCCATGCCGTTAAACAGTGCCGCCATGGTATCGTTTTCTTTGGACGTTAGCAAAATATTTGCCGCTTCGTTTACAACTTTGACTATCTCTTGCAACTTAACAATTTCACCGGGCGCATCTGCGCTTCTCGGGATAAACAAGGCGAGAAGTGCAATAACCACCGCTATAAAAATAAGCGCAGTCGCAACCTGAATGCCATAAACCAAAAGAGCTGTGAGCAAAATTAGGACTAAAAAAATCCCGGCTATAATTTTTGTACGAATTTTAATTTTCACATTGGCAACCCTTTCGTACAATTTTGCACCTATATCTTCGATAAAAGGCAAAATTCCCCCTCTCCGTTTTGGGAAATGAAAGGGGGAACAAGAGGATGAACGTACAGGATTTTTTATGAGCTATGAAACTGAACCCGGCTTCGAGAGAACGTGTACACTTGCACACGTGTCCCCCGGTATACGCTGCGGGTCGTACCCGCTTTACAGTTTGAAATATGCCACTAGTTGCCTGAGTACTTCTGCTTGCGAGTTTAGCTCTTGTGATGCCGCCGCCGTTTCTTCCGAAACAGCCGAATTGCTTTGGGTTACTCTTGAAATTTCGCTAAGACCTTGGCTGATTTGTGCAATAGCCTCGGCTTGCTCTTTTGAGGAATCGGAAATATTGTTTATTAGCGCAGATACCTCTGCGGCGTTTTTAACAATCATATCCAGGGATTGAGATGTTGTTTCTGCAATGGCCGAGCCGCTTTCCACACGGCTGTTCGAGGTTTCGATTAGGCCGGTAGTTTCGGTTGCGGATTCTTGGCTGCGCCCTGCAAGCGAGCGTACTTCTTCCGCAACAACAGCAAAGCCCTTGCCGTGTTCGCCCGCACGTGCCGCTTCTACTGCGGCGTTTAGCGCAAGCAAATTGGTTTGGAATGCAATGTCTTGGATTGTTTTGATGATTTTGAAAATATCGCTTGAGGAGGATTTGATTTGCGTCATTGCCGTAACCATTTCGTCCATGGACTTGCTACCCTCACGGGCATTGGTTGTGGAACGGTTGGAGATTTCGCTGGCCTCTATTGCATTGTCGGCATTTTGGCGAGTTTGCTGGTTAACCATGTCTATGGATGCGGTTAGCTCTTGTACGGAGCTTGCTTGCTCTTGCGCACCGTTTGCCAGCTCTTGTGCGCTGGTTGAAATTTGATTTGCGCCCGACAGCACCTGTTCGGATGCCACAGAAATTTCCGACATTGTTTTGTTAAGCGTTGTAGAAATATGGTTAAGCGATTCTTTTATCGGGCCAAAATCGCCTACAAAATTGCGTGTTATACTTGTAGTTAAATCACCACTTGCCAGTGCCGCTAAATCCCTGGTTATTTCGCCAATGTAGGCATTTATTTCGATAAGTGTATCGTTTAGTGCAGTAGCCATGCTTTTGAATACGCCCTCGTAAGCAGTAGCATCTGCATTAAAGCCTTGCGCTGCAACAGCCTTATCAATTGAATCAAGGTTGAAGTTACCTTTTTTCATTTCGTTCAAACTTATTTCCATAGCGATAACGGGTGCTTCAACGGCTTTGGCAACATCGTTAAGCCCAGCCATTATGTTGCCCCAGTCACCTTTGTACTTTGTTTCATCAATTTTGAAGTTCAAATCGCCCTTTGCGGCAATAGAATCAATCATGGCATTTACTTCCGTGCTGATAGCCCTGATATTGCCAAGGAGACTGCCAAACGCCCGGGGTACGAACACCCATTCGCCAACCCAAACAGTCGAATCCATATCTTTGCTGAAATCGCCATCGTTTACATGGTCCATTGCCTCGGCTACTGATTTGAAATCGAGAACCATTTGCGAGTTCATTTTATTTACCGATACCATCATTTCTCTGAAAGCATTCTGGTATTTGCCGGAATTGATTTCGTATTCGATATTTCCGATTTCGATAAACTCCTTGTACATAATATCCAAGTCACTAACTATATTTTTTATGACATCCACAAGGCTGTAAACATTTTGGGTCATAGCTCCTACTTCGTCTTTGGGCAAGTTTGATTTGAAGTTGATGCTCATATTACCCGCAGATACATTGCTAAGGATTTTTGAAACTTCGCTGATTGGCTTGGATATCATGCTTGTAATGAGCAGTGCGCAAGCAACGCCAAGAAGCACACCCACAATACTTAAAATGACGGTTGTACTTATTGTGGCGGCGGTTGTTGCACTCATTTCTATGAGACGGTTGTTTACGGTTGTTAGCGTGCCTTCTTCCAAAGCGTACAACGCCGCAATAACTTCATCTGTGAATGCGATACCTAGGGCAAAGGTTTCTTCTACCCGTAGGCGGCTTTCTGTGTCGCCTACAATTCCGCCCATTGCGGTGTCAAACATTCCTATTACTACGGTATTAAAGTATTCGACTATCATCTCTCTTATGTCTTCGGATTGCGAAACAAACTCAACTCGCCTCTCCTCTAAAATCGAGGGGTCTGTTCGTAGGCTGTGGATGTTTTCATCAAGTAAAACCAGAAGCTGGTCGTAGGTTCTTTGGGCATCGTTTCGCAGTACAGTTAAAGCCTGTGTATCGCCAAGGCGGAAAGACATAGTAGCAACCAAACGCCTAAGCTCGGTGTACGATTCATTTATGCGCAATAGGTTGTGCAAACGTGCTGTTGGGTATTGCTGGAATAAGTCCATACTTCTTTCGTTGGCGTTCATATTTACTATTGTTGCAATCGCAAGGATTACTATAATTGCCAATAGCAGTCCGAACCCTAGTGCTAACTTTCCGCTGATTTTCATGTTCCTGAGAATTGTCATTGAGAAAACCCCTTTCGTTACCTATTAAGATAAACAAAGACCCGCAATATATGCAAGTCTCTATTTGTAGTATATTGAATTATAATGCGCTTTTTCAGAAAAATCAAGCCTTTTTACGCAGGGCAAATTCTTGAAATTTTAATAGAAATTTAATCTTCCATTAAAAATGCAATTTTTTCCGAACTGTCTGCGCACTTTTCGAGGTCACTTAGAGTATCGGTGAACATAACGCCCATTTTTGATTTGCACTTGCCGTCACGCAAACGCCTGTAGTGGTTTTGTGCAAATACGGCAACCATTTCATCAATTTCATCTTCAAGTGTTTCTATCTCGGGCAGGAGTTTGCGCTTTTGTTTTGTGTACGCTTCCAACGCCAACGCCATGATTTTTCGTGTTAGTTTGCTTACGTTTGCAAGCTCCTCACGGGATACATCGGAAAAGCTAAGACCGCTGTCCTTGATTTCAATTACATATTCTGCAATGTTTTCCGCACGGTCGCCAATTTGCTCGATTTCTGAAAGAACAACGAACATATCGCCGATTCTCCTTGTGTCGGTTTTTGAAAGCTGGAGGCTGGTAACTTTTGCAAGAAGCGGCGTGATATTTTGGTGCAGGAAGTCAATGGTCTTCTCGTTTTCCAGCACACGTGCGGCTTTGTCTGTATCCAGTTCGAAAAGGGATTCCAAGGCTAAATCGAAGTTTTCGTTGGCAATTTCCCATGCACGGCACACTTCTTGGTGGGCGTTCATTACAGCCGCAGTTGGGGTTTTCATGGTGTTTTCGCTTAAAAACATCAGTTCCCGCTCGTAAGTTTTTTTCGTCTCGTTTTCAAGAACGGGGAAAACAATTTGCATAAGCCGGGCAAGGGGCGTGACAAAGGGGATAAGCACAACAAGCGTGGCAATGTTAAACAAGGTGTGGAACATCGCAACCTGGCGGGCAGGTTCTACCCAGGTGACTTGGAACCAGCCCAAAATAGCAGGAATGGCAAGGATTAGCGCACCAAAAATCATTGCACCAATAAAGCTGTATGTTATGTGGAACAGCGCAGTGCGCTTACTGTCACGGCTGGCCGGTAGTGCGGCAAGAAGTGCGGTTGTGCTTGTGCCAATGTTTGCGCCAAAAATAATGAACGCCGAGGTGAGGAACGGAATGTAAAACGCAGGGTATCCCTCACAGCAATAGCAAACCTGTAAATTAAGCGTGACCAAAATCGCCATTGTAGCGGAGGAACTTTGAATAAGAATGGTAAACAAAAACCCAACAAGCAGTGCCATAAGGGGATTGGAAATTGCGATTACCGCATCTTGGAAAGCGGGCAACTCACGGAAAATTCGCAGTGCGTCACTCATAACCGTAACGGAGAAAAACAAGATACCAAAACCAAGAACGGCGTAGCCTATATTTTTAACGATTCGTTTTTTGAAGAACATATGCAAAATAACACCCAGCAAGATAAATAGCGGGGCGTATTGGTCTATTCTAAAGGCAACAAGCTGTGCGCTGAAAGTAGTACCTACATTAATACCCATCATAACGCCGATAGCCTGTTGGAGGTTCATAAGACCGGCGTTTACGAAACCAACTACGATTATGGAAACTGCCGTGGAGCTGTTGATTACAATTGTCGCAAAAATACCTACAACTGCCGCAAGAAACCTGTTTGACGTAGATTTTTTCAAAATGACCTGCAACTTGTCACCTGCGACAACCTCCAGCCCTGTTGAAAGCATCTTGATACCAAACAATAGTAGCCCCAGCCCGCCTACCGCCAAAATCATACTGCGTACAACTTGAGCGTCCATAAATGTAACCCCTCTCAATACTTTGCATAGGGCGCATTATAGTATGAGAAAGGGCAAAAGTCCACATATTTTTTACATTAATTTTACGTTGCGCTTACATAGATTTTGCATAGAATTTACCCGTCATTCACACAGCGAAGTACAAACGTGCCACGCTTTTTATGAAGAATTTCGCAGTTGCCGTACACTGTGCGCAGTTTTTTGATTGTGCTTTCTGCGCCATGCTTCTTTTGGATGACGATAAAAAACGCACCGCCGGGCGAGAGGAAATTTACGGATTCTTCGTACATACGGTACATGATTTCCTTGCCCGCATGAATTGGCGGGTTTAGTGCGATATTATCGAATTTGCCCATTATTTCCTCAAAACAGTTTGAGTGGATTTGCGCTGCGGAAACATCGTTTAACTTTGCGTTTTTTGCCGCATATGAAAGAGCCAGGCTGTTTACATCGCTTTGGGTTAGCGCAATTGGGTTTTTCTTTGCCAGCGCAATGCCGATAAAACCGTAGCCACAGCCCAAGTCCAAAAATTTGCCCTCAATTGGGGGCATGGTTTTCACAAGTGTGAGAGACGCTTCATCTATGTGTTCGCATGAAAATAAGCCGTTGTTTGTGAGAAAACGGAGGTTTTCGCCAAAGATTTCCACGGAAATTTCACGCTCTCGGGTGAGAATTTTCGGATTTTCTATGAAGTAGTGGCTGGGCATTTTGCGGCTCCTTTAACGGCTTCCCGGGTAAGGCGTGAGATTTCTGCAAAATTTCCCGCTTCTATAAGATTTGGGGGAACCATCCAGCTTCCGCCGCAAGCTATAACATTTTTAAGTGCGAGATATTCGGGCAAATTTTTGGGGGATATACCGCCCGTTGGCATAAACCGGACTGCCCCATAGGGTGCCAAAATGGCACGCAACATGGCAATGCCCCCCGCCGCTTCCGCCGGGAAAAATTTCAAAACATCAAGCCCCAGGGAAATGCCTTGCTCCACTTCAGACGGCGTACACACCCCGGGGATAAAGGGAAAGTTCATCTTGATGCAGTGGCGAACGGTATCAGGATTAAGCCCCGGCGACACAAGAAATTTAGCCCCGGCGGCAATGGCACAATCGGCCTGTGCGGGGGAGAGAATAGTACCTGCGCCCACCAGCATTTGCGGGAATGCGCTTGTCATTTTGCGGATTGCATCTGCCGCCGCATCTGTGCGAAAAGTCACCTCTGCGCAGGGCAAACCGCTTTCGCAAAGGGCTTTTGCAAGAGGAACTGCGTCCTCCGTATTGTAAAGCGTGATTACGGGGACAATTTTCATTTTTGCAAGTTGTTCGAAAATCATAAAATTCACCTCTGGTTGGCATTATAACAGGCTGACGGCATCCCGTCATTGCGGGATGGGGTGGGGAATTTGTGAAAATTTCAAAACCATCCGGTTAGTGACACCAACCAGATGGTTTTTGAAATCTTGTAGCGGCTGTGATAGAATGTGTAGGTGGAGGTGTACATATGATACAGGAGATTTTTGACGTTTTTGATAATTTGTACCCATTCACGGGGAAATGCTTTTTGAATTTTAGCACCCCGTGGCAATTACTTTTTGCCACTATTTTGAGTGCGCAATGCACCGACGATTGTGTAAACGCCGTTACACCAAAGCTGTTTGCGCAGTTTCCTACCCTGGCCGATTTTGCCGCCGCAGATATCCGCCAAATAGAGAAAGCCGTGTACAAAACGGGCTTTTATCGCAACAAGGCACGGCATTTACAAAACAGTGCGCAGGTACTGCTTGCCAATTTTGGCGGCGAAGTTCCGTCAGATATATCTGCGCTAACATCTCTGCCCGGGGTAGGCCGCAAAACCGCAAATGTCGTGCGTGGACATATCTTCCAAATCCCAAGCATAGTAGTAGATACGCACGTGATGCGTGTCTCAAAACGTCTGGGGCTAACCCGCCAAAGTTGCCCCGTAAAAATAGAACACGAGCTAATGGACGTTTTGCCAAAAGAACGCTGGATTGCCTACAACCAGCAAGCCATTTCCCACGGGCGGGCAATTTGCACCGCACGCAAACCAAACTGCGAGAATTGTCCCCTGGCACAACTTTGCAATTGACAAATTGCGTCGAAACATGAGATATTGTAAGGGTTGGTTAGGGCGTGTTCCCACTTCCGCCAACACCCGTCTTTTGGTCGATTTTCCGCCACTCTGCGTCGAGATTTTGCTTGCGTCCCTCTAGGACGCGGCGCAAA
>Ga0209755_10005173_pt1 | contig 14982 bp, 14 predicted proteins | sample TergutCo191P1_FD_187301 | JGI IMG/M metagenome (GOLD analysis project Ga0209755, IMG submission 187301) | Cornitermes sp. P1 segment gut microbial communities from Petit-Saut dam, French Guiana - Co191P1 (SPAdes) (version 2) | ecosystem: Host-associated > Arthropoda: Insects > Digestive system... | reverse complement strand
GGGGGGGGGGGGGGGCGTGTGGACTCCTGAAGGAGCACATTCACAAGGTCTCGGCAAGGACTAACAGAGATCTTGTAGCCAGACTATGGCTGGCCTGAAATGAGGGCACACCAGACATGTTAGTAATTGGTGCCTCTTACGACTTGTGTTTGTTAAACTTCTTCATCCTAGTAAAGAGCTGATGAACCTTCTTTAGAGTATGTTTGCAGACTGCAGATAATTGTTGAAATTCTGTCATGTGTGAAAACCTGAGTTGCTAGCACCATATTTTCAATTTTTCCAGTGATACCTTAGTGCCCTTGGCAGCTGCTGAACTGGCTTTTCTCTTAGTTTGGCCCTGGGCAATACTTAGGCAACTGTGACAGTGATGGTTGTAAACAAATTAAGGAACATTCAAGAGAAAGCAATGTGGTGCAGTGCCATTTCCTTTAAGTGGGTGGAGGCCACTTCAATACCTTATGCTAACGGAGCTACCAATGGTTTGATCATTTGATACCACTTTCATTTGATAGTGATGTGTTTCTCAAAACCTGAACATCTCAGGACATTCATTGTGCTATTGTAATTTTGAAGTACTGTGATAAGGAATCAACTGTGAAGAGCTTGTGCATGAATTTTGCATTCTGTGTGTAAAGTGTTAACAAGAATGCTGTATATTATTTTAGGTAGGTCCTCGATTTGCGGCTCCTGGGAGTTTTGAGTACGAATATGGAACTCGCTGGAAACAGCTCCACGAACTGTACAAGCAGAAGGAAGAAGCTTTACAACGTGAGATGAAAATGGAGGAAGAGAAGCTGGAGGCTCAGATGGAATATGCTCGCTATGAACATGAAACTGAGATTCTTAGGGAACGTAAGTTTTATTGAATTAGAATTTCAGAACGTCTCATTTGATATGTATTGTATTGACCTGTGTATAGGTTCTTGAATATTTAGAAAGATAGTCCCTTATTTTTCCATTCAGTTTTTATTGGCATTCCACTTAATAATATTTCATTTTTCAGTTGCTGTAAAACATGATTGAATCTCGCCTTACGTAATTTACCATTTGTGTTGCTTCAAGCTGAATTGCTTGTTTATTGAAGTGATGTGATTTGTTTGAGAGTACATGTCATTTGTGGCGTCAGCTGTTGGTAGTGGTTTATTGTACAATAAGTTGCCACTTTAGTGTGGCTGACTTGTTTGAAATATGTAGTTGTGTGTCCATAAAATTATTTTGATTGGATTTGTAGACCTCTGCTTATGAAGTGTGATCATTTGTGTGTGCGCGTGTGCGTGTACTGTATATCAGACAGGGCACATGTCACCTACTTTTAGTATTTACAGTCTAAATAAGTGTAACCTGTATGTATGTTTATATATACATGTATAGCTGTGATGCATTTTGTATGGCAGACGCTAAAATTGGATGCCTCCAGTTTCATCACAGGACATGTGTCATGACAGTTAATGGTATTTTGAAAGTGGCCAAGATGCTTCTTTGGAATGTTAGTCAACTGAACATAGAGGTGTATTTCTGTAGAGGTGGACATGATGAACTCAAGTAGGAATTACCGTATGATAATGGTGATTTGAATTTTGCGGCTAAGTTTTCTGAGCATGCCACCTTTAGTGAGTACAGCACTGTGCCATAAACTGTGGAAACTTCACAGTATTGGCGTAATGTGTTTTCACTTTGTAGAACTACGGCAGCGTGAGCTCGATCGTGAGCGTCAAAAACGAGAGTGGGAAATGAAGGAACGTCAAGCTGAAGAGCAGCGTTTGGCTGATGAAGAACGCATGCGTCGACAACAGGAGGAAATGCAACTGAGAATGCATCACCAGGAAGAAGAAATGCGTCGCCGTCAGCAAGAAAATACACTTTTTATGCAGGTAATTTTTAGAATTGGTATGTGATCCAGTGGGGTTGAAGCATTCACTTGTCTATCCATCTGGCCACGCTGTGGTGATGGGATTGACTCGCCACCTAATAGAAATGCGTACCAGGGCTATCTTCTAGGAGGTAAAGTTGGCCAGTGAATAGGGCTGACCTTCATGTGCTGATTGTCTAGAAATTCTGGGAGCCCCAACCTCAAGTCCTCAGGCCTGTATAAGACTGCTTTATAGTAGTGATCCATTTGTGGTTTTGTAGGCTGCAGATTCTTACATTGGACTGGCAGAAATCTACGTATTAGTCTGTCATATGAAGCATTTTTTTGTTACTACTTCATGGTTTGAATTTTAATTGTTATGTGCATGATTGTAATATGAGTGTGTGTTTACTCAACTTTCATCCACAAAACGTTTGGTCATGTTTTCATTAGGTACCTAATGACATATAGTTCCCTTCAAATGTACCCCTTGTTCAACGTAATCAAGGGGTTAAATTTGCATATAACTTGTATGTATTTAATTTTCACTTGTGAGTGTGTCCTCTTTCAGCTGATCTTACAAAGATTTCAAGACATTCTGTCTGTGTGGTCTCAAAGGACTGATGCCAGCAGTTTGAAGAACTTTTTTTAACCCCATCCCCATGCTAAGCTTAGTGATGTATAGTACTTATTGACATAGCCCACCCAGTTTAAGTTGGATCTCCAACATTTGGTATGTGACAGGACTTGGTTCATTGTCCTTGCCAGTGGAAATGGGGGAATTGTCAGTTATTGTATGGTTGCATCATGTTAAAATGTCATCATCCCAAATTGTATATGTGTTTGCCAAAAACAGATACTGAAATTTCTTATGTAGGTACAAAAGAAGGTAACTATCTTCCATAGTATGGATGATACACATGTGTGGGAGGATAATATTAAAATTGATCTTATAGAAGTGGTGCAAGGACTGGATTGATCTGGTGCAAGCTAGGGACAGCGGGTGATGGGTGGGCTATTGTGAAGGTGATAATTAACCTTTAATTTCCGTAACATGCGGGGAGTTCCTTGGTTAGCTGAGGACCTCGGGAAGAATTCTGCTACATGGAGTGTGGTATGAATGAATTTTATCGGTGTAGTGTAGAAATTTAACATACTTTCTGTGACATCATTGTAAGTGGTCAAGTATGTGGTAGAACCTTCTATGTTGAATATCATCAGCGTATGTCTGTGAATTGCAGCTATTAGCATGAATACGTGCATCAGAACATGTATTTCTGTCATTGGTACTGATTCCTGTGGTTGTGGCATTATGACCTTGTGAAACAGGTTTGGGAGGTCAGTTAGCTGGCAAGGGTACTTAGTTTAAAATGGATTGACAGTTTTAGTCAGCATTGTGACACTTGTATACAGTGTTTTGTAGAATACAAGACTTCATGGCAAAAATTTTGAAGGCATATTGGAGTTTACAGTACCACTAGGGCATGGATTGCAAAATACCTTGTTTCAGGTGTGCCAACCATATAATAGATTAAAAAGAAATTGATTAATACACATCAGCACAACAAATGTTTATTAGAACATACAGGCTACATTTTTTGACCTGTTAACAGGTCATCATCAGGCCTTCAGCAAAGTAAGTCTTGGGTGCTGTTTTAAATATTGGGATCCCAATATTTACATTGTGGATGTACATAAAATATGATACCGGATAAAATGTGAAATGTATGATGTCTAATTAAAACGTGAGTAGATATTTCACACTTTGAGTAGTTTTTTCACCCTAAGATTGCTCTCACGCTTTGAGTAGTTTTTTTCACCCTAAGATTGCTCACTGGATATGATTGTTACTGTACATTACCCGGTCGAGGACTTGTGTAGTAACAGCCCCTCGTGCTAGTCCGTGTTGTCCAGAGTACAGGTTGTGTATAAAAGGATTTCGTTAAGCCATAACTTCAGGCTTGCAGAGTGTGATTTCTTCCTGTGGGGTTTCATCAAGGACAGTGTTTACATCAAACAAGTTCCAAAGACACTACCAGAATTGCGAGAGCACATCAACAACACAATCGGGAAGGTCACACAAGACATGTTTGAAAGGGTTTGGTGGGAATGGGAGTCGCCTGGACATCTGCCGTGTCATACGTGGAGCACACGTTGAATGCGTTTAAGGTCACTGTGAAACTGCAAACATTCCTCTTTCAATGGTCACTGTGAAACTGCAAACATTCCTCTTTCAAATGGTCGTAATATCATGTATTTCTGTTCAGTATTTATGAAATTATGGTTTTGCAAAATCCTCCGATAATTTATATGCACCCTGTATTTCAATTAATGGGCAGGTGTGGCTACTTACATTCACTGTATTTTAAGTTGGGTGAGTTGTATGAGTCCACCTTATGTTGGGATCTGTGATCAGGTGTATGTATTAAAAGGAACTGATTAACTAACTTCGGAATGTGTTGGTTATATTAGAACTGAGTCTAGATTGTTTATTACATGTAGAGATAACTTACTGGTAGCAAGCAGGGTGGATGTCTGTTGTGGCCCGGATCCGTTGCGTGTTGTGATGTGAGAAGTAGAGCTGCCTTTCCTATATAGCTGTATCTACTATGTGTAAAAAATCCTGTGGTTGTTCTGGACAAGTGTTTGTAGCGTTGTGTCAGGCTGGTTCTCCCCGATGAATTGTGTGTGTAGGTGGTCGCGCGTTCATGCTGTGGCTTTCTCAACTGTGTGTATGTGTGCTGTTCTCTGTGGGGGTTGTGTCGTGTTAAAGCTTCAAAAATAAGGTTTTTCTGGAAAGTAAGTTTATCACTGATCGGTTGCCATTCTGTCTCCACTTGCGGATATATTACTTCTCGAGAGTATCTAACATTCTGCCCTTCTCAATGTGAATTATGTCCATAATGTTGGTCATGGGCCCAAAGGAGTGGCCTTCGTCCAAGATGTGTTGTGTGAATTTTGATTTATTGTTGGCTTGTAATCATTGTAGTGTTCATGAAACCACACAAGAAATGGTCGGACTGTTTGTCCTGTATATTTCTTATGGCATGTGGGACATTTTAACTGATAAACACCATTTTTGTCATACTTATCAGGTTTTTGATCGTCTCATGAGTTTTCCAAGGTTATTAGTAGTGAACACTATTCTTACGTTGGTGTTTTTAAACAGTTTTGTATTCTAGTTTCTTTTCCTAAATATGTGAATTTAGCCCATCTTTTCTGTTGGTTTTCTGAGACCAGTTTAGTTGTACCGATCCTAATTCTGCTTAAGATGGAGGTATGGAACTTGTAGACGATCTGTTTTAGGATCTCTGTTTCTTTATGTTTTTTTTGCATGGCCTATTCATACTTATTTATTCTGTTTATAAAGTACCGGATTGCTGCCAATATCTGTTCTGACTGGTGACAGGAATCGGGGATAATGCTATCAGAAGTAGTAGGTTTTCTGTGGGATAATGCTATCAGAAGTAGTAGATTTTCTGTATATGTCGAATATCATTTTAGTTGTTGTCTGTATTGTAAGGCCCAGAAAGTTCAATCCATCATCTTGTTCCAGTTGTAATGTGAAGTTAAGATCAGGTAGAATGCTGTTAAATCTGTTGTGGATCTCATTTACGTCAGTGAGGTTTTCATTGCAGAGGATAAGAATATTGTACCTGAAGTACCCTTCCAATCTGGTTTTTGGAAGGACATTGTAACTCAAGGTGGTGTCCATGTATTGTAAGTAGATTTCAGAAAAAATTGAAGTGGGAGCTCCCATAGCTAAACCTTTTTCTGTACATATGTATTACCTTTGAACCAGAAGTAGTTCTGTGTGACGATTAGCCTGTAATTGTTAAAATGTCTTTTGTCATTGGCTTGTTTAAATTATGTAACTTGCACAGATTGCTGATTATATTTATTACGTCTTCAGTTGGAATATAGGTGTACATATCCGAGACGTCCAATGACACTAATTTTAGGCCAGGAACAGAAGGTATATCTGACAAATCTCTCATTAGTTGGACTGAATTTTGGACATTATAGACGTTAGGAAGTGGGATGTAAGATTTTAATATGCCTGTGAGCATCTTAGCCAGTTTGTAGGATGGAGCATTTTTGATATTAACAATTGGGCGGATAGGCATGTTTGTTTTGTGAACTTTGATTAGTCCTCTCACACTTGGAGGTTCCGGATTTAAATTTATGAACTTTCCTTTGTTATCCATTCCTACTAGCATCTTACATTCTTTTAGTGTATTCCCAAGCTCTTTTTGGAATCTGGTTGTGACACTGGTTGGATAGGTCTGCTCCGCTTTTTGAAATGAATTCTGGCACTTTTTCTTCATAGTCTTTAAGATACAGTATTCAAAGCATCAAATATCTACTCATGTTTTAACTTGTTTTAATTAGACATCATACATTTCACATTTTATCCAGTATCATATTTTATGTACATCCACATATGTAAATATTGGGATCCCATTATTTAAAAACAGTGCTTGAAACTTACTTTGCTGAAGGCCTGATGATGACCTGTTAACAGGTTGAAACATGTAGCCTATATATTATAATAAACATTTGTTGTGCTGATATGTATTAGTCGGTTTGTTTTTATGGCGTTAGAGCACTTCGTGATGCCATCTTTTAAATATAATAGATTACCATTGTGCTGGAAGGTCACATTTCCATTCAAGTCCTAAATGATAATTTGGCCAATTTGCTGTAGCTGGCTGTTGAATTCTGTGTTGAATTAGTTCCCGTCCAGTCAGGATGGCCATTAAGAACTAAGAGCAAGTGGCAGAAAATAGGGTTTGGACCTATCCACACGCGCACACCCATTTGACAGCCAGTGCCTAGTATTGAAGATTCAAGTCCCCCGGGGTGTAATGTCATGTTGATGGGTAAATGGATTTTGACATAGTAGAGGAGTTCGGCTGCCTCCATCTTCAGGGTCTGCTGGGGCCTGGAAGGTAGGGGCAGCAGGCTCTACCAAAATGTCACTTATAACAGGTTGATATTCATGAAGACAGGAACCTTTCATCAGCACCACTGTAAGAAATGCAAAGCTGACATTGACAGTTGTTGTCAACATCTGACTTGCATAAATGTTTCTGGAAAAATTTCTGTCTTTGGGTGAATCGTGGTTATGTGAAAGTACATGAGCAACAGTTTCTTTTGGGAAAGGTCACTGTGTAATGTGTCTTAATTTATAAGAGGGGTATTTCTTCCCTTGAAGATGAAGATAGAATTTTCACCATCATAACAGGTCACAAAAGAATGATGAAGGATGGAGGCTTTCATGTCCTCTAGTTGTGCCATGACCATTCCCTGTTTGAGCAACACATTAGTTCCCGTGGTCCTGCTGAGAAAGTTGTTGTATGATTCAGGTGCAGCAAGTTACATGAAGTGGCACGTATATGGAGGAATTGCGATTTCAGAAGGAATGTTATCATCATGAGATCTTAAAATACATACATATATGTATATGCATTGGAATGGAATATTTGTTATATTCTGTGTGCCAAATCCAAATGACCTGAAGTGAATGTATTGCTTTATTATTCTTAATTTGTTTCAGAACTAAAAAGTCTGTAGGTGTGTTAGTCTTGAAGCATGTGTTTGAGCTTGATGTGTGAGCCTTTGCAGCAGGCATACCTGTCACAGACTTGAAAGATTAATAACATGAATGAATATGAAACTAAATAAATGTGTAGTAGTAATCATGTGAACCTACAAACTAGTAATTCAAATGATGTGTGATGGATGTTAATCAGCCTTAGTGATTCCATTGCTTTCGTGCATTGCAGGTTATTTATGGGAGTTTATGTCAGTATTTGTGGTATTGACAGTCTGCAATTTGTTTAAGGCTCATCAGCTAAGCAGTCTGCTGGATCAGCAAGAACAGGCATTGCGACAAACGCCAGCTGGTTATGACTCTCCTGGTGCTGACCCTGTCATTCGAGATTATGATGCTGTTGGAGGTCAGTATTCATTTCTTTCCAGTCATTCTGTCAGTGAATTTAAGGTATTTTAATTTTGAATTTGTTGAAAGCATATTGGAATTCATGAACCCTAGCTGGTTGAGTTTTTGATGATTAAAACTTCTATAAGACAGCAGGTTATTTTGCAGTGAGGGTTAATAGAATTGTACAGAGCCCATCTATAGATCATTTTCCCATTTCTTGATATAAGTGATCTCTCTTCTCTGCAGGTGCTGGACCAGGATCCATTCCACCGGTAATGTACCAAATATTTTTACTTTTAATGATTAAGTCTTTTCTTCCAGATCTTTTATCCTTCCAGAAACCAGTTATGGTACAGACTGTTCCATGTTCCAGGATGTAGTCTTGTGTTATTTTGGATGACTGAATGGTTTTCATTTTGCCTGTTCTGATGTATGGAACTTTTATGTTTAGTAGGATTGGCCAGTTTTTTTTTTTTTACCCTATTTGACATGCTGTCACAAAGTTCACTGACCCAGTGTTTTAAAATCCATGATATTTGGGCAACTTTTATTTGGTTTTGGAGCTTTTGAAGCATAATATGCTTCATACAAAATAAAGGCATTCCATAATGAAACATTGTCTTCCAATTTGTACATTGCATTAGTCTTAAGAATTTCAGTTTCTTCTCTGAAATTAAAACTTCATCAGAGGGGTAAATCAAAGTCTTGTGACTTTGTAGCAATTTAAATGTCCATGCTAAGCCAGAAAAGCTCATACCATCAGGAGAAACAATTAGCATTTAAATATGCATCCTGAAGGTCAAATTTTAATGCAGTATGTTCAGTAATTTGGTAATTTATAACTGAGAGTAGGAAAATTGTTCAGGAAGGAAATAATAAGAGGCATCTCTGTCTGGGCCAGAAATTGTGTTCATCTCCATCTTCTAGTTGCCACAGGTTTACAAGCTTACACCAGTACAGGATTTTTTAAGGGTTATTTGTGTTTTGTAGGAGTGGAGAAGATCATTCTTGAGGTGTTAATGTTGGTTTTATTGGTTAATTTGGCCACTGCGGCAAGATCAGTTGCTGGAGTTGTCATCGCAGATGTCACTGTCATTTCTTTTTTGCCAGTTGAGTGTGTAGTGAAGGGGAATTTTCATTTCACAACTGATCTGCTCAAGAATTTGGGGACTTCCTTGCCACCAGAATGCATTAGTAGAGATCTTTGTAGGAATGGTTAATGTAAATTGTACAATTTATGGTGGAAATCCATCATAATAAGACTGTGTGGTAGCACAAAACAGTAACACAAGATCATATACTAGATGGATGGAGTTTGGAACCTGAATGTTTAAATCATTCAAAATATCCAGCTATATGTGGCTATATCGCATCGTAACTGGTGAGAACGGGGGCTCATAAGGAAGTCGTTGCTTCTTCTGTAATGCATCATACTGCATGTAGCCTGTTAAATTTGAAGATAACACAAAAGAAAAATGTTTGGTTTAATGACAAACACACAAGCTCATTATCTCACAAATCACTTGGCACAAGATGCTGCCTACAGGTATTGCATACTGCTATCCCTGTTAAGTGTGGCAGTAACAGGATGTGAAATGGTGCTGCTCAGTGGATAGAAGTGTTTGAGGTTGGTAGACTCAGAAAAAATGTGATGTCTGCTCATGCATTTATACTTGTCTTGACAGAAAATTAAATAGCACGACTGTTTATGGCTCCTGTCAGTTCTGCTTGTACACAAGTTGGACAGAGTCTGTCTTGCAACTTTTCATAGGACAAAACCAGACTCTTTGTAAACTGCAGTGTAAATCCCATTTACAAGTGGGACCAACACCTGATGGCAAGGAGAGGCGCTAGTGTTGTGGGGATAGCATCATGCAGGTTGTGTGTGTGTGAATTTGAAAGTGCATAATAACCATCACATGATTTACTGTAACATAGCCAGGCAGCAAACTGGTATGCTGCACCTCTTTTGTACATCCCATGACTCAAGCTAAACCAAATTTCTCTTTTGTATTGGACTTACACTACTATATCATTTTATACTGTGCTTAGATGATTTTTAAGAAATCATCAGTCAGTGCCAAATGATCATATGTAAATCAAGCATTGTAAGGTTTGCCTGCCAGACTCCTGTTGTGGTGGTAGTGGTGTGCTGAATCATGGGCAGCCATGTTAAACTTGTTTCAACCCTCTTTAATTTGGGATAATATCTAAGACCTTATTCATTTATTGGTATCAATAAATGAATACTGTCTTAGATGTATTTTACTTGTGTCATGAGTATATTTGCCACTTCTTAATGGAGCATTTGCTGAGACATACTGCTTGCAATATAAAACATTTTATCCTTCACTCTGTATTCATTTTTCATTTTCAGCAAATTTAGATTAACCCTGATAAAAAATGAAATACATATTCTTGCAGTGTTTTATATGCCTGTGATCAGGTTGTCACTGTTCTGTTGGTTACTGTGAACATTTAATGTCTGCATTCCATAATTCTTGCCATGTTCTGATTGAAAATACATATATACGGTTTCTTTCTGATATGGGTGGGGAGATTCTGTTCAGTCACATGCAACCATGTTTATATTTGTTGGCATGTATTATTGAGAAAAAATACAGCATAATTTCTGTATATTATGCTTCGATGAGCCATACCACCTTCACATATTTTGGGGACTTACAGCAGTATAGAGTTGGGGTGTAAGTTGTTTCTTGTGTGTTCTACTTTATAGACAAACATTTATGCATGGTTGATCTCTGTCTAGCCAGTAGCATGATCTGGTATCATGTATATGTTATGTGATGGAGGGTTTTTTTTTGTGTACAGTTGTTACCACATTACTGTGGTAGGCTAGGAAAAAAGTATGTTTTGTGTAATGTACTCAAGTAATTTAATGAGTTACCTATATACACTTGTACTGATAGCACTTCAGGCAACGGTGAACATTGTGGATCATCAGCAGTCCTTCTCTTCATTTTGTGATATGCTATCTTCATGTACCTTGTAATTTCTGAAATTTTATGAAGAGGCTTCAAAGTTGTTATTGTTTGGAATGAATTGTTGTCTGAAATGCGTATTCTGATGCTTGAATTTTCATGTCATATGACAAAGCTGTATATGGGCCATCAAGTCTTTAAGATGTATTTTGAAAGGGTTCTGGTTCCAATGGTGGGGGGGAGAAGGGTAATATCAGTTACACACTGAATTTATGTAGGTAACGTATTTACCCAAATAAAAGGTGGCCTTGCTTCACAATCATAAATTTTCTGGAAAATACCTTTGCAGACCATGTTTAATTATGTGCGTGTTAATAAAGTAGCATGTCTGTATTGGGGTGATGAATGAGGAATGAAATTCCTGTCATGTGAGGGTGAATATGGTAATCTGCTGAGCTTACCTGGTGATGGAAAAAAGCTTAAGTCAGTCTCTTGTATCAGTTGTAAATCTTTTTCACGTACTTTCCATTCTGCATTCTTTGTATGGGGATGTGTGTGCACATGATGTGGAGGCATGGGTTAACTGAGTGGGATATGAATGAGCAGGCTCTAGTCTAAAGTTCTACTGTGGTCAGTACACCATTTCAGAAATGAACAAAGTGGCTTCTCCATAAGTCACTTTCTTTGGAGCTGAACTCTTACACCTTTTCTTTGCTTTGTTTTATTTTTTAAATTTGGATTAAATTTTCATGAAACTAGATATCAAAATGCAAACAAAAGTTACTTCTGAATGAGGTAGTCTAGTTGTTTTTCAGATACCATAAACATTGCATGTGGTCATGTGTATTCAGTTTTTCAGGGTACTTTTATGTCCTCTTCCTGTCTCCAACACCATTCTAAATCTGCTGTCTGTAATATAATTAATAGAAGACATGTTTATGTTGTATTTGCTGCTTTTTCTCAACACACAGTAAGTCAAGGTCAGTTGTTTGGATTACTTCACAGGTAAACTAGTATGCATCAGGGTATGATACATATAATTGTTTTACAAGCATGACATAAAATGAGAGCTTATTCATAGCAAGAAAAACTATCACCAGTCTATGTAATACCATCCGCTAATGTGAGGGTTTTTTTTATTGCTGTCATTATGTTCCTTGATTCCTAACTAGTCTACACTTCGCTGTAACTCTTCGTAGCAGCTTTGCTTGTGCATTTTTATATTGCAGATTATTTATAAGTGGCAGTCTGCAAAGGTACCATTAACGACTCATGGCATATCTTGTATGGGAAAAGAATTCATTTCTGAGAGTACTGTGTGTGTGTGTGTGATTTTATTTGACTTAGGGTAGGGAGTTCTTGGTTTGCATGTGCTGAGCCCTTCTATTACATGATGAAACAGCAGGGACCACTGGTGGTGTTGAATATTGGGTTAGTCCTTTATTAGGACTGCAGTTAGCACTGTGATTCCTTCAAGGCCATACACATTTTCTCCATTGGAAGTCTCATGTGGCATCGTTGTGAGTTTAGATCATTTGCGTGTTCTGGCTGTTGTGTTTACTGTGCTAGCGAATGGGAATTGGGGTATTTTTGGTCCTGTGCATGTTTCATTTATAATTGAAGCGTGCCATAATGCATATATGTGGAAGTCAGTGGCTCGTTATAGAGGAGAGATGCTAGTACGGATTAACATTTTCAGTGCTGATCACCGTTTTGAATATCAGGTACAAACTATGAGCAACTGTTGTGTGTGATCAGTGACACTGAAACAGAATTGTAGTATTGGGAATAAAGGTACAAAAATTCTGTTGTTTGAGAAGTTAACACTAGGCTGCCACACTGGTTGGTAGACCATTGTGTATTTAAAGTCAAGTGTCGCTTATCAGTGGTCACATGTAGGGAGAAGAGTTTACATTAGTGGGAGATATCTTGTGTTCAGATAATGCTACAGACAGAGAATATTGAATTATTGTTTGGTACTTTTCATATCTATGATAGCAATAATCAAGAAGTTAAAAATTTTGCTCGTAAATCAAGAAGTTAAAAATTTTGCTCGTAGCGTACCGGATCAGTCATATTTACTCCTGCTGTCCTTTAAATGGCATTAGTTGTTTTATTAACACAGAATTGCAAGGCTAATGAAAATGTGTCATGCACATTACTGCATCTTCTGTTGGAATGTGTTGTTGGACAAAAATTGGCTTTATGTAGTCAACACTTGGTATGTTGTAGGTTGAAAACTTGTTAATTGTAAGCTGAATTTTTTAGCAGCTGGGTAGTAGTTAGAAGATTCCCACATATGCTTTGTATTGTAGGGTATTTTACATAAAATGTAAGACAGCAGTTTGTCTAACTTTGATCTTTGCTGATTGTTTCTTAAATTAAGGCTTGCTAGCCTTTCTTACAAGGGTACCAGTGTTACAAAGGGTGATTAGTTATACAGGTTGCCCTGAAAATAATATACCATATTCACCCATTTGTAAGCCAATGTTCTTATGCTTTTCTGATGTCCTAACATGTTCATTGGCTTGGAAGTGGTGTCATTCGTAGGTGTTGATACAACATCTAACTTCGTTTACTGATGGAAAATGTACAGCAGGTTTATAGACTTTAAAAATTCTTTGTCCTCTTATGAAAAGGTGCTGTACTTCTCTTCTGCACTTTTAAATGACCACACATGCACTATGTAAAAATTATACAGTCTTGCATTAACAGGTGATGTATATTCCCTTCGTACACTGTTTGAAAGTGAATGGCTTGTTTGGATTAATTTCCATGCAAGTGCAACTGATGAACCTGAAACACCAGCCTCGTATTCCCATTCTGATGGTTCATTGCATCATTACTTGGTTATATTTCGTAAATGACTTACGGGGGGAAAATGTTTCAATGTTCTGAAAGGTCTTTAATTTAGTCCATTGTTATGGTTAGGTGGTAATGGCTCCTCGACGGCACTGGTTGCATAACTGACACAGAGAGTGACTTTTGTATTGGTGGGAGCATTTAGGGCTTCAGATTTGAGGATTCTTGAAAAAATGTATGCTTATAGTGTCTATCTACAGAATTAATGGGTGTTAGGAACTTTACAGATACCATCCTTTCAAACTGTTACACCGTACACTTGTTGTAATAAGAATAAGTTGATCCAGGGCATAATTGTAATGAGAATCATTGATTGCTGATGCTTTCAATGAAAGAGACATTGGATTTGCTATAAATTACTGTTGAATTTGTTACAGGTTGGTGTTCATGTTATTAAGATGGTTACTAGTCACAGTTGACCGTGTTACGTATGTTTTAAGTGAAGCTGTTTTATTATGTTTCTTTCATTGAAGTTTGTTATACTGAATATTTGTTGATTCAAAAAGTGCATTTTTTTTTTGTGTGTGGTGCATGGTATTGTGGTGGACCATGAAATTCCAGACGAGGGAATGTCACATGTTTTATGGCAGTGCTATATTAATGTCAGAACCTTAATTGCGGCCTTTTTAATTGTAATCACATATATTACTGGGTGTGTAGTTGTAATCTACACTTGGGTAGTGAAATTACCAAAGGTGCTGTGTAGGTATTTGATGATGTATGTATTACTTGGGGAGGGGTCATGTCAACAATAAAAGGCCAGCGATTGTTCAGGATTCCATTTTTAGACTGATCTTTTTTTTGTGTTTGGAGTAGGAAATGCTTTTCCTTCTTGAAAAAGTTTTATATTTATAACATTATTTTTGGGCAATTCTAGTATGCCATATTTGAATGTGGCATGGTGTTATGTTTTGGGGTTTTAAGTGGTGCCATAGTGTAACTATGCGTACGTTTGTGCCCAAAAATTCTTCTCCACGTGGTTGACTTTTGGTTGCTAGCTACAGTGGAGACTCTTTTAATATTGTACCATGAAGACAGAATTTTTAAAGAAAGAAGTGGGTGTTGCATCGTACCCTGCCGAGCAAATGATTTCAGTGCCGTGTCCTGCACACTATGTTCTGAAGGCAGGAATATAATTTGAATTACAAGATGTTAAACATGAATGGAGTTAACCATCAGCAGTAATGTCCATAGGAAGCTTACAGAAACACATGCATTGAATATATGAATGACTTCCAGTGAAACAAATTATTGGATTATTAGGTTTAAAAGCCTCTGAAACCATTGCCCACTGCTTGATGGTCAAACTGTGCCATATTTGATGATGTTGGCTACTTCGTAGCTTGTCGGCTTAAATTTCTGCAGTTCTTATTCACTAGTAG
>Ga0209755_10005172_pt1 | contig 14983 bp, 10 predicted proteins | sample TergutCo191P1_FD_187301 | JGI IMG/M metagenome (GOLD analysis project Ga0209755, IMG submission 187301) | Cornitermes sp. P1 segment gut microbial communities from Petit-Saut dam, French Guiana - Co191P1 (SPAdes) (version 2) | ecosystem: Host-associated > Arthropoda: Insects > Digestive system... | reverse complement strand
AAGACCGTCAAAATCAAGTTTTTCCCAAGCCGTTGGAATTCGCTGCTGTTTTGGATCAGCCCATGAATCGCTGTAATGAAAATTGAGCATGATGCGATAGCCTGCTTTTTTACACCGCAGCGCGAAGTCAAGGGTTTCTTTGGCGGAGCAATGCCCCGAGTGAGGATTATTCGACGGATTTACCCATGTTCTAAGACGTATTGTATCCATGCCGTATTCTTTTAATGTTAAAAGCAAATCCTGTTCTTTTCCGTCTTTGTTACGGAAAACAAATCCGCTTTCCAGCATCTGCGGATACCAGCTGATGTCCGCGCCGACTGCGAAATCCTTGTCAAATTGGTACTGTTTCATTTAAACACATCCGTTTTAATAATTTTTCTATATTGAGCTTCCAGCGATATTCCGTTTAGAACATAGCCTTCTTTAATTTCACATTCAAAATATGTCTCTTTTGTAACCGGGAAAATTCTTAAAGTAAAATGTCCCTTAAAATTAAATCTGCGAAGTCCCACTCTCCACGGTATACCTGTAGTAAACCAGTCCGCGGCTAATGTACCGTCGCGGTATAATTCAGCTCTGTCGCCTGTGTAATCGATGATCAGAAATAAATCATTTATTTCATCTGAATTGATTTCTTCAAACTGAAGTTCGTATTCAGAGAATAATAGTGATTCTGCCGAAGAAGCATCATTTTTGTTATCCTTTGTAAAATTACAGTTAACAAAAACAGGAGCAAAATTAATATTGATTTCCTTTTTTTCTGGATAGCAGATAATTCTTTCTTCGGTTTTAAATGTTGTAAGGCACAATTCTGTACTGTCTTCTGCTTCAAATAGATCACCTTTTGTAATATACAGTTGATCGTTAAAAAGCCATGCGTTATCAGCTTCTTCTTCATTAAGAACAATTATAGAGTCTTGCCGCTTTTGGCCATCATGATCATCGTCAAAGTTGAATACCGGCTTTTCATGACAGAAGAAAACAAACTTATCTTTTAATTTACATAATAGCTGCGCGTTAGTTGATTTTAAAAAATAATCTCCAAGATTAATATTATACGGGAATATTCCATAAAAACCGTCTTGAATATTCATGGGAGGAAGATTTACAGTCTTATCTGGCAGTTCGACAGAAATGCGTACATCGTTATGGTTTTTCATATTCCTGCGTCTTTGATGATTATTAATAAAAATAAAACCGGTGTTAGTTTCGTGGTTATGCCTTACACATAGGCGCAGGCTTTGAGTGTCTTCCGCGTTTTCAATTTTTTCCTTTGGAAAAAAACTAACGCAGGGCGCAAGCAGGCTGCCAAAGTCATTTAAGAACATGTGAAGTCTTTTTAATTTTCTGTAACTCTGATGCAGTTCGCCGTATTCGCCGATGCAGGCTTGAAAATCATAGGACAGCACAGGTACATCAGTATAAGAGCCGGTTTCTTTTGATTCCTGTAATGTTGAAAGCGCGCCTTTTGGATTTGTGCCGCCGTGATACATATAATAGCCCAAAAGAGCAGCGCCTGCCGCTATCTTGCAAAGAGCCTGCGCGCTGGTGTCAGCTGCGGTGATAACAGGTCTTCGAAGCGATGTAACCTGAATTCCTCCGCCCAGCTCCGCGGTCAAATACGGATAATCTTTTACCTTGTATGTGAACGCGCCTTTTGATTGTCCATAATCGCTGCCGATTAGCGGATCATTCTGGAAGGGGACTAAAAGATAATTTTGATTTGCCGAAAGCTCTCTTGTATGCTGTTCCCACGGAGCGTCGGCATAACCGCCCTGCACAGGGAGCATCTGGCCGTCAACGACATTCGCTCCGCCCCAGCCTGTCGCAGTATAAAATGGAACGTCGAATCCGGCATCAACGGCGATTTTTTTTAAGGTGCTCATGTGTTTAAGCCCCTCGCTTCCGCTTACGCCTCCGCAGTGACCGTGTTCGTTTTCAATTTGAATGCCGGTTATAGGGCCTCCGTCTTTCCATAAAAGACCCTGAACTTCGTTATAGATTTTTTTGTAAAAAATACTGACCAGTTCCAAATACGCAGGATCATCGCTTCGGTGTTTTATAGATTTATCATTTTGAAGCCAGTCAGGAAAGCCTCCGTTTCTGCATTCGCCGTGCGCCCAAGGGCCGATGCGAAGCAGGAAATAAAAATTTAATTTCTTGCATAAAGAAACAAACCGGCGTAAATCCCGCTGGCCGTTGAAATTCCATTTATCTTTTTCTTCTTCATGATGTATCCAAAAAACATAAGAGGCTATAATATTTATGCCGCCTGCGCGCATTTTCCTTAACGATTCTTCCCAGTATTCCGCAGGATACCGCGAGTAATGAAACTCGCCCATAACAGGAAACACAGGTTTATTGTTTTTTGTTATATACCTGTTATTAACCGCCAGTGTTTCACCGTCAGCGCGCCTCCCGCCGAAAGGCAGCTTTGTAACAGGAAATGTTAAATTGGGAATTGTCAGGTTATAACGCATACGCCTCTTAAAAAAAAATTCCCCGCCGTATGACGGGGAATAATCAGTTTTGTTTACCTGCTTGTTATATAACTTTGTATTTGTCTGTTTGCTTCGTTAATAACATCCTGAATACCGGCGCGATCAAGCTGCGTGCGCAGAGCTGCAATCGCTGTATCAACATCGCCTGCCATTCCGCTTATAAGCGGAGTAAAATACTGCTCCTGTATTGTGTTAATCATCGCTATCTGTGTAGTGATGTTTGAAGTGTCCAGCGTGAATCTTGTGATCGGATGCGAAGGAGCTCTGTTTCTTTCCCAGACCTGACGTACTTCGCGCTCTTTAAGCTGAAAAACAGTCGGGTTTTCGATGTACTGCTCAAGAGTAAACGCCGGGTTTTTAATTACCCATGCCGGTGCGTTGCCTGCCACTGGGTATCTGTTAGACTGCGCGGTTGTCTGGTAATATTTTTGATCAACGACATTGTAATGCACGCCTGCAATACCGTAACGAAGAAGCCTGTTAATCTCCAGGTTGCTGTACAGCTCGTTTAACGCCATCATCGCTCTTTCTTTTTTCTTGCTGAAAACGTTGATCGCAAGATTGTTGTTATTGTAGTCTTCTACCCATTTATAGCCGTTAAGTTCCGCGTCAACAAATGTTACTTTCCAGTCAGGATGCTCTGCGTCAGCCTGTAAAAGGAAATTCAGAACAGAGCCGATATTCCAGCCAAAGGAGGCAGCCTGTCCGCGGAGGAAATTTTCCTGGAATGTACTTGTGGAAGCAAGACTGTCACGCGACCAGAAACCGGCTTCATAATAACGTCTCATGTCAAGGCAGTACTGCCTGAACCAGCTTTGATCTAGCAGGTATTCAACTCTTGTGCTGCTGGGCTGCGTAAAATTGTAAAATAGAATTTCATAAGGAGTTCCCGGCAGCAGTTGAAGATTGTTCTGCCTGAAATAAGTGTAAAGAAATCCTCCAGTGGAAGCGCCCAAGGGAGAAACGCCTGTTCTTCCCTGATTCTGCGCAACCCAGTTAAAGAATGAAATTAACTGTTCAAATGTGGTTATGTCACTGACGCCTGCCATTTCCATAAGATCGCCGCGCACAGCGTTTACGTCCGAGCGAAGAGCGGCCTCACCTGATGGAACTGCGAAAGGAACGCCGTTAATCTTTAATTGATCCCATGCTTCGGCGGGAATAATGTTCCAGATATCGGGGGCGTATCTTTGCACAAACTGCGCTGTCATCGGCTCAAAACCACCCATTCCGACAGTTGACTCATAATGCGCCCATTGAGGAGCTGTAAAGATAATATCAAAATCATCCTGGCTTGTAAAAAGCAGGGGATACCTTGTTCCATGCTCGCCCCATGACAGATATCTCCATTCAATTGTCGCGTTGATAGTTGTTTTTAAAATATCGTTTACTCTGTCAATGATCATTTGTCCGTCAGGATGCAAATCGCCTAACATATACGCGATAAGCGTAAGCGGCTGCGAAACATCCTGTCCCTTGTAGGTCATTCCCGGCGTGCTTGGTCCCGAAGCGCTCTGTCTGTTGCAGCTAACGAATACCATTAATGATATCGCTACCAGCACTGTTAAAATCAACATAATTTTCTTCATTATGTTTTCCTCCTAAATAATTTATGTAGATTTGGTTTAACAAACCAATAATATTTAAAACAACTTTAGTTGTACAACTAATGTTGTAAATCAGCCTTTCACCGCGCCCAGGGTAATTCCCTTTACATAATATTTTTGAATTATAGGATACAAAAGTATAATAGGTCCTGTTACTACAACTGTAAGCGCCATTTTTAAAGTTTCTGTCGGTATGCTGATTGCGCTTACAGCCTCCGCGCTTATGCTTGTAGTTCCCGAAGCTATAAGGCGCTTGTATCCTTCTATATTGTTGACTTTTTCGTAGAGCATATACTGCAGCGGCTTCATTTTATCATCAGAGATAAACAGCATCGCGCTGTACCAGTCGTTCCAGTAACCAAGGGCGATAAATAATCCGATAGTCGCTAAAGCCGGTTTCATTAACGGCAGGATAACTGATAAATAAGTTCTGAAAACGGAGCAGCCGTCGATTTTCGCGGATTCGATCATTTCTATAGGAATGCCCATTATGTAACTTTTTAGAATTAACAAATTGAAAACACTGAAAAGAAGCGGCAGCAAAAGCGCAAGATAGTTATTTCTCATTTGAAGATACTGCGTCATAAGGATGAAGTACGGAACAAGGCCTCCGTTAAACAGCATTGTTATGTAAAAGAAAAGCGAAAAACCGTTCCTCCATTTAAAATCGCGCCTTGCTAAAATATACGCGGTCATTGACTGTAAAGTAAGCGCGATAAATGTGCCGCATACTGTTAGGGTAATTGTCACCATATAAGCGCGGAAAATTACATTCGGTTGATTAAATACCTGTCTGTAAGCCTCAATGCCGGGATCCTGCGGAAAAAGGGAAAACCCGTTTCTTAAAATTGCCGCCTCGCTTGAAAATGACGCGGAAAGGACAAGTATAAAAGGCAAAAGGCATGAAACCGCTACAAAACTTACAAAGATATACGCGATTATGTGCAGAATTGTTTCATCCGTTCCGCCTCTTACCGCGTTGGGATTTCTGGCCATTTAGCTGCCTCCTTCGCGGTTAAAATAACGCGTAGTCTTTTTCATACGTTTTAATCAGCTTATTAGCGATTAAAATTGTGATGAAACAGCAAACAGACTGGAAAAGACCAGATGCCGCCGACATTCCAAAGTCGGAGTTTGTCATAAGCGCGCGGAATGTGAATGTATCAATTACGTCTGTTGCGCTGTATAACAATCCGTTTCTTCCGACAAGATTGTAAAACATATCAAAGTTGCCCCTGAAAATTCCGCCGATCGCAAGAAGGAAAAGAATGATGATTGTCGGCCTTAACTGTGGTATTGTGATTTTAAAAATACGCTGAAAAACATTCGCTCCGTCAATGCGCGCCGCTTCATAAATTTCTGTATCAATTCCCATAATCGCGGCAAGGTAAATAATCGAGCCGTATCCTACGCCCTTCCACGCCTGAAAAAATGTTAAAATAAACGGCCAGTATTTTACCTCCGAATAAAATGATATTTTTTCGCCTCCAAGGCTTTTTACAACAGAGTTAATAATGCCGACATCGAAACTTAATAGGTTAAACGCAATTACAGATACGACTACCCACGAAATAAAATAGGGAAGGAACATCATTGTCTGTGTAATTTTTTTGAAATATCTGCCTGCGGCTTCTGTGATTAGTATCGCCACCGTTACCTGCAAAACCGTATTGAACGCGATAAACAAAATGTTATATAAGACAGTGTTTCTTGTAACAATTAACGCCTGGCCTGATTTAAAAAAGAATTCAAAATTTTTTAAGCCGCTCCAGGGGCTTCCAAAAATTCCGCCCGCGTATGTATATTTTTTAAACGCAAGAATGATCCCCGTCATGGGAAGGTAAGCAAAAATTACAATATATATTATAGCCGGCAGCAGCATGATTAAGAAGGCTTTATTTTTTATTAAATCAGCCCAAAAACTATTACGTTTTTGTAAATGCACTAAACCCTCCTAAAATTCATTTATGCTTTAGCCTTAATGCGGGATGATTAACCTGTTGTATTGTGTTATTTAAGGATACAGGCAAAATTGCAAATTTGTCAAGATTAGAGTTTTATATGTAAATTTACTATTTTAATCAGAATTACCGGTTATAGCTGTTAATTCCGTCTTCAGCCCAGGATGTAATAACCGCCAGCCGTTTTGCAATTGCAGAAGGAACGTCAATAAGCGATGAAACAAAATTTGACATATCGGCTCCGGCAATGCTGTAAAGAAGAATTCCTTCCTGTATTTGTTCAAAATAAAGCTGAGCTGTGAACTGTTCCTGTCTTATAACGGTAACAAACAAATAAGTCATGTTCCTGAAATTTGTCAGTGTGTAACGAATTCCGCGGTTGAATAAAGCCACCTGACCCCTGTAATATGTGTTTCCGAAGTTTGCGTCTTTTAACCTGATGTAAATTGTTTCAAAAGCCGGAATAAATGAAGAAGCCTGAGGATCAGGTATATTGGTTAAATCTCTATCGCTTACTATGCGGGACGCGTCTTCAAAAAGCGGAACAGACCGGCCTTTAGTCGTAGAATCATAAAGCCTTCCTTTTAAATCGCGGACTTTTCCAAGCGCGTTATAAATATTTAAAAGACTTACAGAACCTGCCGGTGCAGGTATTACCTTGATGGATTCAACGATAACACGGGGATTATTCATAAGAGCCATGCTGATAATCTGGCTGTCAAGGCCGCAGCCCGGGTTTCTTGCGATAATATTAAAGCCGTCCGCCTGCTGACTTGTATTCAGATAACCTGCATCGCTTAAAATTTCAGACATTATACTCTGGCTTAGTTCCGGGAAAATGCTGTTGATTGATCTGTACTGAGCGGCGGCGTTAGCTGCAAACAGAACAAGAATTGCTGCAATGATTGTTTTCTTCATTTAATACGCTCCTTTTCCGAAAATTACAACGCCGAAAGTTTTAAATATAATCCATAAATCAAGCCACACAGACCAGCTTTGAAGATAATAAACATCATAAGCGACTCTGTCCAAATAAAGAGCGTCTGATCGCCCGGAAACCTGCCACATTCCCGTTAACCCCGGCTTAATGGAAAAGACGCGCTGGTAATCTTCCCCATATTTTTCAATTTCCGCTTCAACTATCGGGCGCGGACCTACAAGCGACATCTGACCTTTTAAAATGTTAATAAGCTGCGGTATTTCATCGATGCTGGTGCGCCTAAGAAATTTTCCGATGCTTGTAACTCTTGGATCGTTGTGAAGTTTATGAGACTCCTTCCATTCTTTCATTAAACCGGGGTCTGAATCAAGGAGTTTTTTTAGTCTGTCATCGGCGTCAATTACCATAGAGCGGAATTTATATGTGTAAAAACTGACTCCGTTTTTGCCGAGTCTTTTTTGTTTGTATAAAACAGGGCCTTTTGAAGTCAGTTTTATTAATAACGTAATTATCAAAAGGAAAGGAAGAATAACAATACCGCCTGCTATAACCACCAATATATCCAGCAGCCGTTTTATTCCGTTGTTAAACGATAATTTAAATTTGTTGCTTGTATCGATTCCGAGTACGCCGTTAAAATCCCTGACAGACATCCAGATGCTTGATATATTAAAAAAATTGGGAATCAAAACATTATAGCGGAACGCGTATACCGAAGTGCTTAAAAGCTGCTTTAAACTGACCGCGTCCAGTTTTGGCATCGCGACTATTGCCATTTTAATGCGGAAACGTTTTACAATTTCAGGGCCCAGCGAGGTATCATGGATTACCGGAATATTATTATATTCATCGCTGCCAAGAGGATTATCGTCTAATATAAGTACAGGAATATAACCTGATCTGATACTTCCAAGAAGGCAGTTGGCGACTAATTTTCCGGTTGTGCCGGATCCGTAGATCACAGTGGGAATGCCGCCGAGTTTTGTTAAATGCAAAAACCAGTGAGTTATGCTTCGCATAATAAGTAAAATCAATGTCGAGAAAATAAAGCTGATAAAAAAAGCGGAATTTATTGAGTCCCAGATTTGGTACTCGACTATCCGCGACATAATGATTCCGCCGAAGGCGATAAGCGAGCTTACAAAAAAACGCCGCATTTCTTCTGATGGAGCTAAAGAAATCCCCGGGTATAATTTGTGCAGCCAGAAAAATAAAATAAAAACAGGAAGATACGGCCAATAAGTTATAAATGATTTTGCGTTAATTATACCGTTATTATCAATAATGAAGCCGTATATTTTAACAAGGAAAAATCCCCATGCAAATGACAGCAAAACCGCAAATAAGTCTGAAAATAAAAACACAGTCGCTGTAAGCGCTGAACTGGTTCTTCTGTATCTGGTCTTATACCACGCGTCAAAATCATTAAGTGTCATTTAGCTACATTATACCGCAAAAACAATGTGTTTTCAATTATTTGACCATATACTGCGGTCAAGTTTGAATTTAACAGAAAGTGAAAGCTCAAAATTATGTTCAATCCGGCTTCTTTCGCGGTTTGCATTTACCAGAACCCTGTATCCTGTTTGAATGCCGAAGGAAAGCCATTTTTTGGGATTATATTCGCCGTTAAGAATAACCGTATATGTATAAACCGGTGTCCCTGTCGGAGGAACAGTCAAATTGTAGTGTTCAGGAATAGGGCGGTATGAATGGTTTTCCCAATCAAATATATCAAGGCCCGAGCGTTCACCCTGCGCTGAAAAAATAAATTTAAAACCCGCGTACCAGTTAGAAGATGAGCGAAAGCCAGCTTTAAATGTTGCCGCGATTGTATCAGGCCCGAAAGGAGTTCCTGTCCAGTAGCGCAATGTCATATTATCAACTTCGTGGACTTCTTTAAAGAATGACCAGTTTAAGTTATGCAAAACATATAAAAACGGATAGGTGTAAACACCTTCTAAACCAAAGTCCCAATAGCCGCTTGCGGCAGGGATTGATAAATTAGCGCCGGCTTGAAAACCAAGAGCATCGGGAGTCAGCCTGCTCATCCAGTGTTCTTTTTCATAAGGAATCTGAAATTGCGTCATTACAAACAAGCCGTACACGCGCAGGTATTGAACAGGCTGCCATTCAAGTTTTATACCTAAGTATGAGCCGACGCGCGAACAGCCTGTTTCCTCGTAAATAGTTTCGTTATAATTAGGATCGTATTGAAAATTCTCATTATAAGAATCATAGGATTTATACGCTTCAAAGCTGTGGAAAATCGCAAACGGATTTAAAAAGCGAAGTTCTAAAGGAGCGTTTACCATTATGCCTTCCGCGATACTGATCGAAAAACTGCGGTGAGGTCTTATATGAAAGTAGTGCATATATTGATATTTATTTACATCGTATTGCGTTACTTCAGCTGAGTATTTAATAAAAGGCGAATACACAGTAAGCTGCGCGTAGGAAACTCTTTGAAGATATTCAGAGACAATGATACTGCCGGTTTGCGTTTGCCCAAAAAAATTATTTCCAAGGCCTAACGCGAAATGAAGACCTGTCGCTTCTGTAAAAGGAATGCCTGCGCTTATATACGCACGCTTTGGCGTGTGAAGATCGACATGACCGCCGTCCAGCGGAATGTTACTGTAATTATCGTGGATAGCCGCGGCATATTCGTTTTCGCCGAGATAAAAATCCATTTCTGCTGTAAACCACGGCCCAAGTGAAAACCCGAATGGTATTGTCAATATTGGACTGCGTGAATGTTCATCATAAATCCAGGGGACGTTTTTGTTAGTTTTAAAATACAGCTGCGGCTGCAGTATAAAATCCGCAGAAAGAGTAAGATAGCCTGATTGAAAATTTAAAAAATATGTTGAATTAAGATATTCTAAAAGCCTGTTATAAAGAACAAGACCGCTTTGGGAAAGAGAATCTGCGTCTATCCTATCCAGAAAATTTTGCAATTGAGCGGCGGTAATGCGGGAATCGGTAAAGAAAATTTCCGCCTGTTCCCGCGAAAGAATTGATATTGCTTCGTAAACCCAGTCGTCCGGATGCAGGAGTTTCTGCTCAGGCATTGCGTGTAAAGCGTGCGGAAGGCTGATTAAAATAAAAAAAATCAGCTTTATTGCATATATTACTGGTTTTGGATATACTTTCATATTATGCTTAATTTTATTTATAGAATAAAAAAGATTCAAGTTGTTTTTTCTTTACTTTTTTTCATAGTTATTTTTTCTGTCTCCGCCCAGACGCATGTTTCAGTTCCTCTTGATCACAGAGTTTACTATTTGCTGGAAATGGCCGAAACAAGGGGACTTTGCCCGCCATTGCCGGCAGTCAAGCCGTATACAAGGGCGAAAGTAATCGAAATTATTAACGAGATCCTCAGCACCCAGCAGTCTGTTTTCAGAGGACTAAGCGGCAGCGAAAGGAGAATCCTGGAGGAAATAAAAAGTGAGTTTGAAATAAAAGAGGCGGGAGCTGATTTATGGAACGGGATATACCGTTTTAATTTTTTAAGAAATGACAGTCTGCTTTTTTCCGGCGAAGCCGGCGCAGGTTTAGAATCGGTTAATTCTGTTGCGCATTACAGGGACGAAGGAGAGCGTTACATTGGCACTGACACATGGGGTACATTGTATTTTAACGGCGACATTGGAAGGAACTTTTCATTCTTCGTTGGCATATCTGCGGGATTGTTAAGCGCGGAAAGAAATCTTCTTGGCGATTATTATTTATATGCGTCAGAATCAACTGTATTTACAGATGAAACAGTTGACATATACAGCCAGCCACTGGCGTTTTTCCCGTATACTTATCAGAAAGGCTGGGACGGCTTCATGTTTGACGTAAAAAAAGATATGACAGCAGGAAGCATGGAAAGCTGGCCGGGGGCATTATCAGTCGCTCCGCGTATGTTAGCTGAAATGGCGTTCGCCGCTTTTGACGACACTCTTTTAATCCGCATAGGGCGCGTTCAGCGCGAATGGGGAGCTATGACTAAGGGGAGCAGTTTAATATTTAACGCCTCAGCCCGCCCGTTTGTCGGATTTGAATTTATTTTAAATCCAATATCGTGGTTTTCTATTTCATCGATAACAGGCGTACTGGAATTTGATAACGCAAACGGCATTTCCGAGCCGGCGCTTACTTTCCAAAACGCTTTTTCATTAACGCAGTTTGAATTTAATTTTAAAAATTATATACATGTCAGCATGGGAAGCTCGGCGATATGGGCAAAAAGACTGGAACTTGGTTATATTTTTCCGTTAATCGATAACTTTTTTTATCAGAACTTTATCGGCGATTTTGACAACATGGCGATATTCATGAATTTTAAGGGACAGTATCCGGGGCTTGGAAAAATTTGGTTCTCTTTTTTTATGGATGAGGTTGAATTATCAAGCATAAAAAGAGTTTTTGATCGCGATCAGCATATGTTCGCGTATCAGGCAGGGCTTCAAGTCATAATACCTTTGCTGCCGTTCGCTTCATTTACCGCAAGTTACACAAAAATTGAACCTTACAATTACACTCATTTAAGGGTAAAGACTCCGTGGTACGACATCGAAATGGAACAGGCTTATGTGAATAACGGCGTAAGTCTTGGTCATTATCTTCCGCCGAACTCCGATGAAATAAAGCTCAGGTTTGAAATTCATCCGATGGCGAGATTTTCAGGTTTCTTTCAGTACCAGTTAATCCGCCATGGCGCGGACTTCGGACCGCAGCAGGTAGACGGAAGTTCGCTGTATTCAGAGTTGGATCCTGACGGCAGGGGAAGTAAAGCTTCGCTTAAAAAGAGTTTCTTAAATGACGGGGCGTATCAGTGGATGCACATAATCAAGGCGGGAGGGTTTTTTAAATTTAATAATTTACCGCTTACAATATTCGGCGAAGCAGGTATCGTTAACACTTACTTTACAGAAATTGATCAATATACATATATAAACACATACAAAGGAAGAAGTGGTTCTGGCAGTTATTTTAAATACACAGCGTTAATACTGACAATCGGCATCAGGATATTTCTTTAATTAACTTAATTTACTTAACCCTGTTTACTGTTTTAAGATTTTCCATAGACTCAAACCAGACAGGAATTGATTTTATACCGTGGAACATTGCGCTGAAATCCCTGTACCAGCTCATATTACATTCATTGCAGGGACGCATTTGGTAATCTTTTTCTTCCATGGAAAATATGTTGCCAAGCGTATGAGGAAGCTGCATGCACGGATGAACGTCAAAAAACCAGTCTACAAATAAAACCTTTGTGCCGCCAAGACAGTGATACTTAACAAGTTTTGGATCATATAAAAAATGAATAATATTTTTTATCGACGATACCGCGTTAATAATGCCGTATTGTTTTTTCTTTCGCAGTTTTATAATGGATTCAAGTCCTTGAATAACATTTTCTTTTGACAGGCTAATTCCTTCTCCTCCCAAAGGATATACCTGCGACTGCGAGAAAGTAGGGTAGTTAATGGAAATATTATCAAAACCCATTTTTACCGCGCGGCTGCAAACTTCTTCCATTTTGTCATAATTATCATTCCAGATAAGAATAGACGCCATTGTTTTAATTGTTGTTTTTGAAATCTCTTCGATTGCGCGCGCCATATCATCCATAATATTCGGAATCTGTCTTGAAGCGGCCATAGTTACAGGATCGCCTGAATCAAAAGAAATGCTGATCATGTCATTTCCGGCGTCTTCAAGGCGTTTTACAATGTCATTTCTTAATAAAAGCTGCGGAGCCGCATTTAACACCGCGTTGTGCATTTTGCGATCAGTCGCTTTTTTGACAAAATCCACAACATGAGGGTGCAGAAGCGGTTCGCCGCCTGTAATTGTCAGTTGAACAACCCCGTGATCTGCAAGCCGGTCGATCACATCAAGTGTTTTCTGACGGTCAACAAATACCTTTGGCTGTTGTTTCCAAATATCGCAAAAAGAGCATTTTGCTATACAGGAATTGGTTATAGCGAATTCCGCTACTTTTAGTTTGCCTTTAATATATTTCTTAAATATATTTCTTGTTTTTCCCTGTGCCATAATTGCATTGTATCACTTAAAAACTTTTTATTCTATATTGTATTTTATTAATTTTAAACTCTTTTATTTTCTTGTATTACCCGCAGTATCCGCTCTTTAAACGCTTCTTTGGAAAACTGCTTAACATGATCATTAAAGACGCTTCGATCATGAAATTTCAAGTTTTTCTCAAAATAATCAAGAGCATTTATTAATGATTCAGGCGTCTGCTCGTCAAAAAACATTCCTGTTACCTCTTCTTTTACTGTTTCAAGCGCGCCGCCTCCGCGGTAAGCGACAACAGGGCAGCCTGCCGCCTGAGCTTCTATCGGAACTAAACCCAGGTCTTCTATTCCCGGGAATAAAAGCGCCTTTGCTCCCGCAAAAAGGGCTTTTATTTCATCATCTGTAACTCTTCCCTTAAATGTTATAAGGCTGTTATTCTTAAATTTTTTAATGTCATTTTTCTTTAGACCTGCTCCGGCTACAACAAGTTTTCTTCCCGAGCTGACACACGCTTCAATTGCGATATCCGCTCTTTTATAATCTGTAATCTGCCCGAAGTATAAATAATAATCGGATGGCTTTCTGATTATATTTTTGTAATTTTCGATTGGAACAGGACCGTAAACGACTTCCGCTTCCCGGTTATATATACGCCTTATGCGCTTGGCTACATAGCTTGAATTAGTAACAAATCTGTCAACTAAATTAGAAGAAGAAATATCCCATGCCCTTATTTTGGGAACAAGCTTTTTCATGAAAAAACGCACAAAGGTATCCGCTTTTTTATAGTAATCATGGTACATATCCCAGATATACCGCATCGGGCTGTGGCAGTAACAAAGATGATACGCGTTCGGATTAGGGACAACTCCTTTAACAGGACCGGCTTCGCTTGATATAACAAGATCATAATCATTAAGATTAAAATCTATAAGAGCGTTCGGCATTAAAGGCATATAAAACTGATAATACTTTTTTGCTCCCGGCAGCTTATTTATTCGCGATGTAATTATTTTTTTACTTTTTATTAAATCCGAAACCGCCTCCGGATTATAAACATGCGTGAATATGTCAGCCTGCGGATACATCTCAAGAAGCGCTTCAAGCATCTTTTCCCCGCCGCGCATATTAACAAGCCAGTAGTGTATGATAGCGACTTTCATTTTAGTTCCTGATTAATTAATTTTTTTAAAGCGTTTAACAGCTTAGAGTTATCTTCTTCTGATCTTACAGCTATACGTACATATTCCTTGTTATTAAAACCAAGTTTTGAACTGCAGTCTTTTATTAATATATCATATTTATTTAATAAAAGAAATGTTAACTTTTTTGCGGTAAAAGGAGAGAGTACTTCGCAGAGAAAATAATTTGCAAAAGAAGGAATTACGCGTAAATAATTAATAAATGAAATATCTTTTAAGAATTTCTCTCTTACAGAAATTATTTTTTTACAGGCGCTGTTATAATCTTTTTCATATTTATTAAATATTTGCATAAAATATTCGGCAAAAGAATTTATATTCCATATTGGAAGCGCTTTCTTTATTTGATTAATTAGAACAGTATCGCTTGAAGCTATAACTCCCAGTCTTAATCCGGGAACGCCGAATGATTTTGATATGCTCTTTATAATTATCATGTTGGGAAATTTTCTTAATATATCATTTTGTAATAAAGTATTTGATTTTTCATCTGCAAAATCAATAAATGATTCGTCTAAAATAAATTTTATATTATTTTTGTTTGACCAAAGCCCAATATCTAATATATCGCCTATTGATATAAAATTTCCGGACGGATTATCAGGGTTTATTAATAAAAGATTATTTATTTTATTTTCAGAGAAATATTGAATTAGATCATTTTTATTGTACTGAAAAGAATTATTATTAATAATATAAGGAACAAATTTATCAACATCATTTCTGT
>Ga0209755_10005171_pt1 | contig 14983 bp, 10 predicted proteins | sample TergutCo191P1_FD_187301 | JGI IMG/M metagenome (GOLD analysis project Ga0209755, IMG submission 187301) | Cornitermes sp. P1 segment gut microbial communities from Petit-Saut dam, French Guiana - Co191P1 (SPAdes) (version 2) | ecosystem: Host-associated > Arthropoda: Insects > Digestive system... | reverse complement strand
TATGGACAGTAGTAGGCTACACAGCCCTGCTCTGTTTCATGCTCCTAAAAACCGGTGGGCTTGCAAAATCAATTTTCTCAGCCCACTAAAACCAATATATTATGAAGGGATGATTATATTTGAATAAGTACCAAACCCAGCAAAGCAGGGTCATTCTTGAACTGCTCTTAGAACGTATCGAGCAGAACTTCACTGACTTTAAGGCAGAAATACTCTTGCTTGATGAGGAAGATATTTTTGACAACGCTCGTAGGATTGCTGATGTTACCGACACTTACGAGCAACTGATTGACAGCGGATTCCGCACCCTTGTCGATGATGAGGCAATCTTTTTGCTCCAGTTCCACAATCCTCTTGAAATGGTTACTGATTTTTTGAGTGAACGTGTCATTGAGGAAGATGTGGACGATGCTCTTGGCGAGGTCATAAACGCCGATGGGCTGGAAGATTGCTACCTTACCACTTCTAATGTGGATGAACTCCGAGAAAAGTACGGCATGGATGTAAACATCAAAGTCGCTTTGCTGGAAGAAACGGTATCTGCCGGACTTCGGTATATGAGTTTAATGCAGATGGCTGACAATGCGACAGCAAGGATAGACTTTAGCTTTGATTCATTCTTCGACTTTGAGGATGACGAGGAGGGCTGTTTCTGAATCGTCCTCTGAAAGTGGTTTCTCTCTTTGACGGCATATCCTGTGGGCGTTTAGCACTTGAAAAATCGGGATATGCCATTTCTGATTATGAGGCATTTGAAATTGACAAATATGCAAGGTCAATCAGCCGTTATAACTATCCCGATACACGACATCACGGCGATGTTATGTATGCCGATTTTCGGAAGTTTGCAGACTATGACCTTGTAATGGGCGGCTCTCCCTGTACCTTTTGGAGTATCGCCAAGACCAATCGTGAAGTTGATAAGGACGGCATGGGCTGGCAGTTGTTTATGAGGTTTGTCGAGGCGGTATTTCAGATACAGCCTCGTTACTTCCTCTATGAGAATGTAGCCTCTATGCCAAGCAACATCAAAGATTATATCTCTGATGAATTGGGCTGTGAGCCAATCTTTATTAACTCCGCTTTGGTATCGGCACAACAGCGGAAACGGCTTTACTGGACAAACATCACAGGCGTAGCCCAGCCCCAAGACAGATGCATATTGCTTAAAGATATAATCGAAAACGGCATAACCGCTCGTGATAAGTCATACTGCATTGATGCCTGTTATTACAAAGGCGGTAGCAGCAACCTAAATAAGCAGAGCGGTAAGCGATTGATGGTCTACGAGCCAATCACACTTGCCGACAAATCCCAAACAATTTTATCCACCCTATACAAAGAGAAAGCCCTGTCAATGGTTAAACGCCAAAAGACAGGGCTTTTTGTTGCCCAAGAAGTATACACGGGTGAGGTCGGAGCTGCCCTCCGCACTCGTGCGGATGAAAACGGCAGTTTTAAGAGGCTTGAAGTCCGTGAGGACGGCAAGTTAAACGCTCTCACAACTGTACAGACAGATTCTGTTGTCTGCTCGCCTATCCGTGTCGGCACAATCGGCAAAGGCGGTCAAGGTGACAGGATTTACAGCGTACACGGCAAAACCGTTTGTATTAGTGCAAATGGCGGTGGTCGTGGAGCGAAAACCGGCCTATACAAAATCAATCTACCCGATGGGGATTATTCTGTCCGCAAACTTACGCCCATTGAGGCGGAGCGTTGCCAAACTCTGCCCGATAACTACACGGCTTTTGGCATTGATGATAACGGCAAAGTCGTGAATATCAGCAATACCCAGCGTTACAAGGGCATTGGCAACGGCTGGACTGTTGATGTAATCGCCCATATTTTGAGCCACATGGACGGAGGTGATTGAATAACTGAAAATACATGAACAAAATAAGCTGCGCATTGAAAGCACTGTACGACAAAGGTTTGATGGTTTTGTTCATAGATAACGGAAATCTACAAAACAAAGTGAATCCACAATTGCTAATAGAGAATGTTTTGTAGATTTCCACACCACTAAATAATCATGTTCGGAAAATCAAAGCGATCGCAAGATGAGTTATGATATTCACGACACCATGCATATTTTTGGAAAATGCGTTCAACCTCACCGTAATCATTAAGACCAGCTTCTATGAATCTTTTATGTTTTGCCAGAAGCAAACTCTTAATCATCAGCACATCATTTGAGTCCCGCATACGTAAGTAATCAATTATTGTGTACCCATCATTATCTTGACAGCAAACATCATAATCTTTGAACTCCGCATCTGTTTCCAGCAGTCGATCCAAAATAATCCTTGGATAATATGCTACGGTTTTTTCCAGCTCGTAAGCACGAATTATACCGCTTCCAAAAACATACTCTTGATTGATATGAAGCGTGCCCTTTGTTATCGCGCCCCGACAAAGAATTTCTTTATCGATAAAATTACGTTGCAAAGCAAGGGAAACAAAGCAAAGAGGATACAGTGCATGTGTGGAATCCGCTTTTACTGCAACAACAATGTTATCGGAAAACACTTTGTATTCAAAGACCAAGTTAGTGGCTATGGACATTGAAGCTAACAGTTCACTTGCCATTTTGTAGGACTCGTCAATTATCTTCAAAAACCCAATTTCTGACTTTTCATCCATAGCTGATTTGTAACCGAGCAGGTCAACATATAATATATAATATTTGCCAATCGATAAATCTGACATGGTTGTACTCCTACCAATCGTTTTATTTGTTTATCATTTTATCACATAAATTTATGTGCTCTCACTTTTTTTGACAAAACCCAATATGTTTAGTGCCACCTCACAATAACAACACATAATGCCGATTATTCTTGCAAACCCCTACATTGTTTAGTAAAATAGCACTTGTAGACAATGAGATCAAATGAATTAAGAATTGGGGAGAAGAGATGAAAATATGTGTGCTGAAACTGAAAAATTTTAGAGGTTACAAAGATGAAGTTGTTGTTGATTTTAGTGACCTAACTGCTTTTGTAGGGAAAAATGATGTTGGTAAATCGACTATCTTGGATGCCCTTGATATACTTTTCAATGACGGTAAGGGTACGGCTAAACTAGATAAAGATGACATCAACAAATATGCAGCATTGGAAGACGACATGGAAATCCGAATTTCCGCATGCTTTAAAGACCTTCCAGATAAAATCATAATTGATGCTACCAATGAAACAACACTCCAGTCTGAGTATTTGCTTAATTCAAATGGTCAACTCGAAATAATTAAGAAGTATCCAAAAGCTGGCGCTGCTAAGGTTTTTGTCAACGCATTCCACCCAACGAATCCGGAATGCAGTGACCTTCTCGCAAAGAAAAATGCAGAACTCAAATCATTGATTGACAAGCAAGGGATACAATGTGCAGATAAGAGTATCAACTCAGTGATGCGCACAGCCATCTGGAACAAGCATAGTGATGATTTACAATTAGAAGAAGTTGAAATTGATATCACAAAAGGTGATACAAAACCAATTTATGATAAAATCATGAACTTTCTCCCACTTTACACATTATTCCAATCTGACAGAAAAAATAGCGACAGTGATACCGAAGTGCAAGATCCATTACAAAAAGCAGCGGAGCAGATACTAAGTGATGCCGATCTAAAACTGAAGCTGTCAGAAATTGCAAATGAAGTAGAAGCCAAGTTGAAAGAAGTGTCTGATAGAACCCTTGATAAATTGCGCGAAATGAACCCTGATGTGGCGAATAGCCTAAATCCTGTTATTCCGCACTCTGACAGTTTAAAATGGACAGATGTGTTTAAGAAGGTCTCTATTTCTGGTGATGATGACATACCAATAAACAAAAGAGGAAGCGGAGTTAAACGTTTGATACTGTTGAATTTTTTCAGAGCAGAAGCCGAACGGAGAAGGCTGGAACGCAATAGTGCGAGTATTATTTATGCGATTGAGGAGCCGGAAACATCACAGCACACCGAGCATAAAAAAATGATGATACAAGCATTTTTATCGCTATCAACAGTTCCAAACACGCAGATTATTATTACTACACATAGTGCTTCATTGGTAAAGGAACTGGCATTTGAAAATCTACGGTTAATAACTGTTGAAGATTCATTAAGAGCAATTACTCCTGTCATTCCTAGTCAGTTGCCTTACCCTTCTTTAAACGAAGTAAACTATCTGGCTTTTTCTGATGTGTCGGAGGAATATCATATTGAGCTTTACGGTTACTTAGAAGCAGAGGGGCATCTAAGCGCATTTAAAAGCGGAAAGCCTACAATCAACTATGTAAAAATTCTAAAAGACGGAAGCACGAAAAACGATCAGGTAGTTCTAACGGAATACATACGACATCAGATTCACCATCCTGAAAACACACACAACACAAGATATACCACTGCGCAATTAGAAGAGTCTATATGCCTCATGCGAGATTTTATTTCTTTAAATTGCCCCTGAGTTTTAGCAACAGTTACGATACAATTTTTAAAGTGCATAACCTTGTCAGAGAGACGGCATATTACAGACCGTCTCTTTTTTTTTGTAAATATTTGAGACTGTTCATGAAGCTATGTAAATACGATTGACACTTATCAAAACCACCGCGAAATAATTCTCTGATACACTATCTATCGTGGATCAACCGCACCATTGCGGAAAATTAATTCCACGAAAGGATGAGTGTCATAAATATTATTGCATTCGAAAAAGAGGATGGGTTGCGTAAACGATACCGGTATGCTGTTTATGAGCGCAAACTAATCCGAGATGGGGCAATGGCGTATTCCAGGAGTTTCATTGTGGTGAAAAATCAATACGGTGTCATAGTCCATTTCACATGCTTTCATCGGTACTTGACAAGGTATGGCGATGCCGTGTATCGACCACTTGCGTCCGATGCGCGAGAGAAGCTGATCTACGTGTGCAAAATGTTGAACTATGTTCTGGTAGACCGTTATGAAATCACTGGGGCGGCACACGTATTTCAAATCAACCGTGACATGCTTGAGGCGTTTTTTCGTGACTATGCTTTGGAGCAACAGCCAAATGGAAGCTACAGAAGCCGCCAGAGTATTGAGAAGTGCGTTTCGTCAGTAGCCATGTTTTTCAGGAGGCTGCACAAAAAATACAGCGAGTACATGATAATTAGCCCCGAGCAGCTTTTTGTAGAAAAAACGGCTCGTAGCGTTCGCGGCACGATTGTCAAAAAGCATGTACCAGACTTTCAGGTTCGCGGAATCCCTGAAAACCGGCACAAACTCAAGGACATACCAACAAAGATATTCGCGTTACTGCTTAATCAAGCGTTTAAGCATATGCCGGAAATCGCCCTTGCTATGTGTGTACAAGCTTTTGCCGGATTGAGACCTGGCGAAGCGATGAGCTTACGGCAGGAGTGTAGCCCACTTGGTCCTGGTGTTACTATTACAAAGGTTGGTGAGGCGTTTAAGAGCGTCGAAATCGACCTGACGCGAGAATACGTTCTCCGCAGCGATGGGGTCGTGTGCGGCAGAATAAAAAAGGAACGTCGCCAGAAAATATATCCAGCATTTCTTCAAGCTTTTACTGTTGCATATGAACGCCACAGTAAGCATCTCGTCTCCAAGAGCTTTGAATATGCATTCTGCCCGATGTTCGTGAACAACCGTGGAATGGCAATGACCTACGCTGATTATCGCGGTCGATTTAAATATCTCGTTGAAAATCATCTAAGACCGATGCTTTTGGAGCATGATGACGCAGATTGCCGTTTATATGGATTGCTATTGTGTGATAATTCGCTCAGCCCACATTTGCTCCGGCATTGGTATTCTGTGTCCTTGGTTCTGATGGGCGAAGATGTAGCTCAACTACAATTTTGGCGCGGGGATGCAAACCCGGAGAGCGCGTTAACATATCTGCAAAACAAAGGTGAACTCATGCGGGAATTGTCTGCTGCCAATGAGAGTTTTGCAGAAGTTCTTATGAAGGGGGTGGCAGTTAACTATGGAAGATAAAATCACTTGTGGGATAAACGCTATAATCCAAGCAACTGGTATGCGTAGGAAGGACATACTCGCGCATATCGAAACAGGTAAAATCAAAGCAGTAATGGAAGGCAAGCAATTTGCTTTCAGTATTTCAGAGAGAAGCCGACTTAAATCGCTATGCGAAAACTATGCCGGTTTTTTTCATATTGTGCAAACCTATATGGATGTAGGTACAAGTTTTAGGCTGGATCGCCGTAAATGTAAAGATGAAATCATTGGATATGCAGAAGGAAACTCATGGTTCGGCGCGGAAGTTATTTCAGCGGACGAAGTGTTCTTCGCAGATGTAGGCAACGAATTATACTTTATACGTAAATGTGACATATACAGGATTGCTGACCATGTCCACCTATGGCTGGTATCTTACGGCGAAAGCTCTGAAATAAAGCTAAAGCTACTGCTTAAAAAGATTCAGGAAACCTACCCAATTACAGGTGCGTTACTGAGGAAGTTTTTCGAGGATGAATACCCAAACGACCTGACAGCGTCATGGATACTCACGGATTTCCTATGTTCAACGCTAAAATCTGAGATTACGAAATCGGATGATAAGGTGCTTGACCACTTTGCTAAGAGTGCCGATACAAGCCTTCCGTTAAATGCAGCACGTATGTTCTCAGCGTTTCTCGCATACCTTCGCAGTAAACGAAAGCTTGGCAACGGCTGGACGTATCAGTTTCAATCTCGTGGAGAAGCGCGGGATAACGGTGCGTATCCGACTGCAGCATACTTAAAGATGGCTTACCTCATATTTAATGAGGATGCGTGGGAAGCTGAACAACTCAAAGATAAAGCGTTCCGATCCGAAGCGTATGCAAATCTGTGGTTATTCGTGGCTTTCCATTTCGTCTGTGGATGGCGAGGCACGGACATTGTCCGAATTCCCATGCCAGGCTTACCCTGCGGTGGCGAAAAAATACGAGAATTACTTGCTGCCGGTAACTTCGATACTTGTTGCCTGTTGGAAGAAGTTGAGATGCTGCTACGCTACACACCAATTAAGCCAAACAAAACAAAGAGTTACAATGTGCCGGAACTAAAGCTGTTCGTAGCTGAGAGCCTACGAAAGCCACTAAGCTTCATCCTGTCCGTTGCTGCGTCATATCACGAAAATGTTCAACGTGGCGATGCGTTCATTCGTCGCGCAGGTTCTGTAAGCGAGTTACAAGGTTTCTTTGGCATTGATTTCGTATCAGCCTGCGACAGCAGAAGTTTCAGTACCCGCCGTGCTAACAAGGCATATCTTCAAGGCATTGAATTGGCGGCAGACAATAGCCCCGGTAAACCGAAAGGGTACATGCTTGCTGCTCTTGCAAGAAGCCATAAAAGCGGATATGGCGCACTGCCTCAAACGACCGAAATATATCTTCGCGATGCACGGTTCTCAGGATACAGCCCGGAGTTCATCGCACAGGAAATGTTTGAGCGCGGTGTATTCAGCTTCATCCCCGCACTTTTACTGGACATGTATGAGGGGCATCGCTACAAAAAGCTACCCGTAAAAGAACAAACAAAACTTATATCTGAATTTGGGATTGCTCCGTCTGGACTGGAAAGCGTAGCATCCGTAGTACAAGCCACACTTGTCAAAGCCCGTCGAGCAATTTCCGAAATTATGAGCCGACCACATGAAATACGCGGTAGCGTGGAACATATATTGCAAAACATAGCATCCGGCAACGCACCCGGACGTCAGGATGGTTTTTTGTGCCTTATGATCGCAGCCGGGTACAACTGTGCAGACATGGATAGAAGTTGCTGTATCGGATGTGGTTATGAAATATTCACAAAAACAGTACTCCGCCTACTGATATCCGAGTATTCGCGGCTTTTGACAAAGAAGAGGTCATCAGACGAATCAGAGTCTTCACGGTGTGACGCAATTTTAAGGAATGCAGTGCTTCCTGCCATATCCGAAATCATACTGTCGGCAGAACGGCTCTATCCCTGTGCTGATATGAAGCCACTTTTTGAGGAAGTCGAGAGGGGGATTTGTTTATGCTGACAGCAAATGTGGTTCCACAGAATGGGAACTATGAAAAGTATTACACAGCAGCAGTTTTTGATGAGAACGTGTTTGAAAAGGCAGTATCCCTGTTTAAAGATTACCGATCCAGCGGCGTCATTTTAAACGACGACTTTACTGACAATGAATGGAAACTGACAAATCAGCTATACACCACAACAATCAGCTTCCGTTTTGACGAGCTTGCCTACCACAGGAATGCAGCACCATGGATTGGATGCGATTATGATTTGTTCATTATGAGCGTCAAAGCATATGCCATGCTCAGAATGGGCAGCACCGCGATAACCAACATCCGGGATGTCGTAAATATTTTCCGGATGTTTCTCGAACTGCCAGAGGCAACACTGTCCAATGCTATATTAGAGCAAGCATCCCATATGGCGGAGTTCTTGGCGGCATTGCCCGGAGAAAGCATAAGGCGCGATGTCGTTCTTGAGTCCCTTGAGGAACGTAAATGGAACGGTCAAGTGCGAAATCGCAAAGTCCGGCAGCGCGTCCTTGCCGACTTTAGTTCGTATTTTAAGTTTAATGACGCGATGCTTGAGCTTTGGGGAGCCATTGAAGAAACAGAGAAACTGTTATGGTTTCCACTTTATTTATGGTGGAAACTGACCGCAATATTGCCATTACGCACAACTGAGTTTTTATTGACACCACGCAAATGTCTCAGCTATGAAAATGGGGAAACCTTGATAACGCTAAGGCGGACATTGCAAAAAGGCAGAAACAGGAAATTTGCATACCGGGTTGATAAGGATTACGAAACCGTTCGGTATGTGATTACAGACAATATGGCAAGGGAAATCACATGGTATCAAGAAGCTACCAGCACAATGGAGCCAACAGCACTTTCTACGCTGTTTGTCAGAGAACCCCATTACGCATATTTTAAAAGGACATCACTGCCACCTCTCGGTTACTACACCTATTCTAACCTCGCAACATGTCTCCGACGCTTTCAAGACAATGTCATGGGCTTTGATTTGGAATCGAAAATCAGCTTGGGCGATACACGCCATTTGGCTATGATCAGCCTAATTCTCTCCGGCGGCTCACCTTTGGTTTGCAAAGAACTTGCAGGTCATGATGATATCAACATAAGCGCGCATTATTACTCGAATATATCTAGTTTCATTGAGTGCGCAACATTGGAGATGCACCGTAAGTCCCGTGCTTGGAAAGCAGAATTGATAAATCGTGGCACACAAATGACAACAGCGGCAGCTCAACGCATTCCCGTTCAAGAGGGATTTTGCGATTCTGAGGCTTATGGATGCGGAGATATCACCGACTGCATCAAGTCCATCGGGGCTGATGGCGAACTTGGCAATTGCCATCGTTGCACACATTATATTGACGGCAATAGCGGCGTACACTTCTTATATGCTTGCCCATCAGAACGTAAAGAACAGGTAGAGATGGATACTCAGTATCTTTTGCAGTCGCTCGAGGCGGTGCGGCGCGGTATCGGACTGCAGGAGGACATTCAATCCGCATTACTGCGATTGCAACAAAGCGGCGCTTGGTACAGCCGTAGCTTACAAAATGATTTGGAGGTAAATGGTAATGGCAAGACCAAGAAAAATATCAACTGAATTAATGATCGAGATTGTGGACTCGTATTATCTTAATTATTCCGATGGCAATGATAAACTCATGAAATGCAGCCTAATAGCGAAATATGCAACAGAGTTGGGTTATGCCGCAGAGGGATATGACTTCGCTCGCAATATGGAAGTCCGCGAGCATATCGAGACTTTAAAGGTTTTTGCTGAAACAAGCAAGGAGGTCTACGGCAAGAAATATCAGCCCACACCAGTTTACAAAAGCCTTGATGTCAACGACTTCCTGTACAACAACAGCGGTCGTGTCCGTCTCGCCAGTGCATTGAAAGATTTAGACGCATACTGGAAACGAGCTTTTGATTACTCAATGCAAGCAGAGAAGCAAAACAGAGCTTTGATGAAGGAAAAGGCATCGTACGAAGCGCTGTTAAAGGAAAAAACTGCCGAATTGGACGGTCTGGTTACTGAAATATCTGAGCTAACCGGTAAAAACAACAAACTGGTAGTTGAAAACAGATATCTACGAAAAATGCTCCGCACTTACCTGTATCCATCCGTAGCTGATGAGATACTGAGAAATGAGAATGATCCTCCTCAGACAGATATAGAGGTTACTGATGCCGCTGTTTGTGATTTTATTGAAGCCGACATTCCGAGATCTTTTGAAGCATCGGTTGCTAAGGATGAGCGCATACAGTCCGAGACGGAGCACCTCATCGAGAGGCTTTGGAGGGAGGTTTAATGAAGGGACGTAAAATGTTGACTGACTGCCCCGACCTTATGGAACAGTGGGATTACAGCAAAAACGAAGGTATGTCACCAACACTGTTGACCGCAGGTTCAGGGTATATCGCATGGTGGCTGTGCCATAAGGGGCATTCATGGAAAACCTCAGTTAATCACCGTCATCAAGGCACAGAATGCCCATATTGTGTGGGGCGGAAAGCATGGAAAGGCGAAAATGACTTAGTTACAGAGAATCCCGCATTGGCAGCCGAATGGAATTTCGAAAAGAATGGAGAACTTACCCCCGAGGATGTTCGTTCTTGGAGCCACAAGAAAGTATGGTGGAAATGCAGTAGTGGTCATGAGTGGCAAGCTGTTATTGCATCAAGAAATGAAGGGTACGGCTGCCCATGTTGTTCTGGATATGCTGTTGTGAAAGGCGTAACAGATTTAGCGACTGTTTATCCGGAAGTGGCTGCACAATTCGATATTTCGAAGAATACGGGGCTATCGTCCTCGGATATCTGCCGTGCCTCCAACAAAAAATACTGGTGGATTTGTGATTTGGGGCATAGTTGGCAAGCTTCCGCAAACACAAGACAAAAAAGTGGTTGTCCTATTTGTGCCGGAAAAACTGTACTGCCCGGCTTCAACGACCTTCTTACATTTAGTCCGAAGATTGCAGAGCAATGGGATTACGATAAGAATGAGCTTAAGCCTTCAGAAGTCACGAAGCAGTCAGGCAAGTCTATATGGTGGCGATGTGCCAAAGGGCATTCATGGAGGGCTAAAATCGCCGATCGACAAAGAGGTCACGGTTGCCCGTTCTGTGGTGGGAAAAGAGCTATTTCCGGAGAAAACGATTTGGCGACCGTTATGCCTGAGCTTGTCAGTGAGTGGGACAGCGAGAAAAACGGCAACCTCAATCCAGACCAGTTCCTACCACAGTCTGCAAAAATGATATGGTGGAAGTGTAAAAAGGGTCACTCGTGGCAAGCCCCAATCCAGCGTAGATATATTGGCAGAGGTTGCCCTTATTGCTCTGGCACACTTGTGAATAAAGGGGTTAACGATTTGCAGAGCCGATATCCTCATTTGGCTGAACAGTGGGATTTCCACAAGAATTGCGAATGCCCGGATGAGATTCATGCACACAGAAACGAATATGCATGGTGGATTTGCCAGAAAGGTCATTCCTGGAGGGCGAGAATCAACAACAGAACCGTGCACGGACGGGGTTGCCCATACTGTTCAGGTTTTTTGGCAATAACGGGAGAAACAGATTTATTTACACGTTGCCCGCACCTTGCCGTTGAATGGGATTACGAAAGAAACATATTAGATATTCATAAAACGACTGAATTCAGCAAGAAAAAAGCGTGGTGGAAGTGCGCTAACGGACATTCTTGGTCTGCTGTAATACACAGTAGAAGCAGACCTAATGGAAATGGTTGCCCATATTGCGCCGGGAAAATGGCAATCCCGGGGGAAACAGATTTGTTGACACTCGCACCACACCTTGCAAATGAATGGGATTATGAACGCAACACCGTGGAGATTACCACTACTACGCTGAAAAGCAACGTCAAAGTATGGTGGGTGTGCAGATGCGGACACAGATGGAAAGCCGTTATCTGCAACAGGGCTATCGGATCAGGCTGTCCTCGTTGTGCCGGCAAGGTTATTTACTCAGCGAAATATGTGAAAGGATGATAGATATTATTTACTTCGATACAAGCTAAACATTTTAAAGAGAGAGGAGCGCCGTTCGCCGGCATTCTCTCTTTAACTATGCGGAGGGTTTAATCAAACAGAAGGAGGAAAACCGAAAATCGGCTCATTGGAATCAATATCTTTTTGATGTTGGTTCATTATTTATGGGCTGCTATCTACAAAACCCTCTCAGAAAAATTTTCGGTTACTAATCAAGTGGCTTATGTTCAAATCCCGAAAGACCTAACCAAAGTAAAGACCAAGTTTATGCTTGGGCTTACAAAACGGCAAGTTGTATGTTTCGGCACGGCGGCTCTTATTGGTGTTCCTGTGTTTTTCGCAACACGAGAGGCACTTGGCAACTCAACCGCCGTACTGCTGATGATGGGGCTTATGCTTCCTGCTTTTTTCATGGCTATGTATGAAAAAGACGGCATCCCTGCTGAAAAGATACTCTTTAACATCCTACGCTGTCGGTGGTTTTATCCATCGAAACGCCCATATAAAACGGAAAACTTCTATTCCATCATTGAAAAGGAGGGTCAGATACTTGAATGTAGAGAACAGCCCAAAGACCAAAAAGCAACAACAGCAAGAAAAACGGCTGGGTCAAAGCGTCCGTCAACAACAGGCAAACAAAAAGGCGGCTCGTAACCTTGCCAATAGTAATCAGCGTAAAGGCTCTGCTGCCCCTGCTCATAAGCAAGGCGGTGTTAAAAACTCGCTGATGCAAAAAATGTTCGGTGTAAAGACCGCACCGCAGACGGCACAACAGTCAATCCCATATCGTGAGATATACAGAGACGGCATTTGCCGTGCCAAAGAAAAGCTGTACACCAAAACAATCACGTTCGGCGATATTAACTATCAACTCGCCCAAAACGAGGATAAAACACAGATTTTCGAGGGCTATTGCGACTTCCTAAACTATTTCGATAACACAGTCACCGTGCAACTATCTTTTATCAACAAGTACGGCAACATGAAAGACTTTGAAAAGGCAATCAGCATCCCTGACCAAGATGACGCTTTTAACTCTATCCGTGTTGAGTACGCCGAGATGTTGAAAACCCAGCTTGCCAAAGGCAATAACGGCCTTGTCAAGATGAAATATATCACTTTTGGCATTGAGGCGGCTAATCTTAGAGAGGCAAAGCCGAGGCTGGAGCGTATTGAAACCGACATCATCAACAATTTCAAAGTCTTAGGTGTTAAGGCATTTCCGCTCAACGGACTTGAACGCCTCGCCGTATTGCACGGACAACTGCACCCGGACGGCTCTGAAAAACTACAGCTTGAATGGGCTGACCTTGCCAAAACCGGTATGAACACTAAAGATTATATTGCCCCGACCTCGCTTGACTTCCGTGACGGTAAGACATTCAGAATGGGTACAACCATAGGAGCAGCCAGCTTTATTCAGATTATCGCTCCCGAACTCACGGACAGGCTCTTAGCCGATTATCTTAACATGGATAACGCTGTAACTGTCAATATGCACATCAAATCCATTGACCAAATGGAGGCAATTAAAACCATCAAGCGGAAGATAACCGACCTTGATGCCATGAAGATTGCAGAGCAGAAAAAGGCAGTACGCGCCGGGTACGATATGGACGTAATTCCCACAGATATTGCCACTTACGGCGATGAGGCTAAAAATATCTTGAAAGAATTGCAGTCAAGAAATGAGAGGATGTTCCTCGTTACCATCATTGTTTTGAACACCGCACCGACCAAGCGTAAACTGGAAAACCTTGTGTTTGCCGCATCGGGTATCGCTCAAAAGTACAACTGTGCCTTGAAACGGCTGGACTTCCAACAGGAACAGGCTCTTATGTCCTCTTTGCCGATTGGGATAAATCAAATTGAGATACAGCGGGGTTTGACTACATCAAGCACCGCTATTTTTGTGCCGTTCACGACACAGGAATTATTCCAAGACGGCGAGGCTTTGTACTACGGATTGAACGCCCTCTCGAACAATCTCATCATGGCAAATCGCAAAAATTTGAAGAACCCGAACGGCCTGATTCTCGGAACGCCGGGGGCGGGCAAATCGTTCTCCGCCAAGCGCGAGATGGTCAATGCTTTCTTAATCACCAATGATGATATTATTATCGCCGACCCAGAGGGGGAGTATTTTCCTTTGGTATCAAGGCTTGGGGGGCAAGCGATAAAACTGTCCCCAACCAGCCCTCACTATCTGAACCCTATGGATATAAATGTGGATTACAGCGAAGAAGAAAACCCGCTCACTCTTAAAAGCGACTTCATTCTCTCGTTGTGCGAGTTGGTTGTCGGCGGTAAAGAGGGGCTTTCACCCACGGAAAAGACCATCATTGACCGTTGTATGCGGCTTGTTTACAGGGAATACCTTGCAGACCCGCACCCCGACAGAATGCCAATTTTGGAGGACTTGTACAATCTTATCCGCAAACAATCGGAGCCGGAGGCACAGCACGTTGCCACCGCTTTGGAAATCTATGTAACAGGCTCATTAAACGTGTTTAATCACCGCACGAACGTAAATCTTGAGAATCGTTTAGTCTGTTTTGACATCAAGGAACTCGGTAAGCAACTGAAAAAGCTGGGTATGTTGATACTCCAAGATGCTGTGTGGAACAGGGTCACAATCAACCGTGCCGCTCGTAAAACCACTTGGTTTTATATAGACGAGTTCCATCTTTTGTTAAAAGAGGAACAGACCGCCGCCTACTCCATAGAGATATGGAAACGCTTTAGGAAATGGGGCGGTATCCCTACAGGCATCACTCAAAATGTCAAGGATTTACTGTCCTCTCGTGAGATTGAAAATATCTTTGGTGCGACTCGTTCCTATCTGAAAAGGATAGGCACAAAGTTAAATAGTTGCGGATTGAGAGGAGCCGCTTAAAAACTTTGGAGAACTGATAATTTAAAGGGTGG
>Ga0209755_10005170_pt1 | contig 14984 bp, 12 predicted proteins | sample TergutCo191P1_FD_187301 | JGI IMG/M metagenome (GOLD analysis project Ga0209755, IMG submission 187301) | Cornitermes sp. P1 segment gut microbial communities from Petit-Saut dam, French Guiana - Co191P1 (SPAdes) (version 2) | ecosystem: Host-associated > Arthropoda: Insects > Digestive system... | reverse complement strand
TCAATTTTTTCTTCATCGGCGGATACGCCCAATTCTTCAAGATTTTCGCGGATCAATTTATCCTGTTTTTGTTTTTCAAGTTCGGCGTAAACTGCCATGTCCCTGTCAAAATAGGCGAAGGACTGTCCGCCGTGCATATCGTTTTGGTTGCTTTGTAAAATAATCGCCGCAAGCGATGCCGCCGTTTTTATCCCCTTGGGAGAACGTATATAACCGTGCCCGTTATTAAAGCCGTCGCGCAGAAGTTTATCAAGCGGGATCTGAAGGCACGTTAAAGTTTTTCCGTACCACGACAAATCGTGAATATAGATATCACCGTTTATGTGGGCATTCGCCTCCTTCTCGGAAAGCACCCGTTTAAGGTAATAATTTTTCGAGGCAATTTCTGAAATCTGCAAAACCTTGGCAGACGGCGAATTTCCCACATTTGCGTTATCGCGGTTCGTTTCCTGTAAAATCTCGGAGACGGCGTTCATAAGCTCGCTTCGGGCTTCCCTAAGCCTTGAGCGGTCTTCGCGGTACAAAATGTACGCCTTGGCGGCTTTTACAAGCCCCTGTTCGATTAAGACCGTCTCGACAATGTCCTGGACGTTCTCAACCGTAAAAGAGTCTTCCTTATATTGTTTTTTTATCTTTTTTATGACTTCGAGCATCAATTCGACGGCCCGCTGCCTGTCTTCTTCACCAACAGCCTGCAAACATTTGACAATCGCGTCCGTAATCTTGCTCTCGTGAAACCCCTGAGTCCTTCCGTCCCTTTTGATTATTGATGAGAACATTTCCCTTCCCCTTTTAGGTTTTTGAGTATAAAACCGTTTGTAAAAAAATGCAAGGGGGGTGCGCGAAATCTACGCTAGATATGGTGCCTATTTTACAAAACACCGCTATATGTAGTGTAGGTCAACGGCATTTTTCACAGGTATCTGTATTTCCCATAATTGCTTTCATTTATTTATTTTTTGCATTATAATCAACACATGGTTCTTTGCAATCTTGCGGCAGAGACAGGAAAAGCGCTGCCTCTTGGTTCTTCGGTTACCTACGAAGGCGTAAACTTCGCAATTTTTTCCAGAAATGCCACATCTGTTACGCTCATCCTTTTCGAATCTCCGGACAGTAACAGTCCCTGGGTCGAAATCCCGTTAAAAAATAAAACCGGAAATATCTGGCATTGTTTCATTCGCGGCTTAACTGCGGGAACCTGCTATTTGTATCGGGCCGACGGGCCGTACTTCCCCGAGAAAGGGCTGCGGTTCAATTCGCACAAAACGCTCATCGACCCTTACGCTAAAGCGCTTACCGATATCTCCAACTGGGATTATAGAAAATGCACTGGTTACGATCCCAGCAAACCCGGCCGCGACCTGACTTATTCATACGATGATGATATCGCCAATCAACCCCGATGTATCGTAGTTGACGACAACTTTGACTGGCAGGGTGATCGCCCGCTTAACTATCCGCTTCGTTTCAGCGTAATTTATGAAACGCATGTAAAGGGACTAACCGCCAATCCCAATTCGGGCGTTGAGCATCCCGGAACATACCGCGGCGTAATCGAAAAAATTCCGTTCTTTAAAGATTTGGGAATTACCAGTATCGAGTTTTTGCCTGTTCAGGAATTTAACGAGTTCGAAATTATCCGATATGCTCCAAAAACTAAAAAGAAGCTGACCAATTATTGGGGTTACTCAACTGTCGCGTTTTTTGCGCCCAAGGGTTCCTATGCGGCGGATAAAACGCCGGGCGCTCAGGTAAATGAATTTAAAGAAATGGTGAGGGAGCTCCACAAGGCAGGCATCGAGGTAATACTTGATATCGTATTTAATCACACTGCTGAAGGCAACGAGCAGGGACCGACATTCTGCTTCCGCGGGCTCGACAATTCGATCTACTATATATTGAACGAAAACAAACGCTACTATCAAAATTATTCGGGATGCGGCAATACCGTAAACTGCAATCACCCCGTTGTGCGCACATTCATCATGGATTGTCTTCGCTATTGGGTTACAGAAATGCACGTTGACGGTTTCCGTTTTGATTTAGGGTCGATACTTGGCCGCGATCAAAACGGGCGTATTATGGAAAACCCTCCAACGCTGGAACAAATCGCGGAAGACCCCGTTTTAAACTCGACAAAAATTATCGCGGAGGCATGGGACGCAGGCGGCGCGTATCAGGTTGGATGGTTCCCGGGCGGACGATGGGCGGAGTGGAACGATAAATACCGCGACAATGTGCGCAAGTACTGGAGAGGCGATCCAAAAGAAACACGTTTACTTGCGACGCGTATCGCAGGCAGTTCCGATTTGTATCTGCGCGACGGACGCAAGCCTTTTCACTCGATTAATTTTATTACAAGCCACGACGGCTTTACAATGAAGGATTTAGTTTCGTATAACGGAAAACATAACGAAGACAACGGCGAAAATAACCGCGACGGCAGTGATAATAATAACAGTTACAATTACGGCACAGAAGGGGAGGGAAAAGACCCTGTAATAAAATCTCTGCGCGACAGGCAAATAAAAAATTTCCTCGCGACGCTTATGGTTTCGCTTGGCACTCCGATGCTTTTGGGCGGCGACGAATTGGGGCGAACGCAAAACGGCAACAATAACGCTTATTGTCAGGATAACGAAATTTCGTGGTACGACTGGTCGCTGCTTGAAAAAAACGCCGATCTTTACCGGTTTGCAAAAGAAATGATCGCTTTCCGTCTCCGCCACCCCGGTTTTATGCGCCCGGAATTCTACACAGGCAGGGGCGGCGCGTACAAGGCAATTCCCGACATAAGCTGGTTCGACGAAAAAGCGCAGGTTCCCAATTGGGAAGAGATTGGCTATTTTCTTGCCCTTCGTTTGCTTGGAAGCAAAGCGGATACGTTAGCTGATAAAGACGATTACGATTTTTACCTTATGTTTAATTCCAGCATAGAAATTCAAAATTTTATTTTGGCTGAACCTCCTCACAAAAAACAATGGTACAGGGTCGTGGACACAGGGGTTCCTTCACCTAACGAATTTCTTTCTCCCGGCAATGAAGAAAAACTTCTTTCTCAGCGCAATTATTCTGTTAAGGCGAGAAGTTTGGTAATATTAATTTCCAAGGAAGGCTGACAATTTATTATGGATAACTCAAGTTTTATTTTCGGCGTTGATCTTGACGGCGTAGTCGGTGATTTTTACGGGGCAATAAGAAAAATCGCATCAGAGTGGCTTAATAAACCAATTAACAAATTAACGGAAGAAGTTTCCTATGGTTTAAAAGAGTGGGGCATTGACGAGTTCGGCGGTTACGACAGACTGCACCGTTTCGCGGTAACACAGCGCAACATTTTCGGCAACATGGAACCAATCGAACATGCGCCGGCAATTTTACGCAAACTTTCGAACCAGGGGATACGTGTTCGCATAATTACGCACAGGCTCTTTTTAAAATTTTCCCATCGCACAACGATTACGCAGACCGTTGACTGGCTTGATAACCTTGACATTCCGTATTGGGACATTTGCTTTATGAACGATAAAGGAGCCGTGGGCGCTCATGTTTATATCGATGATGCTCCCGAAAATATAACAAGCCTTCGCAAACAGGAATGTAAAACAATTGTGTTTACAAATTCCACAAACCGCGATCTTCCCGGCCCGCGCGCAAACAACTGGTTCGATGTTGAAAAACTCGTAATGGAAGCCCGCGAAGAGTGGAGTACAGGCACCAAGGGTTTGTTTGGTAATTGAAAGAAATTGTACTTACAACAATCAACGCCAAATGGATACATCCTTCGCTTGCATTGCGTTTATTAAAAGCAAACCTCGGCTCTTTACAGGATTCCTGCGAAATAATCGAATTTGCCATTCGCCAGCCGTTAGCTGAAAAACTTGCCCCCTTTCTTTTGCCCAACGCGCCGCCCAAAATCCTGGGCATCTCTGTTTCAATCTGGAACCATCTTGCTACGATAGAGCTTCTTAAAGAATTGAACAAAATTTTTAAAGACGCTAAACCTGTAATTGTTCTTGGCGGCCCCGAAGTTTCGCACCTTTCTAAAGACGCTGAGATTTTTAAATACGCGGATCATGTAATCCGCGGCGAGGGGGAGATCGCTTTCCGCGAGTTATGCGAAAAGATTTTGGAGAAAGAACCTCTCGTCAGAACAGAAATTAAGAGCGCGTATCATTTATATACCGATGAAGATGCAGCAAGAAAACTTATTTATGTAGAATCGTCCCGGGGCTGTCCTTTTAAATGCGAGTTTTGCCTTAGTTCTGTAGAAAAGAAAACTTATGAATTTCCACTTGAACCATTTCTCGCGGAGATGGACATCCTAATCCAACGCGGCGTAAAAACCTTTAAATTTTTAGACCGCTCTTTTAATACCAACATTCCCCGCGCTCTCCAGATAATCGAATTCTTTTTAAATAAAATAGAGCAGGCGCAATCTTCCCCCTCCGTGAACTCCGTGCCCTTCACCGTACATTTCGAGATGGTTCCCTCCCTGTTTCCGCCTGAGCTGTTGCAAGCATTAACGCGTTTCCCGCCGGGGACGCTTCGCCTCGAAATCGGCATCCAAACGCTAAACCCCGAAGTGAGTGCCAGAATCGGCAGACCCTCAAACCCGCAGAAGGAACTTGCCGCCCTGCAATTTCTTCGCGAAAAGACCAATGCAATCATCCACGCCGACCTGATTGCCGGCCTACCCGGCGAAGACCTCGCGTCATTCGGCAGGGGATTTGACCAGTTGTGGATAACATGTGGAAAAGGTAACAGCTATGGTAGCAGCTTAGGTAACAGCTACGCAAGCAACTATGGTAGCAGCTACATTAGCAGCTACCTGGAAATTCAGCTTGGTATTCTCAAATTACTGCCTGGTGCGCCGATTGCGCGGCATAATACGGCGTTTGGAATGCATTTTATGCAGGTGCCGCCGTACGAAATTGAGGAAACATCGTCAATTTCTGCGTCAGACATGAAGAAAATTAAAAATTTTGCGCGGTTTTGGGAGTTAATTGTCAATCGCGGGATGAATATTCCAAAAAATGAACCGATATTTGATAAATTTTTGGAAATTGCCGATGAATTAAGTAACCATTTTGGTAAAAATTGGGGAATAGACAAGAAAAAATTGCATGAAAAAGTAAAAAATACAACTTTTTATAATATTTTCCCTATTTCATAGACATTTTTGTTTATTTACTATATATTGAATACAGTGACAATTTTTGGAGGAACATAAAAATGAAAAAACACATCGGTTATTTGGCTTTATCCGTATTGGTACTAAGCCTCCTTGCGTGTGATTTACAAATCCCTACGGGTGTAAGGATAGTTGGTTCCCCTAATTTTTCGGTAAATTATGAGTTAAATTTATCCGAACATCTTGGGGATTTGATTGCCAGCGTGTTACCGGAAGATGAAGATCTGACCATTATTCGATGCACGAATACTCAGATTATGACATTTATGATTCATTTTAATGCCATGAATCAGGAATTTGAGATTCCCGATGACGCAATTAGTGAGTTATTAGGTGAAGTCGGAGACATTGTTGATACTTTTGTTGAAGAATCTGTAGATACCAGTGAACTTTTTCCTGATGAGGGAGGCGAAGTAGACGCTGAGGCGCTGGCAGAAGTTATCGGCGATCTAATGAATGAAGTAAATGATACGATTAACCTGGCAGCGCTTTTGCCGGATACATTTGAATGGATGGGAGTAGATGTTTCAATAAACAACGATTCCATTATGGATAGGCTTTTTTCTGATGAGACAGCCGATAAAATAGTTGAGAATATTTTAAACGGCCAGTCAACTGAAGACGCCATTAACAATGCAATTAAGGATGCAGTTAGAGAAGCTGTTTTTGAAGCGATTGCCGCAATAGAAATTGTTGCAGATCAGGATATAGAATTAATCAACACAGAAGAAGATAAATTTACGCTGCCGCTTGAAGGCATTGGTGATATTTTAAAAGGGTTTAGTATTGCTGATTTAGACGCCAGAGTTTATCTGACGGTGACTGATGAAAACGGCCGCGTTCCTGATTTCCTGAGCAGAACGGAAGTTGTATTAAGTTTTGATAACGAAATTGATGATGTAACAATAACTTCATTTGGTTCGGGAAGCAATGTAAATTTAAGTAACAGTACTTACGGCGGTACAGCACTGCCAAATCCCACAGGAGGCTTTTCCTTAACCAATATCATAGATAATCTATTAAATTTGGAGCAGGATGTTAATATATGGTTTAAAGCCGTACTTAAAGGCGGAAACGAAGGTATTGCTTTAGACTTTCTTGGCAGGGATCTTAATATTAAAGCAGAGATAGTTATATGGCTCCCGTTATCATTGCAGGCAGGCAGTTCACCAACCGAATTTTCATTCTCCATAGGGGAAGGAGCCAATGACCTTTTTAACAGAAGCAGTGCAAGTGACTTTGAAGAACTTGGCGATTACATTAAGAGTTTAACTATCAGAGTTGGGCTTAGCGATCCTGTGTTCAGCGGTTTAGAAATCGTATTGGCTAACCAGACAGCGGGTTCTGATTTAGAGTTTCGTTTTCCGATAAGCGGCACCAATCTGGAGTTTTCCATAGACGAAAACAAGTTGGCAGAGCTTAATTCGCCGGAAAATTTTCCATTTGTTCCGGAGATTAGGATAGAAATTAATCCTAATGCAACATTAAGTATACCGCGGAATCTCAGTGTAGTAAATTTTGCATTGGAAGCCGATTTAGAATACTACATTCCATTATAATAACAGGAGGAAACTATAATGAAAAAACCTATTATACTATTACTAATTTGTTTACTTGCAATGCCATTAATATATGCGGAAGGTGAAAATACAGAAGAGACCAGATCTCCCAGAACAATGACCCGCGGGTTTGAAATCGGATTTGATGTTGGCGCTGTTTTCTCCAACAACTTGCTTACAGTCGGCGAGGTATTCAGTGACACTGTTGTTATCGATATTGACAGAATAAGCCAGGGTTTAATGGCAAGTCTGGGTCTTAACGCAGGTTTTTCCATCAATATTGATACCAGAAGAGGATGGGGCTTTGGTCTTTCTGTTGGTTTAGAAGGAACGGGCGCTTTTAATTCCGGCGGTATCTTGTCTTTAGGTAACATGGATAATGAAGCTCTGGATATCGGCGGAGCGTTATATGTCGTTGCTGATATTAATACATTCTTTCATATTAAGAAATTTAAAATCACTTTTAATCCTTCGTTGTTTTGGGCAGCGGCTTACTTTAATCCTGTTATAAGATATTCGCTTAACACGGATGATGGAGTCATTTTTAATTATAACGCAAGAGATGTTCGCGTTTATACAGCGATGCCGTACGATAATTTGAGCGGCGGCGCATTTGAACTTACAGGAACGCCCGGTTTTGACTTTACTGTAGGTGTTGAATATCCGCTGGCAAAAGAGATTGGCTTAAGCAGATTAATACCGATTCTTGATTTTGATGTCGGAGTTGAACTGCAGAACATTCCGATTGTTCCTTCTGTGTTAAGGGACTATTATGGAATAAATGATATTTCCGATCAGGAAATAAATCTATTGGACATGTTCGGCGGTTCATCTCCCGGTTTTGATGACATTGATATGAACTTTACTTCAGGCACAGGAAGTGCGTCATTTGAACGCGCGTTTAAAATGCTGATATATGCAAATTGGCGGCCGCTTCTTGGCAGCAAACTGCTTACCGTAACTCCTGTTCTTGGTCTTTCAAATGATTTTCTTTATTCAAGAAATGTTGCTTTTGAAGGCGGAGTAAGCGCAACTTTAAATCTTGCGGATATATTTTATGCAACTGCGGGAATTAATTTCTTTGACCGCACCTGGATAAACAGTTTGGATATTTCAATTAACCTTAGAGCATTCCAGTTGGATCTCGGAATCGATATGAGGTCGCACGATTTTATTCGAAGCTGGACAGCCGGCGGCGTTGGAGCAAGAGTCGGTTTCAGATTTGGCTGGTAATTTAAATACCGGACCACACCGGAATTGAAAGTTTCGATGGAAATGGATTAGTACGCTTGAAATCCGGCAGCCATTCGCTGCCGGTAACAAGCTCCTGACAAAACCCGTCTTCTATACCAAATTCTTCAAGCCATTTCATTACAGTTTCGTAATCGTTTTTATTTACGTATCTTTTGGGCGCGTCTTTTTTTGTACCCGGAACGGGCGTATATTGAGTCATCAGCGACAATGTTACGCTTTCCATTGCGTTATCTGCAAACCATTGCAGAACAGAGCGCGTAGATTCAAGATAACCGGGTAATATTAAATGGCGCATAATGATTTTTTCCCGCGGTTCTTCACAGCGTCTTTCTTTTACTATTTCAATCATTTTTAAAATAGCTGCTTTGGCAGCTTCCGGGTAATCGGGCGCATTAAAAAACTTATTTGCAATTTCGCTGTCCAGTGTTTTCATGTCCGGCAAAAAAATATCAACGTGTTCTTTTAACAGTTCCAAAGCTTCAATGCTGTCATAACCTGATGAATTCCAAAGTATCGGCAAATGCACGCCTGCTTTGCGCGCGGCGTTAAAACCCTCGATAATTGCGGGGACTGCATGACTTCCTGTAACTATGTTGATATTTTCCGCTCCTGCATCACGAAGCGCCGCGCAGATACCTGCAAATTCTTCGGGGGTAACTGCTTTTCCAAGAGCCGGCTCTTTGCCCGCGCCCTGGGAAACCTGGTAATTCTGGCAAAATACGCATCCTAAATTGCAGCCGCTTATAAAAATTGTCCCGGAGCCGCCTGTTCCAATCAGCGGAGGCTCTTCTCCCCTGTGAATTACAGCCGTACCTATCCTTAAAACGGCAGTTTCTCCGCAATAACCTATCTCCCCCGCGAGCCTGTTAATTCCGCAGCCGCGCGGGCAAAAGCTGCAAGATTGGTAAAGGTGTGTCATAAACGAATACTAGCATAAATTTGGGTGAATTTTGGTTTTGGGTAGCTGCTAATGTAGCTGCTACCAAAACTGCTACCATAGTTGCTACCGAAGCTGCTACCATAGCTGTTACTTAAGCTGCTACCAAAGCTGCTACCATCCACAATTTGCAACCGCGAAATGCCTTTAAGTGTCAAAAAGGGTGATTGTCATAAAAATCGCTTGACAAAATAATCGAAATTGTAAATAATAGGAGAATGACAAATAATTAGAATTTGTCACAAAAAAGACATGAGTATTGAAATAATTGGAACGGGCAGGGCTTTGCCGCCCAGAAAAGTCAGCAATGATGAATTGGCTGCTCAAATAGATACTACCGATGACTGGATTAAATCCCATACAGGGATTGGTAATCGTTATATAGCCGATGAAAGCGCTGCATGCAGCGATCTTGCGGCAGAAGCGGCTGTAAATGCCATGGCGATGGCTGCCGGTTACAACGGAGATGATCCTGCCGAAATAAAAAGAGCTGCTGCCGAAGTAGCGCCGACTATCGACATGATCATCCTCGCGACAGCTACGGCAGACTATTTTGGCACTCCATCTACTGCGTGTATCGTGCAGGACAAGATTGGCGCCAAAAATGCGGCCGCAATGGACATCACCGCGGGTTGTTCAGGTTTTGTTTACGGTATGGAGACCGCCGCAGGGCTTCTTTGCGTCAACCCAAAGCGAAAGCGCGCCCTCGTTATCGGCGCGGAACTGCTCAGCAAAATGGTGAACTGGGATGACAGAAAAACATGCGTTCTTTTCGGCGACGGCGCAGGAGCTGTAGTAGTTGAAAAAACCGGCGATTGCTGTCAAGGTAAAACTGGACTTTTGCAAACGCTTATGTTTGCCGATGGTTCGGGCGCCGAAAGCCTTGTAATGAGAAGAGGCGGTACGCGCTCTCCGTTTAAAAAAGGCGAAGTTGTTGAATATCCGATCTGTGTCGAGATGAATGGGCAGGAGGTTTATAACTTTGCTGTTGGGGCGATATCCGATACGGTTAATGCGTTAAAAGAAGCGGGGAATATAAGCAATGATGATATTGCGTGGATTGTTCCTCATCAGGCTAACGCAAGGATTGTTAAAGCCGCACGGATAAGGCTGCATATTCCTGCTGAAAAGTTCTACATGAATATTGAGGAGTATGCCAATACATCGTCGGCGACTATTCCAATTGCGTTAGACGAAATGAACAGAAACGGTTTGATTAAAAAAGGCGATTTAATCCTGACTGTAGGATTCGGCGGAGGCCTTACCTACGGCGGTAATATAATAATTTGGTAGGAGTAAATAATGAACAAAAAAAATGTTGTTTATCTGTTTCCGGGGCAGGGAGCGCAGTATTCCGGCATGGCGATGGATTTGCTTGTATCGGACGCGGTAAAATCGCTTTTTGATACAGCGTCCGAGGCTTTCGGCAAGGATGTTAAGGATCTTCTTAATTCTGACGCCGATACATTAAAACGTACCGATGTTTCGCAGCCTGTGATTACGGTTGCCAACCTTGCTGCAGCCGCGTATCTTAATGAACAAGGTTATAGTCCTGCAGCATGCGCAGGTTTTAGTCTTGGCGAATATGCAGCTTTTGTTTGCTCAGGTATTATAAGCGCAGCCGATTGCTTCCGTCTTATTAAAGCGCGCGGTAATGCAATGCAAAAAGCTGCAGATAAAATCAGAGAAGCGGCAGGCGGTGATCCTGCGGCGGCTCCGGGCATGGCGGCAATTGTCGGTCTTGCGCCCGAACAGGTGGAAGAATTAATAAAAAAATGGGCAGACGAAGGAATTAAAGATTTATATGCAGCTAACATCAATTCACCGAAACAATTAGTGGTAAGCGGTACAGCCGCCGCATTAACAGAAGCGGAAACCCGTTTTAAGGAAGCCGGCGCAAAACGCGTCATTCGTCTTCAGGTTGCAGGTCCTTTCCATTCGCCGCTAATGTCATGCGCGTTAGACGATTTTGTGCCAACGCTCGAATCAATTTCTTTTAAAGATCCTTCAATTACGGTTTTTTCGAACGTAACCGGAAAGAAAATTTCTTCCGGCGCAGAAGCAAAAAAACTTGCTGTTCAGCATATTACATGCCCTGTTCGCTGGGTAGACGAAGAAGCTTCGGTTGCTGCAATCGGCGCAGAAGCATGTTTGGAAGTCGGTCCCGGAAAAGTATTGCAGGGACTCTGGCGTGACAGCGGAAATGAAAAGCCGTGTTACCTTGCGGGAACAGTTGATGATATAAATAAAATAGGTTCGGAATAAAATAAGGAGCAAACATGAGACTTGAAAACAAAAAAGCGTTAATAACAGGCGCTCTTAGAGGAATCGGAAAAACAATTGCCGATTTATTTATTGCAGAAGGAGCCGAAGTTTGGGGGCTGGATTATAAAACTCCGGAGGATCTTTCAGGCAGGGTTTCAGAGGCAAAAGGAAAACTTCACTGGGTAGAGCTTGATCTTTCCAAACTTGATAAAATTGATGAAGTAATCGATAACGCAGTAAAAGAATCCGGCGGCTTTGACATTGTCGTTAACAATGCAGGTATAACAAAAGATAATCTTTCTTTCAGAATGTCAATGGAAGAGTGGCAGAAAGTAATCGACATAAATCTTTCCGCAGCATTTTTTGTTTCGCGCACTGTTGCAAGAGACATGATCAAAAAACGGGCTGGTTCCATCGTTAACATGGCAAGTATTGTCGGTATTCACGGAAACGGCGGGCAGGCAAATTATGCGGCAAGCAAAGCGGGATTAATCGCAGTTACAAAAAGCATTGCAAACGAAGTTGCTTCCCGCGGCGTTCGCGTAAATGCGATTGCTCCCGGTTTTATCGAAACAGACATGACCGCGGCTTTAACGGAAGATCAAAAGAAAAAAATGTGCGATGTAATTCCAATGAAACGAACGGGTCAGCAGAGTGATGTTGCAAAAGCGGTATTGTTTTTTGCATCTGACGATTCAACATATATCACCGGGCAGGTCTTGCCCGTAGACGGCGGAATGTATTTCTAGGAGAAAACCATGAAAAGGAAAGTTGTTGTAACGGGAATGGGAGTTATTTCTTCCATTGGTAACAGTATCGAAGAATTTTGCGAAAGTTTAAAAGCGGGAAAAAGCGGTATTGCAAAAATTGAATCTTTTGACACGACCGACTTTGACGTAAAAATTGCCGGCGAAGTTAAAAACTTTGATCCAAGTCTTTGGATCGATAAAAAAGAAGCGCGTAAAATGGCGCGTTTTACGCAGTTTGCCGCGGTGGCAACAGCGCAGGCTCTGACAGATGCAAACCTTATGGGTGATGTTGATGCAGACGGCAAGCGTCCTGTTAAATGCGAAGCTGAGAAAATCGGCATCGTACTTGGCAATGGTATCGGCGGTTTTGAAGTTGTTCAGGAATCAATGAAAAAACTTTTTGATGCAGGCCCGGGCAGGATGCTTCCTCTTACTGTTCCCATGATGATACCAAATGAAGCTGCAGGAAATATTTCGATGATGTTCGGCACAAAGGGACCTGCTTATACTCAGGTTACTGCGTGCGCTGCAGGTACAGATGCAATGGGTCAGGCGCTCGATTTAATAAGAAGCGGACGCTGTGAAGTGGTTATTTCAGGCGGAACTGAAGCGACAATTACGCAGTTTGCTGTCGGCGGTTTCCAAATGTTAAAAGCGCTTTCTACCAAACGCTGCGACGAGCCGACAAAAGCTTCACGTCCTTTTGACGCAGACCGTGACGGTTTCGTAATTGCGGAAGGCGCAGGTATTGTAATTCTTGAAAGCGAAGAGCACGCAAAAGCCCGCGGCGCAAACATCCACGCAGAGCTTGCAGGTTACGGCGCAACTGCCGATGCGTATCACATAACAGCGCCTGATCCGGAAGGAAAAGGCGGCATGAACGCTGTTTTAAAAGCGCTTGCAGACGCTGATGTTAAACCGGAAGAGGTTCAGTATTACAATGCGCACGGTACGTCAACAGCGATTAATGATCCTACAGAAACAAAAATGTTAAAGATGGCGTTTGGAGATCACGCGTATAAGATGAAAGTTTCCAGCACAAAGAGCATGCACGGTCACTGTATTGCGGCAGCCGGAGGCGTCGAAGCTATCGCCTGTATCCTTGCAATACGCGATGGTTTTTATCCGCCGACCATTAACCTTGATAACCCCGATCCTGAATGTGATTTGGATTATGTTGCGCATAAAGTGCAGTTTGGCGAAATTAATTGCGCGGCATCAGGTTCGCTCGGCTTCGGCGGACATAACGGCGTTGTGGTTTTGAAGAAATATAAGTAATTAATATTCAGGAGTTAAGAATGAGAAGTGACATAGAAAAGCTTATACCGCATAGGGATCCGTTTTTGTTTGTGGACGATATCAAGGAAGCAAGCAAAGAAAAAATTGTTGCGGAACATTTGTTTGCGGAAACTGAATTTTTCTTTAAGGGACATTTCCCCGAGTACCCGGTTGTACCCGGAGTTGTCCTTGTTGAAACAATGGCTCAGTCAGGCGGCGCAGGTTTAAGCAAGCTAGGCGTGTTTGAAGACGGTTCACTTTTTTTTCTTGCAACAGTAGACAAGGTAAAGTTTCGCCGCCAGGTTCGTCCAGGCGACGTTGTCCGCTCTGAAATTGAAAACCTGCGCATATCACCGAAGATGATAAAGCAAAAAGGCAAAGCCTATGTCGGCGATGAACTTGCCGCAGAAGCAGAATGGATGTGTCTTGTTGGTAAATAAGAAATAGCTGAGGAGATTTTTAATATGATAATAAAGCCAATGGTCAGGAACAATATTTGTCTTAATGCGCATCCTGCAGGATGCGCTAAGGTTGTAGAGAGGCAAATTGAATATGCAAGAAGTAACCTGAAGAAAGACGGAAATTCGCAAGGCAATTTGCCAAAGCTTGTGCTTGTTGTCGGCTGTTCAAATGGTTATGGGCTTGCAAGCCGTATTTGCGCAGGCTTTGGATACGGATCTGCTACAGTCGGACTTTCATTTGAAAATGAGCCGACGGAAAAACGTTTAGGCACTCCCGGTTACTACAACAACGAAGCTTTTGATAAAGAAGCGGCGAAAAACGGACTTGTTTCCATTACACTAAACGGAGACGCATTCTCCGACGAGATGAAAGTAAAAACCGCCGAAGCTGTTAAACAAGCCGCTTCAAGAGCCGGTATTGCCGCAAAGATCGATTTATTTATTTATTCACTCGCGTCTCCTGTAAGAACAGATCCCAATGACGGCGTTATGTATAGATCTGTTATTAAACCGATTGGCGCAGCTCAAAGCGGCAAAGCGCTCAATTTTATGGACGGATCATTTAACGATTTTTCCATTGAGCCTGCCTCAAGCGAAGAAATTGCAAACACCGTAAAAGTAATGGGCGGCGAAGATTGGGAATTGTGGATGAATGCGCTCGACAAGGAAGGATTGCTTGGCGTAAACACGCGCTCAGTTGCATACACTTACATTGGTCCTGAACTTTCGTGGGCTATTTATAAAAACGGAACAATCGGAAAAGCCAAAGAAGATCTTGAGCGCGCATGCCGCGAAATAAATAAAAAATTTACCGATACAAAAAAAATCTTCGGCGCATGGGTCTCTGTAAACAAAGCTCTGGTTACACGCGCAAGCGCAGTTATCCCGATTATCCCGCTGTACATTTCATCGCTCTTCAAGGTAATGAAAGATTTGGGGTTACATGAAGGATGCATCGAACAGCTTGTGCGTCTCTATCGCGACAGACTCTACACAGCAGACTCAAAAGTACTGGTGGACAGCGAAAACCGCATTCGCATAGACGATTGGGAAATGCGCGATGATGTGCAAAAGGCAGTTTCAGAAAAAATGAAAAACGTTACGCCGGAAAATGTTTGTGCAGAAACAGATATTGCCGGCGTTAAACACGACTTCCTTGAAGTGCACGGCTTTGATGTTGACGGTATTGATTACGACGCAGAAGTTTGAGTCTTAAAAAAATATTTACTGATCAAAAGCGAAATAATGCGGTGTGGCCGGATTAATAATTTCTATTTCAATCAT
>Ga0209755_10005169_pt1 | contig 14985 bp, 14 predicted proteins | sample TergutCo191P1_FD_187301 | JGI IMG/M metagenome (GOLD analysis project Ga0209755, IMG submission 187301) | Cornitermes sp. P1 segment gut microbial communities from Petit-Saut dam, French Guiana - Co191P1 (SPAdes) (version 2) | ecosystem: Host-associated > Arthropoda: Insects > Digestive system... | reverse complement strand
CGGCTGTCCACGCGTGTTTTACATAACATGGAGGTACAACCGCGTCCGCGGAGGCATAAACGCCCGCCGACGCGTGTATTATGTCTACCCCGGCGGCTTCAAGGATTTTGGCGATTGCTTTTGTGTCCTCGATTGTACGTCCGCCTTCGATAAATTCATCTGCGGAAATGCGGAACCCGATTATGAAATCATCGCCGCATTTTTCGCGGATATTTTTTACAATATCAACCGGAAATTTCACCCGATTTTCCAAACTGCCGCCATATCTGTCCAATCTTTTGTTGCTGTAGGGCGACATAAACTGCGCCACAAGATAGCCGTGCGCGCCGTGTATTTCAACGCCGTCAAAGCCGCATTTTTTTAATCTCAGCGCGGCGTCGCCAAACTGTTCCGTTATTGTTTGGGTTTCGACAATGGTAAGTTCTTTTGGAATGTTGGGGCTGAAGGGGCAGGGGATTGGCGACGGGGCGACAGGAATGGCGTTTATCACAGGCTCACCGGTTTGCCGCCCGCAGTGATAAATTTGCCCCAATAACAAACTGCCGTGTTTGTGTACCCGCTCCGGTAACTTTTTATGGCTCTCCATTTGGCTGTCATTCCACATGCCCGCGACATTGGTAAATCCCCGTCCGAGAGGGTCAACGGCGTAATCTTCAGTGATGATAATACCCCACCCGCCTTTTGCTCTGGCTTCGTGGTACGCGAGGAACTGCTCTGTGGCTTCTCCGTCTGTCGTACAGTAGTTTGTAACCATCGCGGGTACGATACACCTGTTTTTAACAGGTTTCCCCTTTAATTCAAACGGGCTGAACAATGAATCCAACATCAAATCTTCCTTTCCGGAGCTATACTACGCACGGGCAGGAACTTCACCTGCCCGTGCGACTGCGACTTGCGGTTGCCGCGAACGGGAAACTTTGAATGAAAGCAGAATAAGTTTCCCGTTCGCAGTATGTTTTAGGGAAATTTTATCATGCTCAGCTTAATTGCGTCAATCTTATTTTATTAGAGCTTTTGTGGCATTCCTGACGAAGGTTACTATTCACACTCAACCGAAACAGTTCGGCAAAAGAGGTTCTTTTTTTACCGGACTCTGAGCAAAAGATGGTATACTCAACGCATGAGAAAAACAAGACTTGAAATAACAGCGGAACGGGTATCATATTTTCAACATCTTGATTTTTGAATAGCCTTTCATGTAGAATGGACGAGGTATAGTCCCCCATTCGGTTTTCGTTTGTCTTAACTGCATCATGTAAAAAAGGAGATGGTGGCTATAGGTAAATTTAATGGTGCTCGTTGTATGGAGAACTATGCTAATCATGGGAGTGTTTTAAGAAAGCTTCGGGAAAAAAAGGGGCTTACACAGAGGCAATTGAGTAAGGCCGATGACCCTTTAAGCTTCATATGCTCGGAAAGGACGTTGATTAGAATAGAAAAAGGGGAAATAGCCCTTTCAGAAAAATACTTGAGCGATTTTTTACTGGTTCTCGGTATGAGCTATGCCGAGTTCTGTAACGAAATTGATGGCGGTCCGGAAACAACCTTATTTTTAAACGGCTTCAGCGAGGTTTGGGATTTGCTGTTTGAAAAAAAGCACAGCAAGGCAAAGGCAAGGATGGAAAGCCTAATAACCGAGACTACTATTGATCTCGATAAGCCGTTAATTAAACAAGCTGTTATGTTATACGAATGTCGAGAAAGAGCGGAATGCGATAATATTAGCTCTGGGTGCTTGGAGGAGCTATGTAAGGCAATGCATTTGACATCCCCTCATATTGTAGTAGGCAGGGCAGAAATCGCGCTTTTACAAGTGTCATCCGGAACTTTTACATTGAACGAGTACCGTATCATGAATATTATGGCCTTCATAAAAGAATGCCAAGGAGATATGGATGCTTCTGTGGAAATTTACAGGGCGATAAAAGAATCGCTTGAAAGCAAATTCTTGCCTAATGAAATCAGGAATAAGATGCTTCCGACCATATGCTACAACTTGGCGGATGCACTAACAGGCCAAGGCGAGTACGAAGAGGCGACAAATGTCAGCGAAGCCGGGTTGAAGCATGGAAAAATGACCGGGAGTCATAGGATGGATGGGTTGCTGTACTATAGCATGGCGAAGGCTCAGCACCTTATGGGTAAGAAGGATAAGGCCGTAGAGAACTTTAGCAACTCCTACTTTTCTCACAAAGTTCAAGGAAAAAACGAGATGGCTGAAAGGGTTAAGGGGTTTGCTGCGGGAAAATACGATGTATATATAGAATAAAAACCTATAAGAGGATATGGGATGCCATATTCTTTTTATTTTGTTCATACCAATCATTTTTATTCCTTCCATTGTTCCCTACGCTACGCTTTGCCTTGTTTCGGCAGAAGCGGCTCAAGCCCAATGAAGGTTTCATATTGAAATTGGTATCACATGACAATTCTGGCAGGTGACAAGTTTCAAAAGAGGGGGTAGAATTACAAAAAATAAAATTGAGAGGATGTTTTAGTCATGGTTAGGAAAAGAATCGTTGGTCTGGCAATGGTGGTTCTTGTGGCAACAATTGGGATTGCGGCGGTCAGCACACATGCGGTATTCGCTTATGAGCAGAAGGAGCTCTCGCCGCCTATTTTCTGTGAGGCGCCCCAGCCTTTTGACTTTGGAAAGGTGCTGGGGGATTAGGCAATTCGAGCAATACAAGAGTATCTTTACGAATCTATAAGCTCGTAATTTTGAGTGGGGTTGCGACCTGCATCAGCACACACTTTTCTGCCATACGGGCTATAGCTTTCCCCACGTACAGGAGCTCACTGCACGTCGAAGAATGAAGGGACAGCTTCATATGGAGGAAAATCATTCGGCAACATATTCCGTTGACAACCGGTTTTACAAAATATAAAACAGCATTTGCCATAGTTGATGTATTTCTCTAATATGGTAGCGTTATATTTTGTGCTATCAACATAAGGATGCATATAACAAAACTTGAGAAAGGAGGGCGTCAAAATGAAGACAACAAAGACTGTTGTTCAAAAGTCAGAAATGAAAGAAGTGAAAAAAGCGAAAAAAATGCCCAAGCCAGTAACAAAATACGATCTAAATTGGGGCAAACACTAAAGCAAGACACAAACCAGGGAGGGGTTAAGTGTCCCTCCTTGGTTTGTTAGTGTTGTTATGCGAAAGCGTAGCTTTCGTGAAAGTCACCCGAAAAATCGTCTTAACAAGGGATTTGAGGAACGACTTTAATAAATACAGGCTATGCGAGGTGGTTATTTATGCCAATTAAATTTTATTCATCACCGTCACTTGTTGACATAAGTTTGACGAAAAGGTGTAACTTGAGATGTAGTTATTGTTATGCGTCAGCAGAGCCTGAAGTTGATAAAAACGATGAATTAACATTATGTGAGCTTTCTGCTCTCTTTAATAATTTAGATGATATAAATACCCATCGCATTTCTTTAAGTGGTGGCGAACCTTTTGTTAGGGAGGATTTTTTTGATATTTTGAGTTTAACACAAAAACATAAATTTGCAAAAATAATTAATTCAAATGGGATGCTTATAAAGGAAGACGAGGCCAAGAAATTGCGAAATTTTGATTTTGATAGAATATGTGTCACAATTGATGGTAGCAATTCTGTTGTGCATGATTTCCTGAGAGGGGATGGAAGCTTTGAGGAAACAATTGAAGGTATCCTCCATCTACAGAAGAATCGTCTTCCCGTTTCCACGCTTTATACGCTAACGAATGATAATGTCAACGATTTAATTAATACCATCAAACTCAATGAGTCGCTGGGGATCGAATATATGTCGGTGATGGTGATGTGTCCAACTGGCCGAGCGTCTGAGGGGAAAAACCTCTTAACACACGATGTTTGGTATCCACTATTTCTGAGGCTTTCAGAGATGAAGGCAAATGGTGAAGTGAAATTAAATTTTAAAATCGTTCCGCCTAATGAAAGTCGCATATTTTGGCTGTTTTATTATCCCTTGAAACATTATGACAGGCTTGACCTTTTGTCGACATGGAATCAAAACCTTGAGGATATTAATATCGACAGGGATATTTCGTGCCAAGCAGGAAAGACGGCTTGCTCTATAGCGCACAATGGAGATGTATATGGATGTGACTTAATGATGGGCATAGGTGATTTTAAGGCCGGGAATATAAGAGAGCTTTCTATTATTGACATTTGGAAGCATTCCCCGGTTTTTGCAAAGCTTCGTGATTTGCAATTTTCCGAATTAAAAGGAAAATGCTCAAGCTGTCAAAATATGTGGTGTGGCGGAGGGTGTAGATCATCTGCTTTTAATCTTGCCAATGATATCCTTGGTTCGGATGATAGTTGTTTTGAGCAAGGAGACCCGCATGGAGATTAAAGATGTATTCGTACTGGATTGTAAAAAGCCTTTAATCTTTAGAAAAGAATATAAGGGATATGTCGTTTTTGATCCTATGGGGCTTGAATTCTATGTGATGAATGATATAGCAGCCGAAATTATGTATCTGTTGTCAGAAGATTTAGGATACGAGCAAATGTTCCTGCTTTACAATAAAAGATATGGTGTTTCCGAATACGATTTCAGCGAAACATTGCGGGATTTCTTTGCAACCTCCCCATTCTTTGCTTTGATTTACCCAAACTTAATGAAAAGTGGGGTATCAAAAAAATGTTGTCTTTAGAAAAATTCAGGTTGGCTTCTAAAGACCTTAACAAGATTGCCTTGCCATTGATGATCCAAAATATGGCAGGTGTCATAATTGTCGCTACCGACAAGGCAATAATTGGCCGTGTTTCGCCGGAAGCTTTTAACGCAGTAGGTGCAGTCGGTACATTGCTTTCTCTTTTGGCCGGAATTTTAGGATATATATCCGTGCAATTCAATATTGCTGGCGGGAAAGCATCTATAAAGGAGAACGGTTCATCTGAACTGATTGATGAGTTTACATCTGCTATATTTTTGAACGCAATCATAGGCATATTCTTTTTTGGGGTATTATTGTTGTTCAGTAGACCTTTATTCTCTATATTGTATGGATTTGAAGGATACATGCTTGATTCAGCGGTTGCTTATGCCAGCATTATGAGTATATATTTGCTGCTTCAATTGTTGCTATTTAGTTTCGGCTCTTTGTTTAAGATAAAAAGGAACACAAAGTGGATTTTGTATGTGTCCCTATCGGTCATGGGCATTAACTTACTATTGGATTTCATTTTTATCATTGGGATGGGGTTTGGAGTGCGAGCGGCGGCGCTTTCAAATGTAATAGCTAAATTAGTTGGCTTAACAATATATGTAATACTTTGCAGAAAAGAGGTGAAAATTTCAATCGACAGATTTGCGATATACGGAAAGAAAATGGTGTCAACAATAAAAAATTGTATTCCGCTGATGGGACAAGAGGTGCTGGAAGGAAGTGTTTTTTCTCTGGCTATAATTTCTGTGATTGCTAGGGTTGGCGATTATCACCTTTCAGCATATTTGGTTTTGACACTCATATTAAGTTTCGTCATGATGCCTGTGTATATGTATGGCTCAGCAATATTAACCCTTGTAAGCCAGATTGATAGTAAGCATGAAAAGGAGAAGTATTCGTTATTGCCAAAAGTTGGTCTTATTCTGTCTCTGACAATATTTATAGCGGGTTCGGTAGTCTTCTACATTTTCAGAAATCTGTTGCCATTCGCAATAACAAATAACGATGATGTAGTTGAGATTGTATCTTCATTTTTGGTTTTCATGGTAATTGCTAATATATTTGAAGTGGTGAGCACCATTTATAAATATTCGCTTCAAGTAATTGGGTTATCAAAATTTGTCCTTTATCGAACCGCAATTGTCAATTTGGTTGCGGCGATTATACTCGTAGTTACAACGCAAGTGTTCCGCTTTGAATTATATGGAGTCTTTATATGCCTTTTTTTGAATTATAGTGTAGTTTCGCTTGTATACTTTTTTAAGTACAAAAAAACTATACAAGCGACTCACGCTTGACTTTGAGGTATCTTCAAGAATTTCTGTTAATGGTTAGCGTTTTGGATAGCATCAGATTGATTGAGAAACAATATTGCGATGAATGGAGAAGTATTAAATGAAAAATTCCTCTTTTTTTAAAGATTCGGAAACTATTGAGTTTTTAGATTTGGAAAGTTCTTTTGAGTTCAGTTGTTCGGGGTGTGGGGGATGTTGCCGAAATAACGAAGGTCACATATTGACAGGGTATGATGTTTATCGGATTGCAAAATGTTTAGGAATATCTATAACAGAAGCAATAGATCGATATCTCCGCTGGGATTTTAGAAAATACGATCCAATTATTCCGACAGTGCTCATGGGTAAGCGTGAAAATGGAACCTGCTCTCTTTTCGACAGCGATAGTGGCGAGTGCGTTGTTCATGCTAGGAAGCCAATTTCTTGTGCTATATTGCCACTCAATATGAGCTTTGATTATGAGGACAGGACGATATTGTATACCCTAATGGGCGAGTCAAAAATGCCATCTGGTTGTGGAGGTGGGTCGAAGTGTCAATCATTAAAGGATTGGATAGAAAAATATGCTATTTCTGAAAACGATCCTGATATACTTTCTTGGTATATCACCCTTCTTGAGTTGATGGACGATCCTTTGATTGAGACTTTTCGTACAAGCGATGTGCATTCGATTACTGGTAATAAAATTGCAGTAGCACGAGATACTGTTAGGAACTTGCTTGAAGATGCTTTATATCGTGAATACAACACCGACGAACCCTTTCGTGGTCAGATTACAGCAAAAATGGAAAAAGTTTTTATTGAAATGAAGCATATTCGTGAGAAGTTTGGTATATAATCAAAAAGGGTGATAGTTGATAGGAGGTGCTGAACTTGGAACAAATTTTCAAGTATCCTTTGTTTGGGGAAGGGTTTGCTCTCATTTGTCGATATGAGAACTCAATGGTATACCCCATATCAATGCACGATTTGCCAAGTACAGACTATTTGCAAGCATATTTTTCTGCGAATAAGGTAGCTGCTGAAATTCTTTTGCTATGTAACGGTTTGCATACCACGTCTGACATCATAAACGTTTTATGCGAGAGATATCAAGATGAAGTTGACAACGTAACTTCACTTGTTGTTAATTTTTTACAAGACAGTAAGGATAAAGGCTATCTGTATTTTGCCGATTTTTGTACAGAGCATAACATTCGTGTTTATGGCGATTTTTCTTTGCAGACGCCGATTACGGCTAATATTGAAGTCACAAACGGTTGTCCACTAAAGTGCTTGCATTGTTTTAATAATTCAGGTGCTTATGGATTGCAAGAGCTTGATACAGGGCAATTGTTTTTGATTTTGGATACACTTAATCTCTTTGGCATCCCAGTGGTTACACTAACTGGGGGTGAGCCAACGCAGAGGTCTGATTTTCTTGAAATTGTTCGTTATGCTTCACAGCGTTTTGCTAGAGTGATAATATCTAGCAATGGGTACCTACTTACTGATAAAATTGCATCTGCTCTTTCGTGCATGCAGAGCAACATTGTTGTTCAAATTAGTTTAGACGGCGTAGAAAATAATCATAATATGATTAGAGGTAAAGATGATTCGTTCCAAAAGGCAACTGATGCGATTTCGATGTTAAGAGAAAGAGGCGTTCCAACCACTGTAGCAACAACAATTAATGCTATAAACTATGGCGATATGGGTGAAATTGCTGAATTGGTTAATGGGTTAGATGGGTTGGCTCTTTCATTTACGACTACTTTTGAAGAGGGGCGAGCTAGACAAAATGGCTTATCTCATAAAGTAGACATCAATCGTATAGTCAGTCAAGCTAAAGATCTGAAGGATTTTTATCGTGATAAAGGTCTTTTGATTCTTGTGGATGATGCTCTAAACAGATTTGTGGGCGAACAGGACGCTTACTGCAATGCAGGAGTAGGTCAAATTACAATAAGGTTCAACGGCGACGTTGCGCCTTGTGCATCCTTTGGCTTTAGCTACGGAAACCTATTGCGCGATGATCCAGGAAAATTGTTCAGCCTTGAAAATCTCGAAATATTCCGAAGAATACCAAATCCCTCTATGAAACTTTGTGGAGATTGTGAAGAGATAGTGAACTGTAACTTTTGTCCCGCCAGAGCTTTTAGCTCGCCATTATCTCTGGAGAAATGTGCCTGGAAGATGATGTTGCTTGAGGTCATGCCAAACATGCTTTGAGCCGGATTCCAAAACAGACCGTCAAGAGGCTTTATCTAATGACCCTAACCGGTCGAAGATGAAGGGCACAGCTCTATCAACTCCCTGATATAGTGCTTTCTATCCAAAATGAGCAGAAATAGCCTCTTGGATAGAAATAAAATTTTTTAGAATAATTGCGAAGCCAAGTTTTCATTGTAGCCCAAATAAGCTCAATTTTGTTTTTATCGGGAGAATATTTGTTTTTATATAAGTTAAAATACAGCAAATATAAACATATTTACCTGTGACAAATAGTAGAGAAAAGAGGAGTTAAAGGGGTTCATTGGGAAATGCACCAATATACCGCCTTCCATTGTTTATTTAAGTATCTCCGTTCCGTCAAGGTCGGGTAGTATTTTTTACGAGCAAAAAATCTCCACCCTTTCCTTGACCTCACTCATTAAATTTACAACTATTTGTATAAGTTGTGTTTATATTCGCTGCACTATTAAATTGATATAAACATCCCTTGATGGAGTTTGTGAAAACTCGTAATAGGGTATCGTAGATAACAAATCCTGCACGATTAATTAGTGCGGGCTTTTTTTATTCAAACAATGCAGGAAAAAATGCAATAAATGGGAATATATGAAATATATGGCATAATAAGTAATTTCAAAAACGTCATAGACGTGTGGCAAGGAGTGATACTCGAAGGAGCCTAAAATACCTGGTGATAGAGCGAGATGATGATGTTCATAACTACAAAGTATAGCAAGTAAGAGCATGTGAAGGCCCATGACCTTGGAGCGGATCTATTTGGAGATTGCTTTCGATTAAGTGAATCTCTGCTTTCGTTTGAATTAACCGTTTATAAAGAGCTCGGCGGGGATTGCTTTGATAGACGAAACAAATCGTATACTGACCTTCGTAGTATAAAAGCGTCGAGAAGCCCTTGGGTTTGATGTAAATATCACTGAACGAGCCACCTGATTCAATCTGCCAAGCTCTGCACATCTGGGAGACTGTGAATTGTCTGCTTCTCTTTGTTGTGCCCTTTATAGTTGAAAAATCAGTTTTTAAACCCTTACCTGTCCGTGCTTCCCGAGAGGGGGCTCACAATAATAACGACAAACCCTATTGCTTTTTGCAAAATTATCGTTATACTGACCGGAACGGGGTATGCCCGTTTTTGTCGTTTAAACCATGGAGAGGGTTGATACAATTGAAAAACACAGCGTTGGTTATTTTATTTGCGTTTTTGTTGATTTTTGTAACGGGGTGCAACAGGGACAATGGGACGGAGGGCACGGCGCAGGAGGAACAAGCACCCGCGCCATCCCCGGCTGAACCGCCCGCCGCCACCCCCGCGCCGACGGAAGACATGGCGGCAACCGAGCCTGAACCCGTCCAAGAAGCAAGAAAAACAGACGATTTTAACATAATAACCGCGACAGAGTTGACGGCGAATATCCGCGTGGGGTGGAACCTTGGAAACACCCTGGACGCCCACGACGGCAGCGGCGGATTCCACTGGCTGGGCGGCGGGCTTTATGCCAATACATCCGTGGCGGAGCTTGAAGCGGCGTGGGTTGGTAGCGTCACGACGCGGGCAAACATAGACGCAATCAGCGCGGCGGGTTTCAATACGATTCGCATTCCCGTAACATGGTTTAAGGTGACGGATGAGGATTTGAACATCCGCGAGGACTGGATGAATCGGGTGCATGAAATTGTTGGTTTCGCGGTTGACAATGATATGTATATAATTTTAAATACCCACCATGACGAATATCTTTTCCGTTTGCTGGACAGGTATATGGAGCCTTCGAAGGCGGCTTTTGTAAGGATATGGGAGCAAATTGCGTATGCTTTCAGGGATTACAATGAAAAGCTGGTTTTTGAGGGGTTGAACGAACCCAGAACCATAGGCACCCCGGGGGAATGGATGGGCGGCACCGCGGAGGAGCGCTATAATTTAAACATTTTGAACCAACTGTTTGTTGACACAATAAGGCGCAGCGGCGGCAATAACGCGGAGCGGGTGCTGATGGTGCCGACATACGCGGCTTCCGCAATGGAGGTCGCCCAGCGCGCGTTGGTTGTCCCGGCGGATACCGTGGAGGACAGGCTGATTGTTTCCCTTCATATTTACGCCCCGTGGGAATTTGCGCTGAGAACAGGTGATTACGGCGTCACGGACGCTTGGAGCGCGGATAACCCGAGTGACACATCACCAATCACAACCCCGCTGGATTTGGCGTATGAACTGTTTGTCAGCAGGGGGATTCCCGTTATTATCGGGGAAATGGGCGCGATTAACAGGGATAATATTGAAGCAAGGGCAAAGTGGACAGAATTTTTTATATCGGAAGCAATGCAGAGGGGAATGCCCTGTATCTGGTGGGATAACGGCGTTTATACGGTGACGAGGGAGCAGGAATGGGGCTGGGATGAAACCTTCGGACTCTTGAACAGAATCACAAACGAGATTGAGCATCCTGAAATTATTGAAGCAATAATACGAGCCATCGAACAGGAGTGAGAGAATATGAAGCCAATCGAGACAGAAAGGTTGATTTTGAGAAAATTCAACACCGACGATTTTCAGGCGGTGCATAGTTATTCAAGTTCCGTTGAAAACACGTTGTACATGCTGTTTGGGCCAAATGATGAAGCGGCGACCCGCTCATTTATTGATATGGCAATCGCGCATACGTCAAAAAGCCCGATTACCTACTACACATACGCGGTGACATTGGCGGAAACGGGCGAACTTATCGGCGGTTGCGATTTGCATGTGAGCGGTAATGAAGCGGAAATAGGCTGGCTATTGCACCGCGACCACTGGAAAAAAGGGTACGGAACCGAACTGGGTTTCGCGCTGATAAAATTTGGTTTTGATGAATTGAAACTGCACCGTATTGTGGCGAATTGTGACGCGGAAAACACCGGGTCAAGCCGTTTGATGACCAGAATCGGTATGCGGAAGGAAGGGCTGTTTTACGACGCCAGAACGCCGAACAAACTGACGGACAGGCCATATAGCGACCAGCTTTCTTACGCAATTTTGCGGGATGAATGGGAGATTCAAAAGGATGTTTTCAGGCTTACCAATTTGCCCTGCGAGTTTGACGGGTTTATTCAGGTTCCCGAATTAAAGGACGGGGATTTGTACCTTGTTTGTGAGAAAAAAGAGGAAGGCAATACGGAAAAGAAGTGGGTGCCGGGCTATAAATTCGCCATATGTAGTGGTGGTGAAAAAATCGGTCACTGCGATTTGCGAATCGGTTACACCGAAGGCTTGTATTATGGCGGAAATATCGGATACGGCATTGACGAGCCTCATCGCGGCAAGGGTTACGCCGCCCGCGCGTGCCGCCTGCTTATTCCCGTGGCAAGGGCGCATAAGATGGTTCTGCTGCTTATAACAAACGACATAAAAAACGACGCGTCCAAGCGGGTTTGCGACAAACTGGGCGCAAAGCACGTACGCACCGCGCGCCTGCCTGAATGGACTGATTTGTACCAAGGGGGTCAGCGGTTCAGCAATGTTTTTGAATGGGATATTGTGTAATGAATCAAACGAACATAAGTGACTGATTTAGCTTACACGAATTCCGATTAGACATCCGTTAAACATGGAATTCGTATTACAGGGAGATTGCGACGATGAAATCTATAATGAAAACGAAACGGTTCTTGATACTTGAGAGGAGTAGGCAACATATGTCAGAAATGGTTTTGAGTGTAAAAGCACTGCCTGAAACTTTGTTTGAGATGATACCAACGGAGATGGTGAAACTTAGGCGAACAGGGGATATTATCAGTTTGATTCCGCTTAGTGAAGTCACGCAGGAGGAATGTCCCTTGTTGGGCATTGCTGCCGATAGTACACTTACCGTAGAAAAATTTTTAGCCATGACGCGAGAAGATAAGCTCTTGGAAGGACTTGAACGATGAGCAGGATTTTTGTTTTGGATGCCTGTGCGCTTATTGCTCTCGTGAAAAACGAAAACGGTGCGAATATTGTTGCCGATGTATACAAAAGCGCGAGCAATGGTAGCGTTCAACTGTACATGAATCGGATAAACTTGCTTGAGGTGTATTATGGATTTTACAGGGACAAGGGAAAGGAATACGCATTAAATATAGTAAAACAGGTTGAAGCGTCCTCTGTTTTGATTGCCGAATTTGACAGGGAAATTTTCCTTGAAGCCGGGCGGTTAAAAGCAACATATAAGTTTTCGTTGGCAGACTCTATTGTTGTTGCACAAACAATCATATTGGGAGGTTCAATTCTCACATCAGACCACCACGAATTTGATGCCATTGATGGCAAGGAAAATCTTGTTTTTAAGTGGATAAGATGAAGCTATACTATGCAGGGGCAGAAACTTCACCTGCCCCTACAATCGCATAATCCGTAAATTGGTTCATACAAAAGGCTATGCCACCCAAATCCGTTTTATATCCAAAACATTATCCCCATACTCCGCTAGGAATGGCTGCGTAAGCAGTCTTTCTTCATTCCCGCACCTAATTTTCCCATGTTTATGCAAGCACTCACCGTCCAGGCATGTCAAATTCATCGGGTCGAATGTCAACAGGCGTATATCCCCTTCCATCACCGTAAGGGGTTGGCTTTTAAATTCTGCGATTTTTTTCTCCTTTTCAGCGTTAAAAGCCTTAATAATTCCTTCCGCTTCACCCAAAACAGGACAGTCCGCTTCGCCCAAAACCTCAATTGACAACTGCTCTTTCATCCAGTCAAACAATGAAACCCCCGACTTAATCCACTCCGATTTCCAATCGGGGCAAACAATGTCCGCGGCAAGGCATAAAACCACCCCTGTGGTGTAACAGCGGTGCCGATACATGTGCAGCAAGCCATCATTTGCCCCCGAAATCATCGGCATATATGAAAGCGCCGCCTTGGCGGGGGTTATGCCCTCAAGCTTGGAATGCATTTGAATTTCCGCGTAAGCCGACGTGCCTTCCCATGATTCAATGCCATTGTCATATTCCAAAAACACCTTGCCGATTTCCTTTTCACGGCAGGCGCGTTGTTCCGCTATCTCCCTTAAAATCGAAATAATTTTCTCCGCCGAATCAAGGTTTTCATACAAATTTACAAAATTTTTATTCTCCTCAATCACAAGCGACACCGACAGCGGGCTGTGGGGGTATTGCGGCAGCAACATTTCATTTGCCTCCGGTGCTGTAAACGACACGTTTTGATATGCGTGGAACATTTCATGGGCAATGCTTGCGGTGGCGTCTATCGCGTCGGGGCAGGTGTCCGACCAATTTTCGGTATTCCAAATCGCCACCACTTTCCCGTGGTATTTTGTAACCGTGTTTGCCATAAGATTTGGGTCGGTGCCCTCCGCAACCCAAATATTCCCCCGCTCGCGGCGGTAACATTCCGGCCAACCGTCGCCAACCGCAACGCGGAATTTCGAATCATACAAAATAAAAGGCACGGCTTCGTACCCCTGCCAAATCCCGGATATATTTGCGTTGATTAAATCGTGTATCGTTTCCGCTAAATCAATTTTTTTTGCAAGTTCCATTATTTACCTCCTATGCGTACATCATTGTAAACCGCTTCAAGCTCAAGTCCAAAAACTTCGGCGGAAAGGGGTTGAACGGCGGCAAAAGCATTAAGTGCTATGCGCTGTGTCAGTTCAGGTCGGGTTAGGGCGCGAACCAATGTCGGTGCGGCTTCGTGGTCGTATGTGAACATAAAACCCGTTTCGCCGTCACGAACCAAGCGCTCAAACGGGCGGTCTTTTTTCACGACAACGGGCAGGCGCGCCGCCATTGCTTCTATATAAGTAAGCCCCTGTGTCTCTGTTGTAGAAGCCGTGGCAAAAATATCGGAAAGCACGTAATATTTCCCGATTTCCGCCCAAGGCTTAAACCCGGCAAAAATAACGACTTGCTCAACACCAAGTTGTACCGCCTGATTGTACAAATCGCGCCGCACAGGGCCGTCCCCGACGATAAGCAGCTTTGCGTTCGGCACATCTTTAAGCACGTCGGGCATAGCGTTTATCAGCACATCAATGGATTTTTCCTTCGCGACGCGCCCAATAACGCCTATAACCTTGTCATTGGGGGATAAACCCAGTTCCACTTTTGTTTTCGCAAGTTCCGCCGCGGTGAAATTATTGGGGCTGTAAGGCGAAAAATCCAGCCCTGTGGGGATTGTGTGAATGGGTTTCCTTACCCCGATATTGAGCAGATAGTCGGCTGTCGTCTCCGACGGGGCGATTACGGCGTTTGCACGGTTGCAAAACACACGGCTGAAACGCTGTGCGCCTTTTTTTGAAATTATGCGTCCGTTTGCTACATAATGCAGGTAATCCTCGTACATTGTGTGATAGGTATGCACCATTGGAATGCTGAACATTTTCGAAATAAGTTTCCCGAAAAAACCAAGGGTGAACTCGGTGTAGGTGTGAATCACGTCCAGCTTTAATTTCCTTGCCTTGTATATCAAGTGCGGCGGATAAAAATACGCCATTCGGTGGGTTTCTTTCAAAAAAAACAAAGGCACGCTGGGCAAACGGAAAACCCGTGATTCAAAGCGGGGCGCGCCCGGGTCTGTTGTTGTAAAAATAAAAACTTTATGGCCCAGCTTGGAGAGTTGCCTCTCCAAAACCTGGGCCGAAGTCACAACCCCGCTGATTTGCGGGAAATACATGTCTGTAAAAAGTCCGATGTTCATATATTTTACTGCTCCTATTTATGCAATCGCGTTGTTTACAATCTCTTTAAGGTCGGAAGTCATGGCGGACAGTTTTGCCTCGGCTTCCT
>Ga0209755_10005168_pt1 | contig 14985 bp, 8 predicted proteins | sample TergutCo191P1_FD_187301 | JGI IMG/M metagenome (GOLD analysis project Ga0209755, IMG submission 187301) | Cornitermes sp. P1 segment gut microbial communities from Petit-Saut dam, French Guiana - Co191P1 (SPAdes) (version 2) | ecosystem: Host-associated > Arthropoda: Insects > Digestive system >... | reverse complement strand
TACACAGGCTTTTGTGGCGGCTTCCGCGTTCTTCACTTTGGGGGGAAGCAGGAAAAGAAAATCATTGCCGGAATGAATCCAGGCAAGCCCATCTCCCTCACGAAAGCTCTGAAACAAATATGCCAATAAGCGCTGCCTAAGATGATCATAAGCTTTTTCTCCCAGCCTGGTATTAAGGGCTGTTTTCCCGTGAATAGCGCAGTATAACAGATAAAACGGCATTGTCTTGCCGGTTCGCATTTTTTTCCAGCCGGGAAACAGCGTCATCGGAGGAGGCTTGATTCCTGTCCTGGGAAGCTCAACCGAAGGCGAAGAAACAATTTCTTCTTTTTCTTTTACCTGCCCCCCTGCAAAGCCAGTTTCCCGCCATTCAAAAGCCGCCTTTATTCGTTTTGGGTTTATTTTCTTGTGCGGGTTAATAAAAAAGTCCGGCCCCAAATAATCGGAAGCTCCATCGAAAAATAATGACGCTGGATCTTTTAGAATCCCTTTTGTATCGATTATTCCCCATGCGGAACCCTTAAAAGATTTTTTTTGCTGGATCAGAGTCTTATTTATTTTCGCGTCGGAAAAATCAGCAACGTCAATATAGATGAAATCCGCATCACCAAGTTTGAGGTTTGAATTCGCCTCCGCCATAAAAACGGTATTCTTTGGGAAAAAAGCTTTTAACGCGGCATCCTTTTCTGTAATAACATAAATAAGCACAAATCTGCTCCTTTCCGTAATGTGTTCTGTTTAATCTATTTTATGACTTCCTGGATTTATTAACTTTACTTCTATTATTTATTTGATTTACGTTTATTTGGTTTAATTGATAAAATCGATATTTCTCTGCGGACGTTATTTTTTGATCACTAAAGATGTTAAGCAAAGCCTGATCCTGCGTTACCGCCAAACTTTCGGAAATTACTACAGAATTTGGAATCGCTGCCTTTGATTCCAGAGCTATGGCTTTTTTCACTGTGTCGGCTTTTAGATAGTCCACTTCGTTGTCGGAATAAACTATAGTACCGGAATGAACCGACAACCTGATTTTTATTTCCGAGTTCAAGGGATTGCTAAGCCTGTTGTAAAAGAACATTTCATTTAATATCTCAATTCCGGCCAAAATCGCCATGCGGCTATAGCTGCCCAGCATAAAGGCTCCAAGAGCGCCGTCGCCTTCCCAGGACCAAAGCCGGCCCAGGCGGGAAACAATAGACTGGGTGACAATTTTTCTTAAACCGTTATACGCTTTTTCGATCTGGTCTTTGGGATTTTCCTTAACCAGGATCGAGTTTCCCACAATGTCCATCCGCAAAACCGCCATCGTCCTTTCTTCCCCTTTTAAAAGGCGGCTCCAATTTTTTGTTATGCGCTTTTGCTGATCTTCAAAAAACTGTCCCGTGATTTTGTCATAACTAAACCCTGCCTCAATTACACCGCCAAAAACCTCATCCAAACCCGTCATTTTATATCGGTGGCCCATATACCCCTGGGAATCGATGCGAAGCAAAAGCTCCACAAAATCCAGATAGTATCCTCCCTGCAGCATATCATCAACAATTCGGCTAGCCGCATCCTGCGGAGGTATTGGAATCCCCTTTGGAAATCCGGATTTTTCGTAGATATCATAATCAGGGTATGCCATTTTGGCGAAACGAGCCATATCCGTTACAGAGAAAGTTGTGTATAGACATTTGCGACAGTGCCTGGGTGAAATTCTTAATCTTATCATATATATGTCAACTTTCGCATAACCTCAAAAAAAAGTAAAGGATTTTTTTCGCGAATATCATCAATGAAAGTCTCCCCAGTTCTTTCCGGTTTCAACGCTTACCCTTAGTGGGATTTTCAGCTTCACCGCGCTTTCCATTTCTTTTTTTATTAAGACCGTCGTTTCGTCCGCGACATCAGCCGGACACTCAAGTATAAGTTCGTCGTGTACCTGCAGCAACAATTTGGCGGGGCTCGCGGCGGCGGTGAGAGCCTTGTCGAGCTTAAGCATGGCTGTCTTTACAATGTCCGCGGCTGTTCCCTGAATGGGAGTATTCACCGCCACACGTTCCGCTGCAGCCTTTTCGGTTTTGTTGCTGGAATTTATGGCTGATATATAACGCCGCCTTCCCAAAATGGTTGAAGCATAACCTGTATCCTCCGTTGTTTTGATCAGGCTGTCTATATAATTCCTGACGCCGGAGTAAGTTTTGAAATAAGCCGAGATAAAGGCCGCGGCGTTGGTACGGCTAATTCTTAGTTCGTTGGAAAGCCTGAACGCGCTCATGCCGTACATAACGCCAAAGTTTATGGTCTTGGCGATGCGGCGCTGCTCGCCTGAAACGCTTTCCTCATCCACACCGAATATAAGCGACGCTGTGCGCGCGTGAACATCTTTACCGCCGGTAAAAGCTTCGATTAAATTCTTGTCACCTGAAAGGTGGGCAAGAACCACAAGCTCGATCTGGCTATAGTCAGCAGAAATCAAAACCCAGCCCGGCCTGGCGGTAAACGCTTCCCTGATGCGGCGGCCTTCTTCGTCACGGATGGGGATATTCTGCAAATTGGGTTCCCGGCTGGAAAGGCGGCCGGTAGCGGTGCCGGTTTGAACAAAGTTCGTGTGAAGCCTTCCTCCACTGTCCGCCTGATCCGCCAGCGTATCAACGTAGGTGGATTTCAACTTCGAGAGTGTCCGGTAACGAAGTATGAGGGATGGAACTTCATCTTCCCGCGCAAGCTCTTCCAAAACAGCGACATCGGTAGAATAACCGGTTTTGTTTTTTTTGCCGGGCTTGAGTTTTCGCTCTTCAAAAAGCACTTTTTGAAGCTGTTGAGTAGAAGACAGATTGAACTCATGCCCGACTATTTCATAGGTTTTTGCCTGAATACTTTCAAGCTCCTTCGCCAGTTCAATTCCGTAATCTTTCAAAACCCTGGTTTCGATCCTGATACCTTCGCCTTCCATTTCCGCAAGGATAGGCAAGAGGGGCATTTCGAGCTTGGTAAAGAGCTCCTTAACTTCTCCCAGCTTTTCTTCCAGGTGCTGCTTAAGTCTGATGCAAAAATCAGCATCTTCACCGGAATAGCGGCAGGCGGTTTCCAGAGAAACAGCATCAAAAGTACTGCCCTTGGGAACAATGTCGTTATACGCTATTGGATTCACGCCAAAAAAGAATGCCGCAAGGGTATCCAGAGAATTGCTGTTCCGTTCCGGGTCTACAAGCCAAGCGGCCACCATGGTATCCCAGATTTTGCATTGCCAGCGCGGAATGCCCCACCCGCGCGAAACTTTGTAATCATATTTCGCATTATGCGCAACGATGGTCATCGAAGGATCAGCGAATAACGGTTCAAGGAGGGCTTTGACAGCCGCGGGATCAAGAAAAGGCGCGGGAGTTTCATCGCCTGGAACAAGCCCGCAGTGCGCCGCCAAAGGCGCGTAAAATCCTTCTTTGGGTTTTAGCGCGAAAGAAATGCCTATGGGCCGCGCGTTCCAGGCGTCAAGCGAATCGGTCTCAAAATCCAGCGCAAGGAGCTTTTCTTTTTTTGCCTTTGCCAAAAGTGATTCCAGCTTTTTCATATCAAGGATCGTTTTGTAAACGCCTTCACCCAAAAGGGAATCGGAAACCTTGGCTTTTGGCTCATCATCTGAACGCGAAAGCGTCCCGTCACGCTTAACATCATCCCCCTTTACTCCCTGCTCCTTGGTCTCTGTTCCCTCTTCCCCGCCCCCAAGCTGCTTGGCGCTTTGGCGAATCCCTTCCCGCAACAACACACGCGCGCCGGCTGCCCGGTCGAGTTTCTCTATCGAAAGTTCATCAATGTCCTTTATGGACAAGGGAACATTACTATCCAGTTTGATAAGTGATTTTGAAAAATACGCGCTTTCTTTTCCCTCGGCTATTTTCTTCCCCATAGCCCCTTCTATGCCCGCGATATTTTTGTAGATTTCATCCAGGGAGCCATAGCGGCCAATGAGCTTCATCGCGGTTTTTTCCCCCACGCCTTTAACCCCAGGCACATTGTCCGAGCTGTCCCCGGTAAGCGAAAGGAGATCCAGCACTTTGTCGGGGCTTACTCCCCAATCTGCCTTTACTTCATTTGGCCCCACCAGTTCGTAAGGAAGGCCGCCATCCCCCCCACTACTGGCGCTTTTGGATGGCCGCAGCTCCCAGACTCCATTTCCCACAAGCTGGAGCAGATCCTTGTCCGAGGAAAGAATATAACACTCGCGGCCTTCGCTTTTGCACTTTAACGCCAGGGTAGCGATAATGTCGTCCGCTTCGTAACCGTCAGCCGCCAGGGAAGGAATGCCCAAAGCGGAAAGAACCTCTTCCACCAAAGGAACCTGCGCGTGAAGATCCTCCGGCGCTTTTTCCCTATTGGCCTTGTACTCCGGGTACATCTTGTGCCGAAACGTGGGCGTCCGGGAATCGAAAACGGCGGCCAAACGAAGAGGCTTCTTAAGGCCGGAAGATCCGCCTTCCGCGCTAGGGGCTCCTGAATCAATAAGTGTTACCAAAGTTCGGGCAAACCCGAACAGGGCGGACACATTCTTCCCCGCCGGATTCAGCAAGGGCCGACTCAAGAAGGCAAAATAAGAACGGTAAATAAGACCGTAGGCATCAATCAAAAAAAGGGGTTCTTTAGGCATAATGAGAATATAACATATTTTTTTCTTCCATGTAATTGGAACAATGGTAAAAACCGTTCAATCCCCATCACAAATTAGCGCTTTTCCAGTACACTTATTTCATGGCGATTTCGCACTTCAAAAAAGTCAAAGGCATACTTTCGGCGAATAACGGCATGAACCTTTGCCGGGGTTGTATCCACGGCTGTATTTACTGCGATTCAAGAAGCCGCTGTTACAATATGGATCACGATTTTGAAGACGTGGAAATAAAGATTAACGCGCCGGAACTTCTGGAAGAAAAACTGCGGACAAAACGAAAGAAGTGCATGATCGTAACAGGCGCAATGAGCGATCCATATATGCCCATTGCCGAAAGCCTTAAAATTACAAGAACCTGTTTCGAGCTGATAGAAAAATACGGCTTTGGCCTAACGATACAGACAAAATCCAGCGCGGTCTTAAACGACATTGATCTGTTGACAAGCATAAACCGGAAGGCAAACTGCATAGTCGCTATTACCATAACTACTTTTGATGAAAAGCTCTGTAAGATAATCGAACCAAATGTTAACGCAAGCAGAGAACGCTTTGAGGCGCTGAAAACCTTGCGTGACAATGGAATAAAAACCGTAGTTTGGCTTAATCCCATTCTTCCATTTATCAACGACACGGCGGAAAATATCCGCGCGATTCTTGATTACTGTGTTGAAGCCAAAGTCCACGGCATACTGTGCTTTGGAATGGGAATGACCCTGCGCGAAGGAAACCGCGAATACTTTTACGAAAAGCTGGATAAACATTTCCCCGGGCTAAGACAACGGTACGAAAAAAAATACGGTAACAATTACATCATCTCCAGCGATAATAACAAAGAGCTTATGGGTATCCTTCACGAAGTTTGCGCGGCGCATAATATAATTTGTGATAACGATAAAGTCTTTCAGTTTATGGGCACTCTTGATGAAAAGGACGATTGGAGGCAAGGGGAATTGTTTTAGAAAATACGCATAAGAGCTATCGTTAACTGCTATCGTAAAAATTTGAACTTCGGGTATTTCTGCCAGCGGCCCCGGTTTTTTCTGGCGCCTTCGTCTATTATCTTAAAAAACCATTCGGCAAATTCGTTTTCAGTGCCGGCTTCGGCTCCAGAAAAACCCATAAGCAGAAAAGGTTCGTTTGCCGACACGGCAAGAATACTGTCAGCAAAAGCGTAAAAAGAAGCCGCCGCCGCCGGGCTCAGAAGATCTGACTGGACATTTTTGCCGTTAGGGTTTATTTCCGGCGCAACAAGAGATAGAGAACCTTTGCCCATGCGGCGAAAATATAAAACCAGTTCCCGAACCAGAAAGAACCAGCCCTTGATATGATCATTTACAAAAGCATCTATTTCTTCCGGCATTAGGGTTTCCGGGGTTTTGAATACGGCGGGAGGAGAACAAACAAGAACAGCATCATTGATTTGCCCAAGACGATTTTCCGCGGCCAAAAGCGCGGTGCGGGCGGATATGGGGCTTGCCGGATTCCATGAAAGAGGAATAGCCCCTACGCCGGACTCCGCCATTTGCGGCGGAGTATTTCCCCTCTCAGACAGGAGGCGATTGGGAATAAGTATCGAGGCAAAAGACTCCACACGTTTTACCGCTTCGGCAGCCGTAGCAGCAAACAGCGGACTTTCATTTCCCGCAATTACTATACCCCGAGTCATGATAGCTAGCTTTCCAGAATCAGCATGGTCTTGGGGTCAAGTTTCAACGCCAGGTTTTCGGAGTTGCCTTCCTCTCTGCCCTGGGAAACGGAAAAAGCTATGTGATCCGGCTTTGGTTCGAGAACGATTATTACCGCGAAAAGATCCGCAAAATCTTTTACAACTACGGGAATATTCCGTTCATTGTAGAAAGGCCCTTCGCCGCTTACCGTGCAGGAATACCAGACCGAAAGGTTCATTTCTTCCGCGAAAGCTTTAACTGCCGCGATGTGGCTTGCCAGAGCGGAAGCCCGGTCATCGGCCTCGGTGGATTCGCGGGACATGGAAAAATCAAAGCCATCGATAATTATGGCATCGGCGTCAAAACCGCCTTCTTTTATCAAAGCCCTAAGGGGTTGCAAAATTTGCTCGCCGGAAACTCCCCCTTGAGTAAACTTCATCAACACACGATTTTTTACAATGTCGTTTTTAACATCCCGCTCGCTTTCCAGATTTTTCTTTTTGATGAATTCATCAAAAATGTTTTCGTACCAGGAAAGAACATAATCGGTATGCTTCGTAAAAGAAACGTGAATTACTTTTTTACCCTGAATCAGTTTATCCAGCGCAATCTGAACAAGAACCGATGTTTTACCAATCCCGGAAAGAGACGCGATAAGCCCAAGTTCTCCGCCCTTTAACCCGCCGCTAATGGAATTCATAAAAACACGTACCGGACTACGCTGTATAAGTTCACTTACAAGCATGTTAATTTCCTCCTATGCCTTTTTGACCAATTGCTCAGAAATGCTCTGCGGGACTTTCCCGTATTTTTCAAACTCCATGGTAAACTCAGCCTTGCCCTTTGTCATGGATCTAAGAACCGTGGAATAACCAAACATTTCACTTAACGGTACTTCCGCTTCTACCTTGGAAAAATTTCCATCTTCTGTAGATGAAAGTATTATACCACGTCTTTGATTTATGGAAGCAAAAACATTTCCCTGGAATTCCGTGGGGCCTTCAACAGAAACTTTCATGATGGGTTCAAGTATGCAAGGTTTGGCCTTTTTGTACGCTTCCCGGAAAGCACCAAGAGCAGCCTGTTGAAAAGCTATATCCGATGAGTCTACCGGGTGGCTTTGACCATCGTTGATAACACAGCGAATGTTTACAACGGGGAAAGCGATAAGGCTTCCTTTTTTCACAGCTTCCTTAAAGCCCTTGTCACAGGAGGGTACATATTCCGTAGGAATGGCACCGCCTTTAATATTATCAACAAATTCGTAATCCCCGTCCTGAAACGGTTCCATATAACCGGCCACTCGCCCAAACTGCCCCGAGCCGCCTGTTTGTTTTTTGTGCGTATAATTGAATTCCGCCCTCTGTGTAATCGTCTCTCTGTACGCCACCTGGGGCATACCGGTTTCCACCTCTGCCTTGTATTCCCGGCGCATTCGTTCGATATAAACTTCAAGGTGAAGTTCCCCCATGCCCTGAATAATACACTGGTTGGATTCGGCATCCACATAAGTTCTAAAAGTGGGGTCTTCTTTTGTAAAACGATTCAAAGCCTTGGCAAGTTGATCGCTGCTCTTTTTGTCAGCAGGGGTAACCGCCAGGGAGATAACAGGCTCAGGCACATACATGGAAGTCATCGCGTAGTTGAGCCCTCCGCCGCAGAAGGTATCGCCGGACGCACACTCTATGCCGAACAGGGCCACAATATCCCCAGGAGTTCCCTCGTTAATGTCCTGCATATTGTCCGCGTGCATGCGAACAAGACGGCCTACTTTAAAGCGCTTGCGGGCCCTGGTGTTAAGGAGCTCTTCACCCTTTTTCAGACAGCCCTGGTAAATCCGCAGATATGTAAGCTGCCCGTACTGGCCATCTTCAAGTTTGAAACCAAGGGCCACTGTAGGACTCTTTTCGTCCGGAGAAAGCTCCTTTCGTTCCTCGTTGTTATCCAGATCCAGGGCGTAGTTTTTTACCTCTGCTGGATTCGGAAGATAATAAGTTACAGCGTCCAATAAAGGTTGTATACCCTTGAATTTGTAAGCCGAACCCATCATTACAGGAACGATGGATTCCGTCAGAGTTCCGTTTCGTATAGCCGTTCTAAGAAGCTCTTCACTTATGTCCTCGCCGGAAAGGTATTTTTCCGCAAGCTCATCGGAAAATAAAGATGCCGCGTCAATTAACTCATCGCGGTATTTTTCCGCATCTTTCTTTATGTGAGCCGGAATTTCCGCATAACGGATTTCCGTCCCCTGATCACCATCGAAGTAAATGGCCTTCATGGAAATAAGATCCACTATTCCTTCAAGCTTATCCTCAAGGCCAATCGGAATCTGAATCATAACCGCGTTCAGATCGAGTTTTTCCCGAAGCTGGTTTTTAACCCTGAAAGGATTTGCCCCCGTACGATCGCACTTGTTTACAAAAGCGATCCTGGGAACATTGTAACGCTTAAGCTGGCGGTCTACGGTAATGGACTGCGACTGAACCCCGCCAACCGCACAGAGCACCAAAATCGCCCCGTCCAGAACCCTTAAAGACCTTTCAACCTCTACTGTAAAGTCTACGTGGCCCGGAGTATCAATCAAGTTAACAGTATAATCCTTCCAGCAGACCTGGGTTGCCGCGGATTGAATTGTGATACCCCGTTCCCGTTCAAGCTCCATGTGGTCCATGGTCGCGCCCACACCGTCTTTTCCTCTTACTTCGTGAATAGCGTGAATTTTTTTTGCATAGAACAAAATACGCTCCGAGAGTGTTGTTTTCCCGGAATCGATATGCGCGCTTATTCCGATGTTCCGCATACGATTAATTTCGATGCCCATTCTGTGTTGTACTCCTTGATAACTTATTGACAATTATATATTGAATGAAAAAACCAGCGGACGACGGGAGTCGAACCCGCGTCACAAGCTTGGGAAGCTTGGATAATGCCGTTATATGACGTCCGCTTGATAATTATTCTGCAACTTACCATAGCGTGGAACGCTTTTAGTGTCAAGCGGTTGGCACAAGTCCTGAAAAACACGTAAGTCTTTATATTACAAGGAATTAGCTGTATTTTCTTTTAAGGCGCATTTTCCTGTCCCCCTCCGTCTACTTGCTATTTCCTCTTACAGATGTAATATTATATGCTATCGGCTTTTTGATAAAACTAAGGATGGTGCAACTATGCGTTGGTTTCTTGCTCTAACAATCAGGGGTAAGCTCTTTCTTATCTTTGGTGCGGTGATGCTGATCACCGTTTTTATATCTTTCTTCAATATACAAAGAACCAATTCAGTCGTTGAGCGTTATAACGAGCTTATCTACAATACGCTCCAGCGGCGATCATACATCAATATGGCAAACGTGGCGTTTACAAGAATTCGTCTTATCAAGTCGGAGCATATAATAATGTCGCGCTACAATGATCTCGCGCCCTACGCGCTGGATTATGGCGTTTATGAGCAGCAGCTCCTGGAAGGCCTTGAGTCCTACTATCGACTATTAATGGAAGCTTATGGTCGTATGTATTACGCGGAACTGCTCTTGCGCCTGAATATTTTGAACAGCATTTCCACGAGGTACGCGGAATACACCAGGCTGTCGTCAATACTTACCCAGGCAATCGCGGATAATGACGAGTCAACGATTAATGATGTCTATTTGGCGATTTTGCCGGTCAGCACAGCCATTATGCTGTACTTGCAGGATATTTTGGAACTTGTCAATTTACGCGCGGAGTGGGTATCCGCGGAGGTAACAGCTTACGCCGCCGCCGCAAACAACACGATCATTGCCGCCACGTTCGCTTCGATGATTTTTACCCTTTTGGTTTTGCTGTTCATGTCGAGAGTGATACGTACCCCCATTGTTAAGATGCAGACCGCCGCGGCCCAAATAGCCGCCGGAAACCTGAATTATCCCATACGCTTGCCCTACCCGGATGAATTAGGGGCGCTTTCCAATACCATCGCCGATATGGTTGATTCCATCGCGGAAATGAACAAGACCGTCGCCATTATGGATCATCTGGATACCATGATTTATGTTGTTGATAAAAATCATAACATCATTTTCATGAACAAAATTATGAAGCACTCTTACGGGGTTGATACCCTTTCCGATAGAAAATGCTACGCTGTATTGAAAAACTTGGGAAACCCATGCGGTTTCTGCACGGATCTTGACTGTTCCGATAACGACAAACATATAAAATTCCAGAAATCGGAAGTCTTTTGGGACGAAGCCCTTGGCAAATGGCTTGAATTGCGCTTCGCCGGCATGCAGTGGATCGATGGGTCTTTCGCGCGCTTTAACAGTCTGACGGACATAACCGAAAGGAAAAACAACGAAGACAGGCAAGCGGAATATGAAGAGCAGCTGCGGGATGCGGCGGAAGCTGCCCAGGCCGCGTCCGTGGCGAAATCTACCTTTGTCGCCAACACAAGCCACGAAATACGCACGCCGATGAACAGCATTATCGGCTACTCCGAGCTCGCTTTGGACGACAGCAACACGCCCATGAAAACCCGCGAGTATATCACCCTTATATTGGATAATTCAAAACTGCTTTTGCATATCATCAACAATATTCTGGATATCTCCAAAATTGAAGCCGGCACCCTGGAACTTGAAAACATCCCGTTTGATATACACGAAGTATTCTCCCATTGCCATACGGCGATTTCGCCCATGGCTCAGGAGAAAAACCTTATGCTGCATTTTTATGCCGAACCCACAGTGGACAAACTGCTTATGGGAGACCCCACACGGCTTATCCAGTCCATTGTTAACCTCTTGTCAAACGCGGTGAAATTCACGCATTCCGGTATCATCAAAGTATCCGCCATTATTGAAAACGAAACAGACAACTCATATACATTCCGATTTGAAGTCAGGGACAGCGGTATTGGCATGACAAAAGAGGAAATCGACAAAGTCTTTATACCGTTTGTGCAATCCGATGTGAGCTATACCCGCAAATATGGCGGAACGGGCCTGGGACTTCCCATTACCAGAAGCCTTGTGGAAGCGATGGGCGGGAACTTGTCTGTCGAGTCCGTACCCAAAATTGGGAGCATGTTCAGTTTTTCTCTTGTTTTCGAATCAATAGACGCTCCGGAGGGCAAGTTCTACAGCGAGCCTATTTTGGGCCATATCCCCAAACCGCTGTTTACCGGGGAAGTTTTGGTCTGCGAAGATAACGTTATGAACCAGGGCGTAATATGCGACCACCTGGAAAAAGTCGGCCTTGTTCCTGTTCTGGCAAGCAACGGTTTGGAAGCTGTGGAAAAGGTCAGGGAACGCCGGAAGAATTTTGAAAAGCCTTTTGACCTGATATTCATGGATATCCACATGCCGGTAATGGACGGAATTGAAGCAGCCACCATTATCGGGAAACTGGATGTCGGCACACCCATTGTAGCCATGACGGCTAACGTAATGGTGAGCGACCAGCAAGCCTACAGACTCAGCGGCATGAAAGAAACGGTCAGCAAGCCTTTTACCTCGCAGGTATTGTGGCGCTGCCTGCTCCGGTATTTTACACCTGTGGAATGGATTAATGAGGATGTCGCCAAGGTGAAAGCCGAGGAAGAAAAGTTCATGCTTAAAATGATGACGCAGTTTATTGAAAACAACCGCAGCGTCTGCGACGATATTGAAGACGCAATCGCTTCCGGCAATATAGCCCATGCTTTCCGGCTTGCCCACAGCTTAAAGAACCACGCCGGAATAATCGAAAAGCCCGTCTTGCAAAGAGCCGCCTTCACAGTGGAAAGCTCCCTGGCGAATGGCGAAAACAGGCTTGCAGATGCCGATATGGAAAAACTGAAGGAAGAGCTGCTAATTGTTATCCGGGAAATTCAACCCATTGTAAATGGTATTGCTGTTGAAAAAGTGCAAACGCCTGAGCTTGACAGGACGGAGCTTTTGGCGTTGATAGCGGAGTTGGAGCCTTTGCTGGAAGATGGAAACATAAAATACGCAAGTTATACGGAGAGGCTGCGTCAGGAACCGGATTGCGAAGCGCTTGTCACGCACATGGAGAACTTCAACGCGCCAGCGGCGGTAATTGCCCTTGCAGGGTTGAAAAAGAAGTGGCTGTGACGTCATGGAAAAAGTCCAAAACAGCATCCTTATAGTAGACGATGAAGGGCCGAACATAGCCGTACTGGCCCGTGCACTGGGTGACGAATATACCATATACGCGGCGAAAGACGGAACATCAGCCATAAACATGGCGAAGAAACATTTGCCAGACCTTATCCTGCTTGATGTTGTCCTGCCCGATATAAACGGATACGCCGTGCTTTCGACCCTTAAAGAAATGCGCGAAACAAAAGAAATACCTGTCATATTCATTACAGGGCTTATCAGCAGCAAAGACGAGGAAAAGGGCCTTGCGCTTGACGCCGTGGATTACATCAGCAAGCCTTTTAGCGACATCGTTGTAAAGCTACGTGTGCGCAACCAAATCAAAATCGTAAATTCAAGGCGCACGATTGAACGTCTTTATGAGCGTGAGCGACAGGCTGAAGAGCGAGGCAGACTTTTGCTTGACGCATCGCCTGTCGCCTGCTTCTTGCTTGACAAAGATCGCCAGGCCATTGACTGCAACCAGGCCGCGTTAAACCTGTTTGTCAAAGAGCCAGACAAGTCCGTTGCCCAGACCTATCCCGGAAAGGAAGAACTAAAAAAGTGCGTCCCCGAAGAATGTAATAATTATGAATTCTGCTCGCGTGCGGACTGCCGCGTACGCGCTTTTCTAATCAGCAACTATCGCTATACCTTCCCAAACTACAAACAAAACGAAGAACAGGTTGAGCGCTCCCTGGCCTCATGCTGCGCCAATGCTTTGGAAGCGGGGCCGCAGAAATTTAAATTACCCTACGCGACGTTGTACGGCCAGATAATCCTTTGCGAAGTAACCGTCATACCCGTCAGGTACCGGAATGGATACGGCTTTGCGTTATACATTCGGGATTTACGCGAAGAAAAACGCAGGGAAGCCGCCGAAGAAGAAAACCGCGCCAAAACCCGCTTCCTGGCGCGTATGAGCCATGAGATTAGAACACCCTTAAGCGCGGTGATGGGCATAACCGAACTTCAGTTGCAAAATAAAAAGCACACACCAGAGACGGAAGAAGCGTTCTTGCGCATCCACAATTCATCCAGCCTCTTGCTCACGATTATCAACGACATACTCGACCTCTCAAAAATAGAAGCCGATAAAATGCAGATTGTCACCGCCGAATATAAGCTGTCAGGTCTGATTGTCGATACAGCGCAGCTCAACATAATGCGCATTGGAAAAAAGCAGATTAATTTCAGCCTGAAAATAGATGAACAGCTTCCGGCCTACCTGCTTGGAGACGTGCAGAGAATTAAACAGATCCTTAACAATCTGCTTTCAAACGCCCTTAAGTATACAGATGAGGGATTTGTGAATCTTTCATTCGGTATGGAGGAGGCGGAAAAAAGCGATGAAATAATGCTGACCATCTGTGTAACGGATACAGGTCAGGGCATGACAGATGAGCAGGTTGACAGCCTATTTGAGATCGAGTTTACGCGGTTTAATATGGAAAGCAACCACGCCATAGAAGGCAGCGGACTGGGGATGATGATCGCGCATCATCTGGTCACAATTATGCGAGGCACGATTACGGTGGACAGCAAGCCAGGCAAAGGCAGTACTTTTACCGTACGTTTACCGCAAAAATCGTCCAGACCAGATATCCTGGGCAAAGGCACGGCGGAAAGCCTTGAAAACCTTGAAGTAACTCAAAGGTCATTGAAAAAGAACACAAGTCCCGTTTACGAACCAATGTCGTATGGGCGGGTACTGGTGGTAGACGACCTTGAATCGAATCTATTCGTAGTCAAAAGTATTTTGTCGCTCTACAAGATCACCGCGGAAACCGCCACAAGCGGACACGAAGCCGTTGAAAAAATTAAAACGGGAAAAGTGTACGACATTATATTCATGGATTACATGATGCCCGAGATGGATGGAATTGAGGCAACGAAGATTATACGCGCAATGGGATACGTCCACCCTGTCGTTGTGCTGACGGCGAACGCGGTTAAAGGAGCTGAGGATATGTTTTTGGAAAACGGGTTTGACGGATTCATTTCAAAACCGATTGACCAAACTCTTTTTAACGCGTGTTTAATCCGCTATATACGGGATAAATATCAAGACAGCTAACCTGACGCTCCGAACCTTACTGCAACGCGTTGGCAATCCACTTCGTCATAATGGCGGTAGGCTAAAGTTAGTATTGCGTTACCCGTCTTCGCGAAATCTGAAGCTCTTTTTTAGCAGCACCGCAAGGGCCTTAAGATGATCGCTGAATTTATCTTGCATGGGGACAACGGAGAACACATCTTTTCGTTCCCGCTCGAACCAGTTATAAAGCCGTTCACGGATTTCAAGATCTGTTCCTGGGGCATTGGCTATTTTTACAAGACGGATCATTTCATCCCGCGAGAACATTACATCGCCATTTCGGTAATAAAGATAGTAACTGCTGCCACTTTCACTTCCATTGATTCTGAGCTTTCCGTCTTCGGCTTTTGCAGCACCTTTCCCGCGCTTTATGCTGGTTGTTTTGGCAGAGGCAGCATTGGCGGCTATAGCAGCATTGTTGAGTTCTTCCACCTGCATGTTGTAAAGGTG
>Ga0209755_10005167_pt1 | contig 14987 bp, 11 predicted proteins | sample TergutCo191P1_FD_187301 | JGI IMG/M metagenome (GOLD analysis project Ga0209755, IMG submission 187301) | Cornitermes sp. P1 segment gut microbial communities from Petit-Saut dam, French Guiana - Co191P1 (SPAdes) (version 2) | ecosystem: Host-associated > Arthropoda: Insects > Digestive system... | reverse complement strand
CCGTCACTAACCATAAGCGGGACATCAGAAGGCACCCGCCCGAGCCCAATAACAAACAACAAACAAGCCGCCACAACCAAAGAAGCCGCAGCCGTAGCAAGCAAAAACCGAGGCGGCACCTCACGCCCGCGCCCAAGCCCATCCCGCACCCCGCCCGCAATATCAAAATCCGGAGTACGCATCCCATTCTCAATAATCCGCTTCAACCCGGCATCATCCATCACAACCCGCTCCCTTCAAGCCTGGCAGCCAACACCCTGCGCGCCCGCTCATACCGCTTACGCAAAGCCGCCGGACTGGCCTTATAAATATCCGACAATTCCTCATAACTCATTCCATCAATAACTCGATTAAAAACAAGCGCCCTGTCCCGCGCCGATAAGCAGCGCAAAGCAGCCGCCAAATCCTCATTTATGTAGTTGTCCTCTATCTCATAACTGCCCTCAAATTTCGTAAAAAGACTAAAAAACCGCCGCCGCTTGCGCAGTATGTCGATACAAGTATTGTAAGCAATCCGGTAAAGCCAAGCAGCAAGCGGGATATCCCCCCGTGCAAACCCTGCACGGTGAGCCTTGATAAAGGTAAGCTGAACAGCATCCTGCGCATCATGATAGTTGCAGAGAATGCCGTGGCAGTACCGCAGGATTGCCGTGCCGTGGGCGGCTATGGTTTCGTTAAGGTCAAGCAACGTGTAACCGACCTCCTTTCATGGTATATACGTTTGGCAGGGTGGGTTTGTGACATTGTGTTGACAAAAAAATAAAAATGCTATACTTTAGTTGTTACAAACGCAAAGACGGAGAAAGTACCCCGCGAAACAAACGTCCCAGTGAGCCGGAGACAGTGAGAACCCGGCACAAGTAGTTCCCGGCAGAAAATCACTCCTGAGCGGCGTAGCGAACCCCTTTTGTCAGCTTGTTAGTCAAAAAGGTCAGTAGCCTGCGACGGTTTCCCTCCGTAACCGGGGACGCATATGCTAGTATGGCGTAAAATGGGTGGTATAACGGAGGCCGATTAATTATATTAACCTTCGTCCCAATGCGAAAAATTCGTAAAAGGACGGAGGTTTTTTTAATGGATTTCGTCAAAATGGAGCAAGACATCCTCGGACTGTGGCAGGAAAACGCTCACTTCGAAAAACTGCGCAAGCAGAACAAAAACGGCAAGCGGTTCCGCTTCCTTGACGGCCCAATCACCGCTAACAACCCCATGGGCATCCATCACGCGTGGGGCCGAAGCACCAAGGACATTTTCCTGCGCTACAAAGCCATGAACGGCTACTCGTGCCACTACCGCAACGGCTTCGATGCGCAGGGGCTTTGGGTGGAGGTCGAGGTCGAAAAGGAACTGGGCTTCCGCGACAAAAAAGACATAGAGGCCTACGGAATGGCTAACTTCACCCGCAAATGCGTGGAGCGGGTCGAGCGCTTTTCGGCGGTAATCACCGAGCAGTCTAAGCGGCTCGGGCAGTGGATGGACTGGGATAACTCGTACTACACGCATACAGACGAAAATATCTCCGCAATCTGGCATTTCCTGAAAATCTGCCACGAAAACGGGTGGATTGCAAAGGCCAACAGGCCTATGCCTTGGTGCCCGCGCTGCGGTACATCCCTGTCCGAACACGAAATGTCTGGCTCGCACAAGGAGTTGACGCACACGGCGGTTTTTGCGGTAGCGAAAATGGATGCGGACTTCGATGCGCTTGTTTGGACTACTACACCTTGGACGCTTTCCGCGAATACTGCGCTTGCGGTTAACCCGGAGCTTGACTACGCGCTTGTGGAATGCGCGGGGTTTGCTAAGCCGCTTGTTTTGGCTAAGAACGCTATCAAGCATATCGAGGGCGAAAAGCGCGTGCTGCGGCTTGTGAAAGGCGATGAGCTGCTTGGGCTCAAATATGAGACTTTTTTCCCTTGGCTGTATTCGGAGCAGAAGTTTGCGGTAATCCCGTGGGATGCGGTAGGCGCGGACGAAGGCAGCGGAATCGTCCACATTGCGCCGGGCTGCGGTGCGGAGGACTACGAACTCGGGCTAGCGCACTCGCTGCCGCAAATCTGCCCAATAGACGAAGCCGGAATTTTTACGGAAGAATACGGCTTTCTGGCGGGTAAGACCGCTGCCGAGGCCGCCGGCCTTGTCTTTGACAAACTGGCCGAGCAGGGCAAGCTGTTTAAGACACACAGCTATACGCACAGCTACCCTGTTTGCTGGCGCTGCAAGACCGAGGTGCTGTTCCGCCTTGTCCGCGAATGGTACATCAAGACGGAGGAAGTCAAGCCCCGCCTAATCGCTGCCGCTAACACCGTGAAGTGGGAGCCGCCCTTCATAGGCAAGCGGATGCTTGACTGGCTGAACAACATGGGCGATTGGAACATCTCGCGCAAGCGCTTTTACGGGCTGCCGCTGCCGTTTTATCCCTGTGAATGCGGGCATTTGACCGTTATCGGCTCGAAGGAGGAACTGGGCGCTCCCGGAAATCAGCTGCCCGAGCTGCACCGCCCATGGGTAGACGAAGTGACCGTCACCTGCCCCAGCTGCGGCCGGGAAGCCGAACGAATCCCGGAGGTGGGCGATGTGTGGCTGGATGCGGGCATTGTTCCGTTTTCCACCTTGGGATATTTTTCTGACCGCGCCGAATGGGAGCGGAATTTCCCTGCCGAGTGGGTCATTGAAATGCAGGAGCAAGTCCGCCTGTGGTTTTATTCGCAGCTGTTTATGAGCGTGACGATAACCGGCCGCGCCCCTTACGAGCGCGTGCAGACTAACAACTGGGTGCTTGCCGAGGACGGCTCGAAGTTTTCGAAGACAGGCAACATGATTCGCTTCGAGGAAGCTGCCGAGAAGATGGGCGCGGACGCGGCCCGCTACTTGTTTGCGGGGGCTTCGCTTGCAAGCGACGTCCGCTTCGGCTTCAAACTGGGCGAAGCTGCCCGCAGGAAGCTGCTTGGTTTCTGGAACATCTACACATTTTACACAACCTACGCGGAAATCGACATGCCTGTCATAGGAAAAGCCCCATCGGACAACCTGACCGACCTGTGGCTCGGCAGCCGAATCGCCGCCTTTACGGAGCGCGCTGTCAAATCCTACGAGAATTATAACACGCCGGAGCTAATCCGCGATTTTGAGCAGTGCGTGGACGACGTATCGAACTGGTACGTCCGCATAAACCGCCGCCGATTCTGGAAGGAAGCTCTTGATGGCGACAAGCAGAGTGCATACAACGCGCTGTACCATGCAATCAAAGAGCTGGCGCAGGTGATGGCGCCTATCGTACCGTTCATGTGCGAGCATATCTGGCAGAGCATGGTGCTTGTGCAGGAGAAGGAGGCGGAGTCCGTGCATCTGTCGGCGTTTCCGCAGGTGCGGGCTTACGACGCGCAGCTGCTTGGCAGCACGGAAAAAGCTCGCGCGGTAATAGCCGAGGCCTTGAAGCTGCGAAACAGGCAGAATATGAAGCTGCGGCAGCCGCTGGCTGCGCTGTATTTGGATAAATCCTATGAGGCGCTGAAGGTTTACGAGCCGCTAATCCGTGATGAGCTGAATGTAAAGGCAGTCATTTACCGCGAGGGCGAAATGGCAATCGATACTGAACTGACTCCGGAGCTGAAAGCGGAGGGGATGTACCGCGAGATACTGCGGCATTGTCAGCTGCTGCGGAAGGAAGCGGGGTTTGCGATTTCTGATAGGGTGGTATTGGCTTTTGAAAGCGAATCGGAGGAGGTTAATGCGGTTTTGGGTGTTTATGGTGATGAGATTGCGCGGGAGACTTTGTCGGAGATTCGTGAGGTTGCGGAGGCTGCGGCGGAGAAGGTAGTTCGGCTTGGGGATGGGGAATTGACGATTTCCGTCCAATATGCCACAATAGCAGTACAGTAATTAGTAATTACAGACCATGGGACATGAATAATGAGACTATTTCTACGCACACTACTCCTCGCGGCGGCAATCTTTCTCTACCTCCGCGACGAGACCTTACTCGACTTCACAGCCGGGGCCGTTTTGCCCTGGCTTGTTTGGCTTAGTCTTGCCATCGAGATGCTTTACCGTATTATACCAAACACGCGCATCGCTATCGGCGCGCGCAAGCATTTTGCCGTCTCATACACCGCGCGGGAAAATAATGAGCCGCTGCCCGATTTGCACACGGGCGCTGCCGCAAGCGCCGCTGCTTGGCTGTTATGCACTGCGGCGCTTGTCCTTGCGCTGCGGGCTTTTGGCTTGCTTTCTCCGGGTGTGGTTTTGATTTTGATGCTTTTTTACTCGTTTGTTGATTTGCTGTTCATCATGGTCTTTTGTCCGTTTCGGGCGCTTTTTATGAAGAACCGCTGCTGTGCGGTTTGCCGGATTTATAACTGGGATTACATCATGATGTGTGCGCCTTTGCTGGTTTTTCCCGGCGTTTATTCGATTAGTCTGTTTGCGCTTTCGGCGGCGGTTGTTTTTGTCTGGGAGCGGTCGCTTAGGCGGAATCCGCATTTTTTTATGCGGGAGACTAATGAAAATCTGCGCTGCGATTTGTGTAATGAAAGGGGAACATTCAAATGCCGAAAATTCACGGAAACTTAGACGGAATCCGCCGCACGTACATCGAGCGGCTTGAGGCTGTTTATGATATGGAGATAGACAGGCGGCAATTCTGCACGGACGAGGTGCTTGCGGCGCTTGCGTTTTTTACCGAGACTACGGGGCGCGAGGCTATGGTTTACCTTGACCGTGCGGGGCGGGTCGAAACTGTTGTGGTGGGCGAGCAGGACAGGGTATCGCTGCCCTCTATGCGGAAGCGGCGCTCGGAGGGACGGCTTAGCGGAATCCGCTGCATTCACACGCATCCGGGCGGAAATTCCGCGCTATCCGATGTAGATGTGCAGGCGCTGAAAAGTACGCGGCTTGACGCAATGGCGGCGGTGGGTGTGCGTGACGGGCTTGCCGCTTCGGTTCAGGTCGGGATTCTCGAGGACGAGGGCTCGGTCAATTTGTTTGGGCCGTATGCGGCGCACGCTATTCCCGACGATTTGCTTTGGGATGAAATCGAGGCGGCGGACATGCGTGTGCGCCCCGCGGAGGCGAAACGTGCCGAGGCGGAGATTGCGCGGGCGATATTGGTTGGGCTTGGCGACTCGCTTGACGAGTTGCAGCGTTTGTCTGACACTGCGGGGTATATTACGGTCGGGCGTGTCACCCAGTCGCGCCCGCAGCCCGACAAAACGTATTACTTCGGGCACGGGCGGCTCATGGATTTGGTTCTGGAAATTCAGCGGCTTAGCGCCGATGTGGTCATTTTTGATGACGAGCTGACGCCTTCTCAGATTCGCAATATCCAGAAGGAGCTTGGCAAGACGGAGTTGGTTGACCGCACGCTGCTTATTCTGGACATATTTTCGAGCCGCGCATCCACGCACGAGGGACGGCTGCAAGTCGAGCTTGCTCACACAAAATACCTGCTTCCGCGGATGGCGGGCTACTGGACGCATATGTCCAGAATGGGCGGCGGCGGGCGCGGCGGCGGCGGGGCGCGGCGCGGTGAGGGCGAAACGCAGCTAGAGGTAGACCGCAGGCTGCTGCGCAGGCGGCTAAGCGAGCTAGAGCGCGAAATTGACAAAATCAAATCGCGGCGCGATGTACAGCGCGTTACGCGTGAGCGGAAGAAGATTCCCGTAGTGGCGCTTGTGGGGTACACGAACGCGGGGAAGTCCACGCTGCTTAACCGTCTGTCCGGCAGCAGCGTGCTTGCCGAGGACAAGCTGTTTGCGACCCTTGACCCTGTTTCGCGGCGCGTCAACTTGGGCAGCGGGGAATTTTTGCTAGTCGATACGGTTGGGTTTATCGATAAGCTGCCGCACGACCTTGTGAATGCGTTCCGTGCCACGCTTGAGGAGGCTAAGTACGCGGATTTGCTGCTGCATGTGGTGGATGCGTCGTCCGAAGAACGCGAACAGCAGATGGATGTTGTGAAGGATGTACTGGGGCAGCTTGGCGCGGGTGAGAATCCGATGCTGACTGTGTATAACAAAAGCGACCTGCCGGGCGCGGAAAGGCCGGAGCATGAGGACAGCGTAGCGATTTCCGCCGCGACAGGGCTTGGAATGCAGCCGCTGGAGGAGGCGGTAACGCGGAAGCTTGCGGAGATGCGGGTGGATGTGGCGGTGTTGCTTCCGCTTGATGCGGGTGCGTTGGTTTCGAGGATTTATGCTAACGGGCAGGTGCATGAGTGTGAGTATCGTGAGGACGGGGTGTTTTTGAGTGCTACGGTAGGGGTGGGGGATGCGATGCGGTTGCGGGGGGCTGCGGTTGGTTGAGGGTGGTTGGGTTTATCCGCGCCTGAAAGTCATTCATTTAACTGTTTTACTTCCTCAAGAGTCAAGCCCGTCCCTTCAGCAATTTGCTCTGCTGACATTTTCATTCTTAGAAAATTACGAGCTATATCTTTTTTCTCGTCTAATCTTGCTGCTCTCCTAGCATCAACCGTCTTACTCTGGAGGTCAACAGCATACTTATACTCGCTAGTTAGCCTAGCCCGTTCGCGCTCATCTTTGCTTATGTGTAGAAGCACCTGTCCAGCCATTGCGATACCCTCCTCAGACTCTATAATTTCGTTCACCAGTTCCCGCTTTTCTTTGTCGGGGGTGTATCTAAAGAAAACAGCCCAACGCTCCAACGCCGTCATTTCGGCTACGGGTTTCTTCGCTATTTGCTCCAACTTCGCCAACTCAATGACTATGATATGCGACCTGCCGCCTAGCGATACTTTGTTTTCTTCATCATAATGCTTGAAATGATGGACAAATACATCGTCCTTGTATATTGGGTCATTTACAAGCAGTGCTATTTGGTAGCTGTGCTTCAAATCGTTGTAGGATTTGTCCTTGCCTCGTATATCCTGGTTCGTAAACAACTTGCTAGAGTAATACTCCAAGCGTACAGGTTCAAAGGAATCCGGGCTTATGGTCATTTCGATATTACATAAATCGTCGTTTTCGAATTTGCAACTAATGTCGTAACGTATTTGGCGTTCGTTCAAACTATCCACAGGCGGTTCGTTTGCCGTTATCAACACCACAGTCAGTATGCGTCCTAATATAGCCGACAGAAGAAACTCTAATGCGCCGCGTGACTTGGGGGTATCTTTGGTAAAAATTGCCTTAAACACGTTATCCCAACAAGGGTTGATTATGTCATCTTCATATTTGAAATATATTTTATCCATAAGCACAGCACCTTCCGACGCCAGTATACCACGCACGCATAAGTTTTTCCACAAAGGTTTTAGGCTACTCTGTTACGCCTAGTACTGGACAACATCTTTACGGGCTTGCTAAAAGAAAATCCGTCAGACTCTTGACCAGTCTGACGGACATTATTGTCTCTAACCTCTGTAGCAACGCCGTAAAAGCTCTTGAGCAGATTTGAACTGCCGACTTCCTCCTTACCAAGGAGGTACTCTACCCCTGAGTTACAAGAGCAAAAACACAGACCAGATTCTACCACGCCCACCCGCGCTTTGTCAACCAAACTAAAGCCCCCATCCGGGGTGCCTTGCTACGAACTCCTCCAGACTGCTAAGCCTATTCTCATGAATATACATAGAAATCCCAACCCCTACGTACGTGATGTGCCAAGGCTCGTGGATGAATCCTGTTATGTGTGTGTTCTCTGCGGTGTATCTTACTATGAAGCCGTGGTAGTGGGCGTTTTCTGATACCCATATGCCTGTTGGTGAGGGTGGGCCGCCGCCTCCGTCCAGCAGGCCGCTTGGGCCCCATAGGTCAAGCGCTCTGCCTGTTTGGTGTTCGCTTTGGTAGGGGCGGGCTACTACGCCGTCTACTCTGCCTTGGCGTTCGAACAGGAATTCTTGGCGTTCGGCGGAGCGGTAGGCTGATACTACTGCTAAGTCCAGGCCGGCTCTTATTGCCGCTGTGCGCAGTTCGCGGAAGGCGGTTACTGTTTCCGGGGTCGCAAGTAGGTCCGGGTTGCCTTCGTAGACCGGTATTAGGTAGGCTGGGACGAAGCCGGGCGGCAGGCGGTGGGATGGGTTTACCAGCAGCGGGTTTGGGTCGGTGTTTACCCGGATGTAGGAGTAGAAGGGTAGGTGCAGGAAGGCGTTTACCTTCCAGACTACGGTTTCTGCGTCCATTCCCGGGTTTTCGGCTTGGAAGTTTGTGTAGGCTTCGGCGTTTTCCGGTATGTAGAAGGGGAAATTTGCGAAGCGCTCTTGGTTTGGCGGGATGGTTGGTGATGGCGGCGGATTTTCGGGGACAGCGGTTCCGATTTGCGGGGCGTCTTCTGGCAGGGCGCCTATCCAGCCCGGTTCCTCGTTTGAGGTTTCCGGGTCGTTAGCCGCTGCCATTGCCGGGACGTTTGCTTCGCCTACGGCCAGTACTTCTATCATTCTCGGCGGGAGAACGCCTGACAGCGCTCCGCTGAAAAACAGCACGCCCACAAAAGCCAGTGCCGCTACCGATACTAGTAACAGCAGGCTTAGCATGACCACGGCTATGCCTCGGCCCGTGTTTCTCCTTCTTCTATGTATGCGCCTGCGGCGGATTGGTTTTTTCATATGCTTCCCCTTTCACGGGGTACAGCATAACATATTTCCCGCAGCTTTTCCATATCCGGTGAAAATTCTTCGGTTTCTGCGCCGAGCTTTGTCATGAAGCTGCGGAGCCAGTCATAGTCCGCGCCGCATTTATATAGGATTGCTTGTTTGGGCACTGCCGCTTCGAATTTGCCTATTCTTTCCAGTTCTTTTTCGCGGAAGTTTGGGTCGTTGCTTATGAAGTGGCAGCCTCTTGGCGCGCCTTCGTGCAGGGTGGTTAGGCGCAGGCCCGGCTCTTGGGGTATGAACAGCCATGCGTCTCTTGCGGCAAAATGCTGCGACAGGCGGTATTCCAGCGTGTCTATTGCTATGATTTTGTTGGGCTTTATGCCTTTTTCGAGGCATATTTCTAATACTTCGTCTATTGCTTGCTTTGGTACGGCTGTTTCCCATGCTGTGCCGCCGATTTCATTTTTGTCGAAGATGTATTCGTCCTTGTTTTGGAACGGGAAGGGTTTATTGTCTAGGCGGACGCTTGTTTTTGAGGTGTTTAGTACAAGCAGGGTTTTTCTTGATATTTTTATCTCTATGAAGGTCAAGGAATCATCTCACAATCTTGTGCTGTACATTCACTGCGCCTGTCAGCGTGATTTGCCCCGACGTTATGCTGATGTGTATGATTTCGCGTCTTGCGCAGAGCCGCAGCTCCACCTCGTCGATGTTTGAAGTAAGTTCATTTCTGTCGAAAACCAACCGCCCCAAGGCGCGGTTGAAGTAAAAGTCGTAGTCGTGTCTACGCCCTTGTGGGTTGATTTGCCATGTTGTCATGCTGCGGAAGGTTCCGTCGAGGTTGGTACGCAGGAGGATTTCGTCCGCCATTTGCATGTTTACTGTCAGGGTGTCTACGGCTATGCGGGCGCTTTCTAAGGCTTCTTGTGCTATCAGTGTGTTTGCGGTTGTGTGCGAAACGTACCATATCAGCCTTGCGGCTCCCGCGATTAGTATCATCCAGACTGCCACGGCCACTACCAGTTCAAGCAGCGAGAATCCTTTGCTCAACTGCCTTGCCCGCCCATTACGTAGCGCCGCTCTTGGTCGGACAGCTGCGGGTAGAGTGTTGAGCGTACGTTGTCGCCGCCGCCTGCGATGTTTAGCACGATGTTCCCGCCTGTGCTTAGTGTGAATGCTGCGCCGGGGGTTTGTACTGCTACGCGGCGCTGGTCTATGTATCCGCGTTCGTCAAGCGTGCGGATTATTGTTTCTATGTCTCCGGATGTAATCGGTACGGCTTGCTCTATGTTATGAAGCTCGAGCGCGTTTTGCAGCACGCGCGCTGTTTGTATGTCGCTGCGGAGGCGCGCCCTGTCTGTGGTGTTCAGAAAGTTTGGGATAAGTATTGCCCCAATGATAGCCACGATGGCTAATACAATAATAAGCTCAATTAAGGTGAACCCGGAACTGTTTTTCACAATGAATTCCCTCCGTATACCGAAAGTATAACAATTATGGAGCCGAAATGTTATGAAATTTTATGCAATGTGTCCTGTTTTTTGAGGGTAGCAGAGAATGTTTGTTGTGTCAAGTGCTGTGGAATATTTTGTTCACCGCCCCGCCGCCACCCCAAAAAAAATATTGTCATTTCCCATAAACAGTGGTAAACTACCAAACATACGCAAGATAATACAAGGAGGGAGCATCAAGAGTGAAGAACATGAAGATGAGAGGCAAAATCATTTTGCCTACCGCAGTTCTGATAGTGGCGCTTATCGCGATTACGATGATTGCCACTGTCGTGCAGTTCAGCAACTTTAACGATTACCTACTCGAACAACGGCTAGAAACTGCGGCGAATGGTGTAAGGCGCCTGGCGGAAGACACGCGGCGCATGGTTATTGAGGTAGGTATGCAGGCTGCAAACGACCCGGCCTTTGTTGCGGCGGTACTGACCGGGGAAAACGCGGAGATTCTTCGGGTTGGGCGGCTCATTGTCGAGCAGTATGGTGTTACATACATAACTGTGGCGGATGCCGACGCGCTTGTGCTTGCGCGTACGGACGAGCCCGAGCGCTACGGTGACGAGTTCCGTACGGTTTCATTGCTTGAAGCTTTGCAGGGTACCGTTTCTGTTGCCTACACGCCCGTGGGGCAGCGCAGGATTCCGATTCGTTCGTCTGTGCCTATTTTCCATGAGGGTGACATTGTCGGTGTTGCCGTTGTCGGCTATGCGATGGACACGCCTATGGCGGTCGAATACCTTGCCGAAAGGTATAATGCCGAAGTCACTATTTTCGTGGGTGACGAGCGGGTTGCTACTACTCTTACCGACGAGCATGGCAATAGTATGGTAGGAACGCATGAGACTAACCCCGATGTACTGCGCAATGTTATCGAAGGCAGGCGAGAAATGACCCTCGAACTTGTGCGCGGCGGCGATTTGTTCAGTGCGTTTTTTATGCCTTTTTACGGTTCTGACGGGACTGAGCTTGGTTCTGTTATGGTTGCGCTGCCGCTTCAGGAAATCAACGCACGACAAGCGACCGTTATCATGACGGTAATTGCCTTGGCGGCTGTTGGGCTTGTTGCGGCTATTATTGTTCTGTACTTCATCGTCGGAAGGTCGATAGCTCCTATGAAGAAGCTCGGCGAGCTTGTTTCCGACGTTTCCAAGGGCAGAATGAACGTGAACGCCGACCGCAACAGCGTAAGCGGTGACGAAATCGGCGCTTTGACCCTTGATGTGCTTGATTTGGTGGACGTAATCAGGTCTATAGTTGATGACTTGTCGAACGCGTACCAAGAATATATGAAGATAGGGCACATGCACTATCAGATAAGCACGGATAAATATGACAATTCCTTCAAGGAAGTTATAGAGCAGGTTAACAACCTCATGAAGCAAAACTCCATTGATATCTTCGCCATGCTGAAATGCCTGAATGATGTTGCTGACGGTAATTTCGGCGTACGCATGGATGATGCGGACTGGCCGGGAGAATGGTCGGAAGGCCCAAAAACGGTTAACCACTTCACCGCAAACCTGAACGCCATAAGCAGAGAAATTAACGCAATGATAGAGGCTGCTGCCGTAAAAGGCGACATGTCTTTCAGCATCGACGTAACGAAGTTCTCGGGCGACTGGGAAAAAATCATGAGCGGGCTGAACCAGATAGCAAAGGCCGTAGACGCACCGCTGACAGAAATCCGCGACGTAATGGACAACTTGAGCCACGGCGATTTCAGCACCAAGGTATCGGGCAGATACGCAGGCGATTTCAAGGATATTCAGGATGCGGTCAACACTACAATCGATTCTCTTACAGGCTATATTAATGAAATAACTAGTGTGCTTTCGCAGATGGCGGGCGGCGACCTGACCCAGACAATCAACCGCGAGTTCGTCGGAAGTTTCAACGCAATCAAGGAGTCAATCAACAACATTTCCGGCACGCTAAACAAGACAATGGCGGAGATTACCGCGGCAAGCGCACAAGTGCTTTCCGGCGCAAAGCAAATCTCGACTAGCGCAATGGACTTGGCAAACGGCGCTACAGAACAGGCAAGCTCTGTGCAGCAGCTTAACGCATCCATCGACATGATTAACCAACAAACAAAGCAAAACGCTGACAATGCCGAAGACGCGTCGGGGCTCGCAAATAAGTCCACAGAAAACGCGACTACGGGTAACGCGGCTATGAAGCAGATGCTTGAAGCCATGTCGCAGATTCGTGAATCGAGCAACAGTATTTCCAGTATCATCAAAGTAATTCAGGATATCGCGTTCCAAACGAACCTGTTGTCCCTAAACGCCGCTGTTGAAGCTGCGCGCGCGGGTGAACACGGGCGGGGCTTCAGCGTTGTTGCCGAGGAGGTACGGAATCTCGCGACAAGAAGCCAATCGGCAGCGACCGAGACTACCACACTTATCGAAGGCAGCATTAACAGGGTAGAGACTGGTTCGAACATCGCGGAATCTACCGCGGAGGCGCTTGATGTCATCGTGAGCAACGCCGCTGAAATTATGCAAATTATTAACAGCATCTCGGGCGCGTCCAAAGACCAGACCGAGGCTATTGGTCAAGTGAGTGTCGGACTTAGCCAGATTTCGCAGGTTGTGCAAAGTAACTCGGCTGTGTCCGAAGAAACCGCGGCTGCTGCCGAGGAGCTGAACTCGCAGGCAGAGATTTTGCAGCAGTTGGTTTCGTATTTCAGAGTGTAAAAAAGTAATAGGTGTAAAAAGGTAACAGTGTTAGAGTGGTTCAGGCGGTCGGTGTCACCGACCGCTTGAACCATTTTTTCATCATTATTTCTTCAAACTATCAAGCAAGGAAACAGCTTCCTGGCTCTTGCTCGCAATCTCAGTAACACTGCTTGTTATCCCGCCGGTCGAATCTTTAATCGCGTTTATCTGCCCGGCGAGTGTCCCGACTATCTCCATAAGTTTCTCCAGAACAGTGCTGATTTCCTGACTGTTCTCGGTATTTCTGTTGGCCGAATCCATAGCTTTCTTGGCCAAGTTTCCTACTTCCTCTGCAACAACACCGAAGCCTTTTCCGTGAACCCCGGCGTGAGCCGCTTCTATCGCGGCGTTAATCGAAAGCAGGTTTGTGCTACGGGCGATGTTAACCACCTCGGCATTCAGAAGCCGAAGCTTATCGACCTCCGACTGTACCTCATGCAGGCGGTTGTCAAGCTCGTCGCTGTAGGAAACGGCGCCTACCACCTGTTCGTCAATGTTGCGTGCGTCGTCCATTATGCGGATGTTGTCTTCGCCCAGCATTTTCATGACGTTCATTATCGTATCGAAACTGTCTAAGACTTCTTGCTGATATTCCATCTGTTCTTGCAGCTTTGCCTTTGTGAAGTGGACACAGCTGCCCTCGTGGTTTACGCCCAAAATCAGCGCTCTTACGAACTCGTCGCAGGTGTTGTAACCGCAGGAGCGGCAGTCGATTTTTCTGTCCGCCTCGGTTGGTTTCAGGAGGTGAAGATACATGTTTTCTATATCGCGTTCTGTGATGCTGGGTTTTCTTGCTGACCGCCTGTCGTAGCTGCAAAGAAAATCCTGTAGCTTCAAATCCTTGAAATGCTCGTTAAGCATCGCGTAGCGTTCCGCGGGGCTGTGGTCGGTGTTCTGTTTCTGCATTTTCATCTTGTGGGCTTCTACCATGATGTTATTGCTTACGGTGATGTCAAGCTCTGTGGCTGTTCCGAAGTTGCAGCCTTTTTCGCAGTTAAGCGCGTCGATTAGGACGGGTCTGCCCGTGCCGCGCAGCTGTGACAAGGTCGCGCTTTTCAAGTAATGGTACAGCGCGTGTTCGCCCTCTACCTGAACGACCATTACGTCGTTACCCATAAAATGCTCTACGTTCTGACGCAGCCCGCCGGGTGCGGGGTAAAGGAACCCCATGCCGTACTCGATTTCGTCCGCGGCAGGCGGATAAGAGCGCAGATTACCGCCCTGGGAATTAATATGTTTCATGAGATTGATGAAGGTTACGTTGTACTGAATCATGCCCAGGCCTCGTGATGCGTCCATTTCGACCTTTTTGGCGATGCACGGGCTTATGAATACCAGGTCGTCGGTTAGCCCCAGGTATTTTTTCAGATAAATAGCCGTACACATCATGGGGCTTTGTACGGGGATTAGGCTGTCAAGCAGTTCTGGCTGATGCGTTTCTATGTAATTTACTACGGCGGGACAAGGCTGCGAAATCGCTACATCTACCTTATTTTCAAGTATGTACTTGAAATACGCCCAAGAAGTGATGTCTGCACCAAAGCTTACACTGTAGATTTTGTTTACGCCCATGGCTTTAAGGTAGCCCAAGATGTGTGTGTACTCGTTCGGATAGTTCAGGAAAAGAGCCGGGGCAAGCAGTACCGATATGTCCTTACCCTTGCCTAAATCGTCGAAAAAGTCATCGCAGTCGTCTCTGAACTTGCGTACGCCGTGCGTGCATGTGTCGATACACGTACCGCACAGTATACACGCTTCCGAGTTTAGATGTGTTTCAAACGAGCCGTCGTCGTTCTGCACGGTTACATTAGCGGTCATCTCCGGGCATTCTCTTATGCAGTTGCTGCACCCAATACAGCCTTCCGAATCGGTGTAAATCAGACCATTGTCCAGTTTTGCTCCGTTCATAGGGGAAAATCCCCTCCTTCAAGTTTAGTCGTACAGGTGCTATTCTACATTAGCGCAAAATAAAAAAATGCGAGAGTGTCAATATTGACCCGCTCGCATTTTATGCCTCTTGAAAAATATACCCCTCGCCCCTGTACCACCCTATAGACCAGCCGCAGCCCTCAAGCTTAGCCCGCAGGCGCTTTATCGCGCCTTTTAAGGCGCTGTTGTCGTTCCCCATAGGCGCGTTCCAGACCTTTTCGTATAAATAGTCCGCCTTTATGAAGCATTCCTCGTTTTGAATGAAAATAAGCAGAAGCGCGT
>Ga0209755_10005166_pt1 | contig 14991 bp, 12 predicted proteins | sample TergutCo191P1_FD_187301 | JGI IMG/M metagenome (GOLD analysis project Ga0209755, IMG submission 187301) | Cornitermes sp. P1 segment gut microbial communities from Petit-Saut dam, French Guiana - Co191P1 (SPAdes) (version 2) | ecosystem: Host-associated > Arthropoda: Insects > Digestive system... | reverse complement strand
GGCATCTTCCGGGCTGCGAATCTCCGCAATGCGGCGGTAGATCCCCAGCCGGTGGCGCAGTTCCACAATGTAACTTTCGGGAATGTGCGCGTCGATGGGCAGGTCGATCTTGGTATCTTTCATGCTGGACGTTGGCACAGTAACTGACTCGCCATCAAGCGCTTTTTCTTCTGCCACTGCTTCTGCCAGCATCTCCATGAACAGGTCATAGCCGATGGCCTCCATGTGACCACTTTGCTGTGCGCCCAGCAGACTGCCCGCGCCGCGCAGCTCAAGGTCGCGCATGGCGATTTGGAAGCCCGCACCGAACTCGGTGTATTCGCGGATGGCCTGCAGGCGGCTCTGCGCGATTTCCGTCAGCTCGCGACCGGGCTGAAACGTGAGATAGGCACTGGCGCGCCGCGTGCTTCGCCCTACCCTGCCCCGAATCTGGTGCAGCTGGGCAAGCCCCATGCGGTCGGCGTTTTCTATAATCAGTGTATTCACGTTGGGCACGTCTATGCCGGTTTCGATGATGGTGGTGCAAACGAGAATGTCAATCTCGCCTTCCAGCTGGCGGCGCCAAATGTCGCTGAGCTGCTCTTCGTCCATCTGCCCGTGTGCGATTTCCACGCGTGCGTCGGGCAGGTGCTCTTTGATTTGCGCGGCGCGGCGTTCGATGGTCTCCACGCGGTTGTGCAGATAATACACCTGCCCGCTGCGGCGCAGTTCGCGCTGCATGGCTTGGGCAAGCAAAGCCATGTCGTGCTCCATCACATAGGTTTGCACGGGCGTGCGGTCTTGCGGGGCTTGCTCGAGGATAGACATGTCGCGGATGTCGCTGAGCGCCATGTTGAGTGTGCGCGGAATCGGCGTGGCGGTCAGCGTGAGCACATCGACCGTTGGGTATCTTTCTTTGAGCTTTTCCTTTTGTGCCACGCCAAAGCGCTGCTCTTCGTCCACGATGATGAGCCCCAGGTCGCGGAACTCCAGCTGCTTGTTCAGCAGGCGATGCGTGCCCACAACGATGTCGATGCTGCCACGCTTGAGCCCGGCGACGATGCGCTTGCTGTCGTTGCTGCTCACGAAGCGGCTGAGCATCGCGCATTCAAGCGGAAAGCCCTCGAACCTGCGTTGGATGGTCTGCATGTGCTGGTACGCCAAAATCGTTGTCGGCACTAAGATGGCACACTGCTTGCCCTCGGCGGCACACTTGAAGGCGGCACGCAGGGCAACTTCGGTTTTGCCGAAGCCCACGTCGCCGCACAGCAGGCGATCCATCGGCACGGCGCGTTGCATATCCTGCTTGATTTCGTCGATGCAGCGCAGTTGGTCGGCGGTTTCATCAAAGGCAAAGCGGCGCTCAAAGTCGTTTTGCATGTCGATGTCCGCACCAAAGGCGTGGCCCTTCACGCGCATGCGCTCGGCGTAAAGCTGGGTCAGCTCGCGCGCGAGGTCTTTCACGGCGGCGCTTGCGCGGCTGGTGGATTTCTTCCATTCCGCACCGCCGAGGCGGTTGAGCTTCACCACGCCGTCTTGGCGCGGGCCAACGTAGCGCGTCACTTGGTCAAGCTGCGTGACCGGCAGATAGAGCATGTCGCCCTTGTTGTAGCGAATCTGGATGTAGTCTTTGTCCACCCCGCCTGCCGCCACGGTGTTGATGCCCTCAAACAAGCCAACGCCGTGTGTGCGGTGGACAACATAATCGCCCTCGCGCAGCTCACCGAGGCTGTTGAAGGCATTCTTCGCCTTCACTTTGGTGATTTTACGCGCAGTGCTTTGGCGGCGCTGGCTATAGGTAATCAGCAGCGCCTTTTCGTGCGGATACTCCGCCCCGGCAGACAGCGAACCCGCCATGCAGGTGATGATACCACGCGGCATGGTCGCAGGCGGCACCGGGCAATACAGCGCGCTGTGCCCCTCGGCTTGCAGGTCACCGGCGAGGGTTTTGGCAGCTTTGTCTGTGCCCGCAAACACCACGCAGGCGTAGTCGCTTTTCAGGTGTGCCACGTCCTCGGTGAGTTGGTCGAGCAAGCCGTTCCACGTGCCGGTTTGGCGCGCGGTGATGGTCACGAGATCCTTCACCGGCGTGTCAAAACTGCCGCGCGGCAGGTTATCCATGTAGATCACACCACGCTTGCGGGCGAGCTCAAGCAAGTCTGGCCAGCGCAATGCGAAGCCATCGAGCCCTGCGGTGAGCGTGCCTTCTTCCACCAGCCCGCGCAGGTCTTCCAGCCAAAGTTTATCGCTCGACTGCGCCTTCTGCGCGAGGTTGAAGCTCTCGGCAAACACCACCAAGCCGCCCGGCTCAAGATAGTCGAGCACCGTGCAAGCATCGGCGTAAATCAACGGCAGATAGCGGTCAATCGACGTGGGCAAAATGCCGCTTTCGAGCAGCGCAATGTCACCCTGCAGCGACTGCTTCATCTTCACCGCACCCTTGCCCTTGACCGCCGCGTGGAAGTCCGTGACCAGTGCAAGCAGATGCTCGGCGCTTTCGGGCACAATCTCATTGGCGGGGATGATGCGCAGCTGCGGCACGCTGTCGCCACGGCGTTGGGTTTCGGGGTCAAAGGGCGCGATGGTGTCAATCGTTTCGCCCCAGAACTCCACACGCACCGGCTGCGCCTGTTGCGGCGGGAAGACATCCACAATGCCGCCGCGCTGCGCAAACTGCCCGGGACCATCCACTTGTGCGGCGCGGGTGAAGCCTGCCCCCACTAGCTGCGCCACGAGCATTTCCACGGAAATTTTGCCGCCCGGTTCAAGCGTGAACGAGTTCTTCTCCAAGGTATCCGGCGGCACGGTGAGCTGCATGGCGGCTTCGATCGAACAAGTTAAGATATCACAGCGCCCTTCCAGCATGGCATCCAGTGCTGCCAGCCGTGCATGCTCAAACTCGCGTGAACGACTTTCGCTCGGCCGCAGGGCAAGGTCGCGCGCGGGGTAGAACACGGCGTTCGCGCCAAAGGCTTGCAGGTCATCGCGCAGGCGCGTGGCGGCGGCTTCGTCGGGTGTAACGACAATCGCACGGCGGGGCAAAGACTCGCACAGTGCGGCAATCACATGCGCTTTGTGCACCGGCGAAAGCCCCAAAACACCCATGGGCAGCCTGTGCCCATGGATGTTCTTGACGATGCTGTTAAATTCGGGGGAGTTTTGCCATAGACTCGCGAAACAAGACATGAAACAAAACCTTACTCTAGATTATGCTGCATAGTTGGGCGCGTGTAGGGGCGGCAACCTGCCGCCCGTGGATATTTAGGTGAGTGGGAAATGTGCGAGCGGCAACCTGCCGCCCGTGGATATTTAGGTGAGTGGAAGATGTGCGGGCGGCAGGTTGCCGCCCCTACACGAGGTGCCTAATCAGCCGAGATCACTTCAGTCAAGCCTTTTGCAAGACCCGCAAGACCTTGAATCTCGCTGGGGATGATGATTTTGGTGGCCTTGCCGTCAGCTGCCGCGATGAACGCGTTGAGCGCTTCAATGGCGAGGTACGCCTGCCCCGGGTTGGCTTTGTTGATCATCTCCACGGCTTCGGCGCGTGCTTCTTGCACTTGACGAATGGCCTCGGCCTCACCTTCCGCTTTGCGGATTTGGGCTTCTTTGTCAGCCTCGGCGCGCAAAATCATGGACTGCTTGATGCCCTGTGCTTCGGTGATTTGGCGCTCTTTCTCCCCTTCAGCGATGAGGATTTTCGAGGCCTTCTCGCCCTCGGCGCGCAGAATCAGCTCGCGGCGTTCACGCTCGGCGCGCATTTGCTTTTCCATCGCCTCTTGGATGGCGCGCGGCGGAGTGATGCTCTTGAGCTCAACGCGGTTGACCTTGATGCCCCACGGGTCGGTGGCTTCGTCGATGATGTTGCGGATTTTGATGTTGATGTAATCCCGCGAGGTCAGCGTGTTGTCCAGCTCCATTTCGCCCACGATGTTGCGCAGCGTGGTGGCGGTGAGCTTTTCAATCGCCAGCAGCGGACGCTCCACGCCATAGGCGAAGAGCTTGGGGTCGGTAACTTGGAAGAAGACGATGGTGTCGATTTGCATCGTCACGTTGTCTTTGGTGATCACGGGGTGCGGCGGGAAGTCGCCCACTTGCTCCATCATGCTCACGGTGCGTGCAACTTTGTCAAAGAACGGCAGTTTCATGTGCAGCCCGCTTTGCCAAATGGTGTGGAAGCGCCCCATGCGCTCGATAATCACGGCGGTGCCTTGGCGCACGCTGCGGATGCTGCGCGCGACTTCAATCAGCAGAACGAACGCCACGATGGACAGGATGATGGTGACGGCAATTGCTCCAGGTCCCATAGTTGTTTCTCCTTTTGTGTTGGTTTTGTATAGAATAGCGCAGCACATCGCACGGCAAACCGCATGCGGTGAATGCGGCGGTCGTCGTTGTGCAAAATTTGCGCTGGGTTACTTGTCTTGCTTGGGATATTTTGCAACGGAGTAGCAATGCTGCTCCCTACCAGAGTTCCGCCAGAGGCGGATTTAATGCTCAGTGCAATGCGAAAGCGCCATCGGCGCAATTCTGGTAGGGCGTGCCATTGGCGCGCCGTGAGCATATAAATCTACTCCGCGATCTCCACAAACAGCTTCACGCCTTCAATGGCAACGGTGCGCACCGTCGCGCCCTCGGCGATGTCCGTGCCGTCTTTCGTGCGGGCAGTCCACACTTGACCAAGCACCTTCACCTGCCCAGTGCCCTTGATGTTATCAATGGCCTCCAGCACCACGCCGGGCTGGTCAATATAGCGGTCGGCGTTGGTGGGCTCTTGCTTGCGCTGCATTTTGCGCACCAGTGGGCGTGTTGCGCCCAGCGCCGCGCCCGACACCACGATGAAAATCGCAATCTGCCACGCAACGTGAATGCCAAACAGGCTGCCGATGAGCGCCACCAGCGCACCCAGCGCAAACCAAATGCTGAACAGCTGGAAGGAAACGGCCTCCAAAATAATGCTGGCTACGAACAACACCAGCCAAACAATCCACATGTTGTCAAACAAAAACTGCATGATATACCTCCACATTCTCTTATTAGTATACTACCATTGTTCGGCGAAAATGTCAAGTGATAATTTTGTGAACAATTGTGGCACAAAAAATGGACGGCACTTAAGCCGCCCAGAATTTTCTTATTTTCCGCGCACTTCCTTGCGGGCAAGATGCTTGCCCACCACGCCGTTGTGGTTGACGTTGAACTCTTTCATCACCATCAGCGTGATGACCTCCTCCAACTGCCCCAGCGCAATGAGAATGCAAAACACCAGCACAATCCAGAAGCTCACGACGCCCAGCAAAATGAACAGCGGCACCAGCAAAAACAGCGGAATGCCAATCATGCGGTAGAAGAAGATGTGCAGCTTGTTCCACGTGCCAAAGCGCGCGCGACACACACACACCGGGATGGCGCAGCTGACCGCAGTTGCCGCAATGGCAATCACATACCAATACCAAACGTGCGACAGCCCCAGATGACCGCTCACCCACGCCAACACAATGCTGGCAACCCCGCCGATGAGCATGGCAGCGTCACCGAGCAAGTCCAGCTGCGAGCCCAGCTTGCTTTCCACCTTGAACTTGCGGGCGATAAAGCCGTCCCAAAAGTCCGTTGCGCCAACCAAGAAGAACACAGCCAAAAACCACCATGTGTGACCGCGCCATGCCAGAAAGCACATGAATACCGCCAAAAAGATGCGCAGCACAGACAATGTGTTGGGTACATGCTTGATGATTTTCATATCAATCCCCTCTCTCTACCCCATTATTATACCTCATTTTGGGCGCGTTGTCAATATTTTTCAATGACTATTTACCGCAGAACAGCCCACACTATGAATGCTTCATCAAATCGAAGTAATAACAAAAATCAACAGGAGTGAATCACGATGCCTAGTAGCAACAGTAAGCAAACCAAATCCGCAGCGGCCAAAACCATGGCCAGCAACTCCAGCACTGCCGCACAACGCAGCAAAGCCGCAAAGAACTTGGCAGCCGGCAACAAAAACGCCAGCAACGCCAAAAAATCAAGCGCAAGCAACAGCAGCAGCATGACTAAATCTGCAGCTGCCAAGAACCTTGCCAGCAACAGCAGTTCGGCTGCAGCGAAGAGCAAAGCTGCCAAAACCCTCGCCAGCGGCAGCAACGCAAAAAAATCTAGCGCAAGCAACAGCAAAAGCAGCAAATAACACAAACCCGCCGGAGCACACAGCCCCGGCGGGTTCTTTTGTGCAATGCGATTTACCCTTGCGGTGCGTTCGCCAGCCAGTCGCGAATCTGCGCGGGGTTGGCGAAGATGTCGTCCAGGCACTTCATGAAGGGCACCACGGCGTCGAAGTCCAGCGCGCGGTGGTCAAAGCAGATGTTGAACGGCAAGAACTTGCGGTCGCCTTGCTCAACGAAGCTGCTCAGCCCAATGGCGGCAACCATCGGCGGGATGACATCCAGCAGCGTCAAGCGGCAGGTTGAGCCGCGGTAAATCGAGCCAACGTTCGACACCAAGATTGTCCCTTGCTCAATGTCATACTTGGTCAGGCGCTCGGTGTTGGGCATGGCGTCGTAGTCTTGTTTGGCTTTGCCCTTGAGGCGGTTGATCTCGTGCCGCGAGGGAATCAGCCCCGCAAAGCGCGCCAGCACCGTGAAGACTTTCAGGCGCTTGAGCAGGTTCATCGTGTTTTCTTTGCTCACTTCATACATCGCTTCGTCCAGCACCGTTTTTTCCATGCGGCGGTATAGATCGGCGATGTAGTCGCTGAGCTCGCGCAGGTTTTTGCTTTCGCAGTTGCGCACGTTGAGGGTCATCATCTTGCCGTCGCTCATCGCCGCAGGCATGGAGATATTCACTTCTTCATACTGCGTGATTTTGCCGGTGACGAACTTGCGGTTGAAGTGCATGTGCGCGTTCATCTCCGGTGCTGCGAGAAAGCCTTTGGCGCAGGCATACATCAGCAGCGTGTTCAGGCTGATGCCCTGCCATTCGGGCAATGTTTTCAGTTGCTGCCACTCGGCCAAAAACGCCGTGACATCCGGCTCATATACCGCGGCGGCATGCGGGATGGTTGTCCAGGACTCGGTGGTCATGTTTGCCACGATTTTGCGCTGCAGGCCAAAGCCCTCGGTTTTGCGGATGCGAATTTTGCTTGGCATAATGCTTCTCCTCTGTTCTCGTTCAATTTAAAAATCAGTAAAAACACGTTACACTTTGTTTGCGCGCGAGTTCTCTCCATTGCTCCCCAGGAACACAAAAAAGGTTGAAATCAAGAACCCGGCAACCAGCATCGCAAGCCAGTCGTTCACCGCAGGGGTTAGCGCCAGCGGCGCACGTTCGCAATGCCTGCGGGAATGGCCATGGCAAGGCCGATAACAATGCCGATGGGGAGGCCCAACAGCAAAATGGGAATGGCGATCAAACGCTCGAAACCGCGACCATAGCCGATTGTTACGATGGTTAGTATAATTGGAATCATGATGGGGCCGAGCAAGCCTTCGGCGGCGCCAGACCAAAACAGTTGCCACGCAGTGGGATAATAGAATTCGACTGTGACAGTGTTGGAAATGGCATAAAAGTCTTTGGCAAGGGCATTGAAGACCACGGCGTGTGCCTGAAAGGTGCCAGCGGTGCGCGGGATAGTTGGCACGCCATCAAAATACCACCGCACGCCCCAAAGCGCGCCACCGCCGGGCTGAATTTGTGCGGAAAGACCAAGGCGTGTGCTGTTGTTGAACACCCCAACGCGCATGCGCGTGTTGCTTGGCTGTTGGGTGATGATGGGGATGAGCACGGTGGGGCATGGAGGATTTGGGGGAGGTGTGTAGACATAGATATCATCGCAGCAGCAGGGATAATGATAGAGGTAATCGAAATCACAACCATAGTCGTAGTAATCGCTGCCCAAAGCAGAGGTGGCAAGCGTGAACACGAGTGCGAAGGTGAGTAGGATGGCCGTTAGCTTTTTCATGGTGAGCCTCCTATGTTATGATTAGGGGTTTGACTAGAACAGCATGGCAAGCAAACTTCGAATCGTGAATACCAAAAGACCTTTTGGCAACGCACAGCACAACAGTGCTATGTATTGCCAAAAGGTCTTGCTTCCACGTTGTGGCCCTGCCCCCGGCCGCATGGGCGGCGTGATGACGACAGCAGGAAAATTAGCTACTCCCCGATTGGTACGCCACTAGTATAGCACGAATCGACGGCGTTTGTCAAGTGTATATTTTGTAAATGTTCTGTGAACCACCCGCAGGGGAGCTCCGCGAGCCTTCCTCAGTCACGCGCGGCGCGTGCCAGCTCCTTCCAGGGGAAGGAGCTAAGGATTAAGAGGATAACGACAGCGAAACTCGAAGACAAAAGCCCCAGCTCCTCTCCTCTGGAGGGAGCTCCCGACCTCGGGTCGGGTGAGGGAGGCGTAACCGCACATTGCGAACAAACGCTTGACAAACGTTTGCGCATGTGCTATACTATACCCATGAGAACAATTCCCACCGAGCCCGCCAAGGGCATCATCCACAAGCTAAGCGGCGACTTCAACTGGTTCGGCGCTGCCTACAACATGAACATCTACCGTGGCTGTTCGCATGGCTGCATCTACTGCGACAGCCGCGCGGACTGCTACCGCATTGAAGACTTCGACACCGTGCGCGTGAAGGAGAACGCCCGCCAAATCATGCGCAACGAGCTGCGGCGCTTCACCAAGCCCGGCGTGGTTGCCAGCGGCGCGATGACCGACCCCTACAACCCCATCGAGGCAAAGCTCAAGCTCACCCGCCACTCCCTTGAGCTGATGAACACCTATCGCTTTGGGGCGAGCCTGTGCACCAAATCGCATCTGGTGGCGCGTGACATCGACGTGCTGTGCGCCATCCGCGAGCACTCCCCTGTTATCGTGCACATGAGCGTCACCTGCGCAGACGACGACCTAAGCCTCACCCTCGAGCAACGTGTAGCCCCCACATCCAAGCGCTTTGAAGCCATGGCAAAGCTCGCCGATGCGGGCATCTTCTGTGGTGTGTTTATGATGCCCATTTTGTCGTACATTAACGATGACGTGGACAATGTTGTGGGCATTTTGCGCCAAGCCAAAGCAGCCGGCGCGCGTTACGTCTTCGCCACCATGGGCAGCACCCTGCGTGACGGCAACCGCGAGCACTTCCTCGCCAAGCTCGACGAAGAATTTCCGGGTCTCAAGCAAAAGTATGCCCGGCAGTTCGGCAACAGCTACAACCTGCCCTCGCCCCACGCGAAAAAGCTCTGGCACGCCTTCAACGTGGAGTGCTCGCGGCTGGGGCTGCTGACGAAAATGTGCGACATCACGCGCGCCTACCAAGCTGGTTATGGGGATCGGCAGCTCAGGCTATTTTGACGCGGGGTGTGTTACTTTTCTTGAAAGAAAAGTAACCAAAAGAACTTTAGTCGCGCTACGCGCGTGGGGGATTTTTATGGGCATCGCGTGTAGGGGCGGCAATCTGCCGCCCGTTCATCTTCATCAGATGATGATAGACCACAGCGAAGCGACGTGCCCGCAGGGGTGCTCCGCACGCCTCCCTCACCCGACCCGAGGTCGGGAGCTTGCAGCCGAAAGCGTTGATGTCGTTCACCGCTTAATCCTTAGCTCCTTCCTCTGGAAGGAGCTGGCACGCGCCGCGCGTGACTGAGGAAGGCTCGCGGAGCGACCGGAGCGGGTCTCGTGCTCGTAGGGACGACCTGTGCTCGTCCGAAAAACACCACCCGCCCAAACCGGGCGTTAAAACGCAGATGGTTGACGCAACCCCCACGATGTGCTATAATAACGATAACACAAACAGAAAAGAGGTTCACAGCATGCAAATGGGTTTTCGGTGGTTCGGCTCGGGCAACGACAACATCAGCCTGGCAGACATCAAGCAGATCCCCGGCGTCACCAGCATTGTTTGGGCGCTGCACAACAAAATGCCCGGCGAGGTTTGGCAGAAGCACGAAATCGCGCAAGTGGCGCAGGAAATCACCAGCCACGGCTTTAACCTAGACGTGGTGGAGTCCGTGAACATCCACGACGACATCAAAATCGGCCTGCCCAGCCGTGACGCACACATCGCGGCGTACATCCAGACCATCCGCAACTTAAGCGAGTTCGGCGTGAAGGTCATCTGCTATAACTTCATGCCGATTTTTGACTGGACGCGCACCGAGCTGTTCTTCCCGCTTGAAGACGGCTCAACGGCGCTGTACTATGAGAAAAACAAGATTCAAGATGACCCCAAGGAAATGGCGGAGTACATCCTCAGCAAGCAGCAGGAGGGCAACACCTTCCCCGGCTGGGAGCCTGAGCGCATGGCACGCCTGGACGAGTTGTTCGCCGCCTACCAAGGCGTAACCAAAGAGCAGCTGTGGAACAACCTCAAGTATTTCCTTGACGCGCTCATGCCCGTGTGCCGCGAGTGCGGCGTGGTCATGGCCATCCACCCCGACGACCCGCCGTGGGACATCTTCGGTCTGCCGCGCTTGATTGTGGACGAACCCGCCATCGCGCGCCTGCTAAGCATGGTGGATGACCCGCACAACTGCCTGTCGCTGTGCTCCGGCAGCTTCAGCGCTGACCCGAAAAACAACGTGGCGGACATCGTGCGCCGCTATTGCGACCGCATTGCTTTCGCGCACGTGCGCAATGTGCGGCACTATCCCAACGGCGATTTTTCGGAGGTCTCGCACCGCGACTGCGACGGACATACCGGCATCCACGACATCGTCAAAGCCTACCACGACTGCGGCTTCACCGGTGTCATCCGTCCCGACCACGGCCGCCACATCTGGGGCGAGCAGTGCCGCCCGGGCTATGGGCTCTACGACCGCGCGCTAGGCATCATGTACATGTGGGGCATCTGGGATGCGCTGGATAGGCTGAAGGCTGAAGAAGAAGGATTGATTTCCGATTTATCGAAAAAATTGGCTGAGCATTGAGAAAAACCACGGACGACCGCAGGTCGTCCCTACGAGCACGCGAGCAAAGCTCGACCAACGCTGTGCACTGAACGGCCTTTGGCCGAACAGCTCGTAGGGGCGAGCTTTGCTCGTCCGCATCTTTTACACCAACAACAAGACGATCACCAAGGAGTTCACATGGAAACCTGGGACATCTACGATGCCGACCGCAACCTCACCGGCCGCACACACCGGCGCGGCGAACCACTGCCGCCGGGCGATTACCATCTGGTGGTGCATGTGTGGGCGCTCAACAGTCATGGTCAGTTTTTCATCGACCTGCGCGCGCCTGAAAAAGACTGGTTGCCCAACGTGTGGGAAGTCTGCGGTGGCTCGGCACTGGCGGGCGAAGATAGCCTAACCGCCGCGCTGCGTGAGTTCCGCGAAGAAAGCGGCATCGCATTGCAACCCGAAGCAGGCGAGTGCGTGATTTCGTATCGGCGGGAAAGTGACTTCGTGGATGTGTGGCTGTTCCGCCAAGACGTTGACCCGGCAGACTTCGTGCCACAGCCCGGCGAAACCGTGTGCGCCAAACTCGCCACGATGGAGGAGATCCGCCGCATGATGACCGACGGCACATTTCCACCATATTCATACGAGAAAGAACTGTTCAACATAGCAAGGAGTGCCGCATGAAAAGCCAAACCAAATACCCCGTGACCACCGCCGAGCTGCGCAACATCTTCGCCGCCGCCGAGCTGGGTGAGCTGCAATCCCACCGCCCGATGACCAAGGGTTGGTTCAACACCGTGGTGAGCGTGACGACCACACAGGGCGAGTTCGTCATCAAAATCGCGCCGCCGCCGAGCGTGCGTGTGCTGTCGCAAGAGCAAGGCATGCTCGCACAGGAGCTACGCTTTTTCGCGCTGCTGCAAGAACACGACATCGCGCTGCCGCAGGTCTATCACACCGACCTCACGCGCACCCTCCTCCCCTGCGACTACTTCATCATGGAAAAGCTGCACCACCCCCTGCGCGACAACAAAGCCGAGCATGTGCAGCATCTCAAAAACACCTTTCGCAGCATCAAGGGCACAGGCTTCGGCTATGAACAACTGGGGCTTGAGGCGAACTGGTACGAGGGCTTTCGCGGCATGGTGCAGTCTTTCGTGGACTACTGCGCAGCCTTCGGCAAGCCGTGCCCCAAGGGCGAAAAGCTCCTCGCGATGATCGAAAAACACCGCGCCATCCTTGAGCCCGTGCAGTCCGTGCTCGTGCACAGCGACCTGCACGCCGGCAACCTCTTTTGGCACAATGACCGCCCCACCCTCATCGACCCCGAGCGCTGCCACTGGGGCGACTGGCTGGGTGATTACGTCATGAGCGGCCTGCCCAAAGGCGCAACCGCCGACGAAACAATTCGCTGGCGGCTGTTGTGTTGTTATCTTGCCGTGGCGACCTACACGGAGAAATATTCGCGCTACCGCCCATGGTACGGCACCTGGTGGGCTGACGTGTTCATGTCGATATACTACTGGCGGCCCTGTTGAGGCGACGCACGAAGTGTTCTTTTTTTGCAAAAACCACCTGCAGTGGAGCTCGGTCGCTTCGCTGTGTTCTATCGCAGCCCCATAAAAATCCCCACGCGCGAAGCGCGGCTAGGTTTTTTTGTTCTTTTTTGCAAAAAACCACCTGCAACGCGTGTAGGGGCGGCAATCTGCCGCCCGTTCATCTTCATCAGATGATGATAGACCACAGCGAAGCGACGTGCTCCCCGCAGGGGTGCTCCGCACGCCTCCCTCACCCGACCCGAGGTCGGGAGCTCCCTCCAGAGGAGAGGAGCTGGGGCTTGTTTCTTCAAAGTTGCGATGTCGTTCATCGCTTAATCCTTAGCTCCTTCCTCTGGAAGGAGCTGGCACGCGTCGCGCGTGACTGAGGAAGGCGTGCGGAGCACAAACTTGTGTAACAGACCACAGCGAAGCACGAGTTAATATTCTTCCAAAAAGTCATGCTCAACACCCTTGTGCGTCCACTCCACCATCGTGTCCAGCCGCACATTGTGGATGGACTGAAAAATGCACTTGTCCACATTGGGGTGTGTTTCTTTGAGCTGCGCGATGAGGTTCTTCACCTCGCGGCGCTTGCTGGTTTTGGCGGTGTCGGGGTCATACTCAAACGGGCACGCGCAGCGGATAAACTGCAGCTGGTTGTAGTTTTGCCAAGCGATGATGTCCGCCTCGTGCACTTGATACAGCGGGCGAATCAGCTGCATGTCTTCAAAATTTGTGCTGCGCAATTTGGGCGGCATGCTTTGCACTTGCGCGCCATAAAGCGTGCTCATCAGCGTCGTTTCGATCACGTCGTTGAAGTGGTGCCCCAGCGCAATTTTGTTGCAGCCGCGCGCTTTCGCCTCTGCATACAAATGCCCCCTGCGCATGCGTGCACACAGGTAGCACGGCGAGCCCCCCTGCTTGACGACATAGCTGAAGATGTTGCTGTCGAAGATTTCCACCGGCAGGTCGAGCAGCTCGGCGTTGTAGAGAATCAGCCGCCGCGCTTCGGGGCGATAGCCCGGGTCCATGCACAGGAAAGTCAGCTCAAACGGCACATCGCTGTGCTTGTGCAGCATACGCAGCAGCGTAGCGGTTAGGAAACTATCCTTGCCGCCGCTGATGCATGCCGCGATGTGGTCGCCCGCCTCGATGAGCCGATACTGCTTCACGGCGGCGATGAACGGATTCCACACTTGCTTCACATATTTTTTTTGAATGCTGCGCTGCGCCAGCTGCGCCGGGGTTAGTTCACGTTTCACAAGCTTTCCTCCAGACCGATGATTTCACCATATACTTGTTTTGCCATATATTCGGTATCTAGGAAAATATCGCCAAGTAAAAAACCGCTGGCCTTGAGCTGTGTGAAAAAACGTTGTTTATTTTTTGCTGGAACAATTATTTTTTCTAAACATCCATCGATGTTCTTCTTCTCTAGTGGGATGTCGCTGTTATGAATGGTGAAAGTCGATTGTTGTGATAATACGCGAGGATCATTCTCGACAGCCCAACAAGCAACGATTGCGTCCTCTTGGGCAACGATTGTTCGACTTGAAAAAGCTTGTTGTGAGTATTTGTAGATTTTTGACGAATCCATTGGATAAAGAGAAGAAGTACCAATTTGCGCGTTATTTAGTACACGTGGATTTAAAATCCATATGCATCCGTCCTTCTCAATGTTGTTACGAACCGCAAAATACAATGCTATTAAAGGCGAACGTGTCCAATCAAGTAATCTGGTCGGCAATCCGTAATGTTGCATTCGAGATAACCAAAACACATGATCTTCTTCTAGGCGCGGCGAGTTCAATATTTTGCCTTTTGTCATAGAGTAAAAGTGCAGAGAAAGCGTTGCTTCCCGATGAGTATATTTTCTTTTTACTGAGGGCAAGAGTTCATATGTTGCGTTTGAGTTTCCTCGAAACCAAGCAAAATTAGCTCTTTTGCCAAGCCCATGTACATTCTCATTCAATTCGAATTGAGGAAATTTTTTTTTACTTCCATGACGTAATCAATATACTCATCCAATGAATTTATTTCAAGATTCATACGAAGATCTCCTACAAAATTTGCTGCGTTGCGCCAGCTGCGCCGGGGTTAGTTCACGGGACATGTTGTGCCTTTCTTGCTGTTCTTTTTCTTGAAAGAAAAAGAACCAAAAAGAACTTTAGCCGCGCTGCGCGCGTGGGGGATTTTTATGGGCATCGCGTGTAGGGGCGGCAATCTGCCGCCCGTTCATCTTCATCAGATGATGATAGACCACAACGAAGCGACGTCTCCCCCGCAGGGGTGCTCCGCACGCCTTCCTCACCCTCCCCGAGGTCGGGAGCTCCCTCCAGAGGAGAGGAGCTGGGGCTTGTTTCTTCAAGTTTTGCTATTTTAGACTTTCGTATTGATTTTAAGGTTCGGGTGGCGTAATCGCCACCCCTACATGTTGCGGCTTGACGAGCCTTGCAGGAGACAACCACCTGTAGGGGCGGCGGGCGCGCCGCCCGAAGCAAAAAACACATCAATACCATTTGTCAAAAGCGCCTAAGTTTTAATGTCGCTTAACGTCTAAGCCCCGCCCCCG
>Ga0209755_10005165_pt1 | contig 14991 bp, 14 predicted proteins | sample TergutCo191P1_FD_187301 | JGI IMG/M metagenome (GOLD analysis project Ga0209755, IMG submission 187301) | Cornitermes sp. P1 segment gut microbial communities from Petit-Saut dam, French Guiana - Co191P1 (SPAdes) (version 2) | ecosystem: Host-associated > Arthropoda: Insects > Digestive system... | reverse complement strand
GGAGGGTTAGACGGGGCGGTTGTTGCCTGGGCCTGGGGAGGTTTTTTCGTTGGGAGGGTTTTCGGGGATGAGGGGTTGTCGTCCGCGCAGTGGGTAGTCCTTGCGCAGGGGGTGTCCCTCAAAGGCCTCATAGAGGAACATGCGGCGCAAGTCCGGGTGTCCTTCGAAGTGAATGCCATAGAAGTCCCAGACGCTGCGCTCGGCCCAGAGGGCGCCTTGGAAGATGCCATGAGCACTGGGCACAGAGGGTGTTTCCTCTTCGACGAGTACTTTGAGGCGCAGGTGAGCATTTTCCTCTACGGAATAGAGGAAGTAGAGGACTTCAAAGCGGGGTTTGTTGGTGGGCAGTTGCAACCTATCCACAGCGTCCATGGAGATGAAGAGGCGAAAGCCCAATTCCTCCTTGGCGTGGTGGAGGAGGGGAAGCAGGAATTCCTTAGCGACGATACCCCAGTGTGCGCCCGTTGTGTCCTCATAGCGCTCAGCAAGGGCCTGAGGCAAGGCGCGCTGCAGTCTATCCAATGCTTTTTGGCTCATTTTCCCTCTAGGAATGCAGTAGACGGGTGGCGTTATAGAGAGAAATGCCCCCCAAGGTCAATGACAGAAGTGAGATTTTCCGTTGTCTTTGGATTTTTTCGAAACACATTTCCGTTCTCATTTTCTGAGGGACTTCCAGCTTTCCAAAAGCGCCTTGTTGGCATTGAAACGATAGAGACAAAAGAATGTTCTAAACTGTGGACAAAATTATGCCATTTACTTTATAACCAAGCTAATTATAAAGAATAATATAGCACTAAAAGTGGACATTTATGCGGACATTTAAGCGGACACACCCCTGGATAAGTTTTCGGTGCAACCTACGGGAGGCTGGGGCATTTTTTTGGATTTCTCTGGGGGAGGCTTCTTCAAAATGCGAGCACATTTGTCATGTTCCCCTGCAACCGGCTACGGCACAGAGGTTGCATTTGCTTTACCTGGCCAAGGGTGCGGCAGCGACGACGGCTATTGAAGGCAACACACTCTCTGAGGAGGATGTACTCAAAGCTGTTGAGGGCAAGCTGGAGGTTCCGCTTTCCAAGCAATATTTGAAGCAGGAGGTGGACAACATTGTTGTTGTTTGCAACGACATTGGCAAGCAGGTTGCTGCAGGCGTGTTGGAGCCGCTGTCGCCAACATTGCTTTGCTCCTATAACAAGCAGGTACTGGGCAACCTACCTTTAGGAGAGGGTGTTGTAGCGGGGAAGTTGCGGGAGCATTCCGTGGTTGTTGGCAACATATACCGAGGAGCGCCTGCGGAGGACTGTCCGCACCTGTTAGAGTGTTTGTGCGAATGGTTGAATGGGGCGGAGTTTCAGCCGCCTGAAAACGCGAGGGAGGGCATGGAAACCGTCTATGCCATACTTCGCGCTGTGGTGGCGCACCTATATTTGGCATGGATTCACCCATTTGGCGACGGCAACGGGCGTACGGCTCGGCTGCTGGAGTTTCGCATTTTGTTGTCGGCGGGGGTACCGTCTCCCGCAGCCCACCTGCTCAGCAACCATTATAACCAGACGCGGGCGGAATATTACCGGCAATTGGACAGAGCGAGCAAGTCAGGCGGGGAAATGGTGCCTTTCATTGAATATGCAGTGGGTGGTTTTGTGGACGGGCTGAGGGAGCAGCTTGAAACCATTCGAAAGCAGCAATGGGAGGTTTTCTGGAGGGACTTCATCCATGAAAAATTTCGTGGACGAAACAGTCCAGCGGCAACGCGCCAAAGGCAACTGGCGCTTGAGTTGGGAGACAATGCTGAGTGGGTGGAGGTTGGGAAGATTGCAGAACTCAGCATAAGGCTTGCGCGCGCCTATGCCAGGAGAACGGCAAAAACCGCGCAGAGGGATTTGAATGTGCTGCTTGAAATGGGGCTTATCCAACGCGTTGGCCACAAAGTCCGGGCACGACGCGAAAGAATTCTTTCATTTTTGCCCCTGCGTTTTGAGAAATAGTCCCCATGCTATTGGGAGTGCAATGAACATATACCCTTCCAAATGAGGCGTGCTGACACGTCCTGGCACGAGCTGAAAAGGGTGGGAGGATTGGGGAACTAGGATTCGAACCTAGATGGCCAGAGTCAGAGTCTGGAGTCCTACCGTTAGACGATTCCCCAGTGTGCGGTTGCTTTTTGACTTTGCTTGGAGGCGTTGTCAATGGGCTTCTAACGGGTGTTACCGTTTTTCTATGGCAGGTGGGGGCAAGGGCAGAGGTAGTGGGCCCCTTGCAAGAGCAGAGGAGGTGGGGGCCCTATGGCGAGGGGGGGTGGGGTGGTGGGCCTAATTTTTTAGCTGAGGGGGTTGGGTTTTTTTGAGCAGGAGGGGGGGTGGGGGGGCGTATTTCTTCCATGGGGACGACGAAGATGCGTATTTCGCCCTGAGTTTCATAGACATTCATTCCGGCCCAGCCGCCTTTTTTGGGGTGAGGGTTTTGGATATGGAAGGCGCGGACATTGGGTTGGGCGGCGATGCGTATACGCGCATAAGTGGGAGGCGGATAAGCAGCGGCATAGAATTTGAGGACGGCCTCCATACTCGTACTAACGCGGAAGCGGTGTTTACCCACCTGGGAAGCGAACTCAGGGAGTTTGGCCCCCAGCTCCTGTTTTTGAGCGAGGCAAGGGAAGGCCCAGAGAGTGGCAGCCAGGCAGAGGAAAAAAAAGGTATGGCGGCGCATAGGTTTTATTTAGAGGCAAGGCTTTCTTGCGTCCAGTCCATTTTAAAGCAAGGCCCGTACTTTTGCAGTGGGGGTATGAGGGGGGCAGGCAGGGAGGGAGGGGGTGGCCAATGGGGGCAAGGCCGAGTTTTCATAGGAGGAAGTAGGCAGAAGGAGGCAGGCATGGGCATGTAGATAAGGGTGTTTTTTTCAAGAAAGCTTTTATAAAAGTAGAGAGGTGGTGTGGAGGAGTAGAGAAATTGAGGCCCGGGGCGCATTTGAGCAAGGCGAGGAGGGGGGGGACCAGAAAAAGAACCGTTTATTGAAGTGGAGATTTCATGGACAGCGAGATTCCTTTACAGGCGATTGAGAAGTTATTTGTGGAGAAGGGCGTTATTTTCATAAGTGACGAGCAGATTCCGGCGGAGCTGAGGGGCAAGGGTTGGCGCAGTGAGACGGTGGTGGTGCGAGAGAGCAGCGGGTATGAAGTCAGCCACCTTATTTTTGCTCCAGGGAGGGGAGGGGAGCCCCAGTGTATTTTCATACAGGGGATGACGGTGGAAGTATTTCCAGGCACAGACGCGCAAGGCAAAGCCACAAACCAAATAAAAGCCCTACAAGTGTGCCCAGGGGAGAACAGTCCGGCCTTAAGGGAGCTGTTGGCGCAGATAGAGGCGGCCCAGAAAACTGTGGAGTTTGAAGTCCGTTTCTAACGACGCTGTCTGCTGTCGAGCAGAGCCACTTTGGCGACAAAGGGAAGCAACTCTGAGCCCAGAGTTGCTTTTTTCATATTTGGGCCCTGTTGTTTCCGGGCCATTCACGGGTGGAGAGCGCACAAAAAACAGCCTGATGAAAAAATGGACATGTTGCACGCAACAAAAAAGCGCCAGCGCCGATAATATTGTCGGCAGTTTGTTGTCAACAGGGCCCATGGGAGGGCGTGGAGGTTTTCGTGAAAATAGGCTTCAATGGGCCCAAAGCATTGTTTCAACCCACAACAAAACAAAGCACATTGGAGGTGTTCCGGTCAAGCGGCACCAAAGGTCGCGCAGAGTTGGTGACTCTGGCCGACAGGCAAGTGAATGGCAAAAGTGCTCTGCTCGACGTCGACAAGAACGGCAAAGCGCTTCTTTCTGGCCTATATTCTTTGGCCACTCAACCCCTGCATTCTGATATTGAAAAGGCCTCGGGTGTCACTCGAAAAAATTTGCTTTACAGCGTCATGAAAGAGGCGGCAAACCCTGGGAAAGTCAACCAAGGCTCTCACGGCACCTGCACGGTGAGCAATATATGCTCTGCCAAGAAAACCCGGCTGAATATGTGCGCATTATGCAAGGGCTCACGTCAACTTCAGGAAAAGCTCAACTGCGTGGAGGTCAAACCATCTGCTTGGACCTAGGAAGCGCGGCAAAAGACGGCAACAACCGGCGCAGCGATTCTGAGCGGATTTTCCAAGCGGCGATGATGGAATTTGGCAATGGAAGCTATAATTATGACAACAAAAAGGACAAAAACCTAGCCACAGGTGTTCTTGGCTGGTTCGGCATAAAATATGGTGGGCTCACCTCTGGTGATCAGGAAAAGGCGATGAAAGCTTTGTTCGGAACGGGTGTTGTGGTTCGAAACAGCAAGAATACCATTGTCAAGGAATTGAAAAACCGTGCAGGGCAGCTCACCTATGTGACTCTGGAATGGGGAAGTGGTAGTCACGCAGTGGTTGCCGACAAAATTGAAAATGGTCGCGTCTATTTCCGAAACCCATGGGGCAGCTATGCAGCCACCGGGAGTGAACAAAAAAATCCAACACGCCGCATAGAGGACAGCAGCCTGGGTTTGGAGTCCATGACTCTTGCGGAATTCGAGAAGTGTGTTGAACAATGCTACCTTCCAACTTCAGGCTCGCGCATAGGCGGAGGAGGCTCATGAAATTTTTTGTTTTGAAAAGCGTGTGTGGAGCCATGGTTTTGCTGGCTGTTTTGGCCTGTAGCTCCTCAAATAAATGCAGAGACAACGAGACAATTGAAATAGAGGCCAACATGTTTATCCAAATTCCAGGTGGGCGTTTCAGGATGGGGCTCGAAGAGGGGTTGCTGGAGAAACTTCAGAACGAAGCAGGGTGGCTAGGACCAACGTTTATTCAAGAAATACCGGCACACGAGGTGGAGGTGGCGCCCTTCCAAATTTCCAAGACGCCTGTGACAAATGCCGAATATGCCGAATTCGTCAATGCTGGTGGCTATGAAGAAACGCGTTTTTGGGAAGAGCTTTGGAAGGCGGAGCTAGAAGACAGAGAAGAATGGAAGGAATTTGTGGATTCCACCAAAACCCCAGGCCCTCCTGACTGGAAAGACGGCAAGCCCTTGCCTGGGAAAGAGCTTCACCCTGTCAACAACCTGAATTGGTATGAAGCCTCTGCCTATTGTGCTTTCAAAGGCTGGCGCTTGCCCACCGAGGCCGAGTGGGAGTTTGCCGCACGTGGCACCGACGGGCGCATTTATCCTTGGGGCAACGAGTTTAACCCGTGCCGTTGCACAACCAGCGAGCGAAACGGAATAGACACGGTGCCTGTGAATACCATGCCCGGGGGCCAAAGCCCCTTTGGCGTGTTGCATATGTCCGGCAACGTGGCCGAGTGGGTTGCAGACCTTTTTCGGCCCTACCCTGGAATGAGCTTTTTAGCCGACTGGTATGAAACGGACCGAGTCACACGCAACACCTGGGGTGGCACCCCTGAACTCCTCCGTGCCTCTGTCCGTGTCAACCGCCCCCCCAACATGCGCCATTTTGGGTTCCGTTGCGCAAAGGACATGGGCGCGCCCTAAGCCTGTTGTCCACCGAATTTCGTTAGCACACCAGCACCCAAACGAAACAGTGCCCCCTCGTGGGGCACCATTTTTTTCAACCCATGCAGGTTTTTGACATTTTTTTCACACAATCTCTTTTGGGGAGGTTGGTGGCGCAGAGGGGGGCGAATTGGGAAAGGGAAGGTTCTGAAATTGCCCCTCAAGCGAGCCCACAAAATTCATGTAACATACCGTTGCTTCGAACACCTAAACCATAAAAGGTGAAAGAAGGGATAATTTGTTTTCCAATATTTATCAACGACAGAGGCAGCATTTGGAGCTGCAGTTGGTTATGATTTTGAATTTTTCGGAATCGGACAGTCAGGCTCAAAAAGTATTTTTGAGAAAAGAGAAGTGATTGACAAAACAAACACTTGTCCAGACAATTGAGTTTTATAGGTTCATTGCACATAAAAAGATGAGAGAACTAAAGGGGTTGATATGAAATTTTGGGGAATGATTCTGTCAAGAATAACTGGAATTGCAGTTTTAGGGGTGTTGGTTGTGCCTTTGAAGGTTTTCGCTCAGAATTCTTTGTGTTCCGGGGAGATTTATTGTTCCTGCACTGGAAAGGTTTATAAGTCTGGGGAGGCCGCTATTTGTACCTCTGAATGTATAGCAAGCCTGGGATGTTTTACAGGTATTTGTATGCCTCTTCCTGGACGACCACCTGTCGACGATCCGTCAGATAAGACTGCTTGGAAGGAACAGGAGACTGGTGAAACATATTCGGAAAAAGAAGCTCAAAGCATCGCATTTCCGAATTTAAAATGTTATCGTGTTATTGCAGAGCGGGATAAGAGTTACAATTGCATTGCCTCCACGTCGGGTGATTCTTTTTGGGTTTGGAATGAGGTTGACGAGTATTATGGTAACAATGATAAGGTGCCAGATGTCGAAGATTTTGACAGTTATTATTCTTATGGTGGATATACTGTTTCCGCCAATTGTCAGATAGAAACTGGAAAACATAAAATTGCTCTCTATGGGGAACAGATATCATCAAACGGAACAATACAGCCGACACATGGTGCTTCGCAGTCAGAATTTCAAGGCGCTGGAGGAGGTTGGTGGGAAAGCAAGGAAGGAGAGCAGAAGAAAGTCTTGCATCAGTTGGAAGACATTGGCGGTGAAAGATATGGAAAGGTGATAAAATGCTACGAAAAAGTTTTATAAAATTTTGCCTTGTGTTGTTCATAATACCCCTGGCTTTCTCATGTTCCTCAGAGACAGGTGGTGCACAGGGAGAAGTCGACCCTTCGGAATTGGCTCTGAAAAAAGAGTTTGATGCAAAATTTTTGGCATGGCAAAACCATTGTGAACAGATAGCCATATCGGTGCGCTCTGATACATCTTCTCGAACAAATACGGAAGAATACCGGGCGTTGATAGCGATGGGAACTCCCGCGCTTCCCCTGCTGATGGAAAAACTGGAAGCGGGAGAGTTTTTCTTGAATGATGCCGTAAAAAAAATAACAGGAATAAACATTGTGCCAAGAGGCCCAGGCCATCCCAAAAAATGGGGACCGGGTGCTCCCCCATTCTCCGCGCAGGAGGTTTCAAAACTCTGGATTGCATGGTGGAAAGAGCACAAAGACGACCCTGAGTGGAAAACAGCTTCAGCGAAATAAGACGGCATTCCTGCGCATATTTCGCCCCCGCGCATTCAATGCTCCATGGCGGCTGCGAGACATTTTCTTTGCGTATTGAGTGGTTGGGCGGGCAAATTCAGCAGCAAAAGAGGAATGAATGAAAAGTTGAATATGGCAAAAAAACGAGATAGAAATGTCCATACCGGAGGGGCGGTTTGGCAAATCACTCACAAACGAATAAAAACATTATGAAAAAGACAATTGCTTTTTGCGGAATCAACTGTTCTAAATGCGGTGCTTATTTGGCTCACAAAAACAATGACCAGGCGCTCAGAGAAAAAACAGCGGACGAATGGACAAAGGCGCACAATTTTAATTTTACGCCGGAGATGATTAACTGTACTTCGTGCAAAGGCAGCGGTGTGCAGATTGGTCATTGTTCGAACTGTGAAATACGCAAATGTGCATTGGAAAAAGGTGTTATCAATTGCGGCGCCTGTGGAGAATTTGAAACATGCAAACGGATCAACGAGTTTTTGGAACAGGTTCCTGATTTGAAGGAAAACTTGTTGCAGGAATAGGTTTTTCGCGCAACGAATAGCCCAAGGGTTGCTTGGGTGGCTGACCCCATGTCCAACATTCATGCAGCGAACGGGCATCCATTTTCTGGACGCTTGCCCAAACATAAAATGAAGGGCATTCTCATTAAGTTGTTGATTTTAAGTTATGAATATATTGGCGCGCAACTTGCGTCGTGTGAGTCATAACTGAAAAAGGGCCAACAGCCTTAAGCCATTTGGATGCAGGAATAGAGGAGTCTATGGAGCAGGGAAAGTCAAAGTTCACACCCAAGTATTTTAACCTCAAGCATTTAAAAAACCTATATAAATTTCAATGGGTTTCATGTCCATTTCTTTGTGCGCTGCTTTTGACAGGGTGCAGCGAAGCGAATGTCAGTGCTATCGGCGCCTCAGACGTGAGATACACCTATTTGGAAGGCTATAAGGACAAGGTTTTCTATGCCAATATCGACGGAATAGCCTATTTTGAAGGGGACATTATTCTGGGCACCACAGAAGAGATGGAGGCCATCAAAGACGAAGTCGAACGCCTTCCGTCCGCAGACTTGCCGGCACTCAGAATTTCACGTGCCATGGTTATCAACCAGCAAGTCGGCTACCGCCTTTGGCCAGACAACACTATCCATTATCGCATTGAACCTGGTTTTCGAAATCCACAAAGGGTTACCGATGCCATCAACCACATCCATGCAAGAACAAACCTGCGGCTTGTTCCCCGAACCAATGAAGCCAACTACGTAACATTCAGAAATGGCAGCGGGTGTTCTGCGCCCATTGGCATGCGCGATGGCGAGCAGTTCATAACGCTTCAAGATAACATAAATGGTGTGTGTTATTGGCCTGAAATTGTTCATGAAATCGGCCATTCAGCAGGACTGTGGCACGAGCAAAGCCGCAGCGATCGGGACGATTTTGTCACCATACATTGGGATAACATTAAAGAGAACGAGGAGTACAATTTCTACAAGCACGAGAAGGATGGCAAAGACTTCGGGCCTTATGACTATGGCTCGCTCATGCACTATGGAGCGACGGATTTTGCCAAGGATAAAACGAAACCCACCATCACCCCCAAAAATTCTTCTGTAACCATCGGTCAACGCAATGGACTTAGTGCCGGCGATATTGCTGCTATCAATGCTTTGTATCCGGCAGCGGTATACCCAACTACGCCCGCATCCGTTTGGCTTCCTGCCATTTTGGAACTCATCCTCGACTGACCCTCTCTCTCGGACAAGAAGATAAAACTTAACATTAACCTCAACATTAACACGAATACAAATATTTCATCGGCCTTAACATTAACACAAACATTTCATTAACACCCAAAGGAGCGTATTATGTTTTGCAAGAAAGTTGTTTCTATCACCATGGCACTGGCATTGGCAGGCATGGCTGTTATTTCCTCGTCGGCCTATGCACAGTCTTATGAAGCCACTGGAACTGTTTCAGGAATTTGGAACGAGCCGGGAGATGAATTTATTTTTACATTAAATAACAAAGGAATATGTGGCAGCCAGCATTTTCACATTTCTCGCGCAAACTCCAACTATAAAGAGATGGTGGCGATGGTTCTAACAGCACTTGCCGCAAACAAAACAGTGGGCGTCTATGTGACAGGTTGCAGAACCATGTACGGAACCAATCGAAATATCATCAGCCACGGATTCATATTGAGATAAGCAGAAAAAACAGGGAAAACCCCAGCACTGCCACTGCCACTGCAGGCCATTTCAACCCAAAGTGGTCAACCTCTCCCAAAGTGGCCCCACTGTGTTTTGGGTTGCTGGCAGAGCCTGCCAGCTTTGAAGCACCCTGGGAAATAAGGTGACACCCGGAAATACCCCACCTCAACACCCCGCTTGAGTTTGGGCCCCCAATAACATAGAGTTGTTGACGGACTGCGGGTGAGGAGGGTGGGAGATGTGTTGAGGTGGACTTTGTGTCGGCGACTTGGCGGTGTGCTGGAGGCGAGGGCAAATGCCGCTCCACCCCCTGGTTTGCATGGGCTTTCTCCCTCCCCGCCCCCCTTGCCCATATTATTTGTGACAAATGAGTTGCGACGCTGATGACATTCTCACACGCGTTTTTGGTTATGGCGCTTTTCGCGGTGAGCAAAAGGCCATTATTCAGCATGTTATAGGCGGGGGCGACGCGTTGGTGTTGATGCCGACAGGGGGGGGAAAGTCCCTGTGCTACCAAATTCCGGCCTTGCTGCGGCCTGGCACAGCCATTGTGGTTTCGCCCCTCATTGCACTCATGCACAACCAGGTTAGCATACTCAAAGAGGCGGGGGTGGCGGCGGAATACCTCAACTCCACCCTCGACGTTGCTTCGGCGCAAGCCGTGGAATACGCCTTGCGTGCAGGCAACCTCCACCTCCTCTATGTCGCCCCTGAGCGCCTGGTGACGCCTCGCTTCCTCGAGTTGTTGGACGGCCTGCGCGACACAAAACAGCTTGCCCTGTTTGCCATTGACGAGGCCCATTGTGTTTCGCAGTGGGGGCATGACTTTCGACCGGAATATTTGCAATTGTCCATTTTGTCGGAGCGCTACCCCAACATTCCGCGCCTTGCCCTCACCGCCACGGCGGACAGACAAACCCGCGATGAAATTATAAAACGCCTGCACTTGGGCGCGGCGCGCTGTTTTGTCTCCAGTTTTGACAGGCCCAACATTCACTATTCCATTGTGGAGAAGGCCACGCCGCGCCAGCAGCTGCTGAGTTTTATTTTCCAACACCAGCTTTCACGTGCAGCGGGCATTGTCTATTGCCTCTCAAGACTCAGGGTTGAAAAAACCGCCGCGTGGTTGCAACAACACGGCATTGTGGCTTTGCCCTACCATGCCGGGCTCCCGTCGGAAATACGGGCGGAGCACCAGCAGCGCTTTTTGCGCGAGGACGGCATTGTTATGGTGGCCACCATTGCTTTCGGCATGGGCATAGACAAGCCGGACGTACGCTTTGTCGCCCACATTGACTTGCCGCGCTCCATAGAAAGCTATTACCAGGAGACGGGGAGGGCGGGGAGGGACGGCCTTTTGGCGAGGGCGTGGATGGCATGGAGTGCAGGGGACGTGGTACAGCAGCGCCGGAGGATTGACTTAGGCGAAGGCAAACCCGGCATGGACTATGAAAGCTACCGCCGCCTCTCCCACAACCGCCTCAACGCCCTCGTAAGCATGGCCGAAACCACCTCCTGCCGCCGCCAACAAATACTCTCCTATTTTGGCGAAACCTCCGCCCCTTGTGGCAACTGTGACAATTGTACTGCGCCCCCCCAAACTTGGGACGCCACGGAGGCCGCGCGCAAGGCTTTGTCCTGCATATACCGGGCGGGCCAGCGCTATGGGGCCAACCACCTTATTGACGTGCTGCTTGGCAGGCTTACGGACAAGGTACGGGAGAGGGGGCATGAGCGCTTAACGACTTTTGGCATAGGCGGCGACATGGACGAGCAATGTTGGCAGATGGTTTTCAGGCAGTTGATAACGCAGGAATTTGTCAGCGTGGATGAGCGCTACAACGCACTGGCACTCACCCAGGCCGCCCGCCCCCTTTTGCGCGGGGAAACCCGTTTCCTCGCCAGGTTGCCCCCCGGGAAGCCACACAGCCCCAGGAGGCCAAGCAAAGAGGGGGCCCTCCCCCCTCCTGGGGGGCCAGTGGGGGGTGGGGGGGCCGACGCTCTCTTTGAGCGCCTACGTACCTGGCGTGCCGACACAGCCAAAACACGCAATGTGCCGGCCTATGTTATTTTCCATGACGCCACCCTGCGTGAAATTGCCGCGACTCGGCCGACAAACATGGAAGAGTTGCGGCAGGTTACAGGAATTGGCGAACGCAAGTTGGCAGCCTATGGCAAGGTGTTGTTGGAGGTGGTGGCCAAGGGGGGTTAGGTGTTGCATTCAGCCATTGCCGGGGATTTCGACTGAGATAGGCGTTCCAGGCAGCGCTTGAGGAATTGGACTTTCAAACCTATGGCATTCACATGGGGCGCCGCCATGCCATGCTGTTGAGCATTATCAGCAGGTTGCTCAGGCAAATATCGCCTTTTGAGGGAAAGAGAAAAAATAACCCAAACATTTCCGGCACATACAAAAAAAGCACATTTTTTTATTCAACCTAAGCAACTTTGTAGATGCAGGAACGATAATCTAAATGTGGGGACGGTTGGAGCGGGGTTTTTCGGGGGGAGTCCAGAGGGGGAAGCAGCGTTGACAATCCATGGTTTACAGAGTTTCATTTAGGCGTATTAGCTGTATTTTTTCAATAACTTGAAACGCAGAGTTAACGTTGCACGTATATTCGTTGGGGGGATTTTGGGGGAAAAAAAAGTTGTACCAGGGCCAGTTTAACAAAAACAAACAACCAGCCATATAAACAAAACAACCAACCCAAGGAGTTTTTGTGAAAAATATATATTCTCGAAGTATGCTGTTATGTTTTGCATTGGTATTCTCATTAAGTTGTGGGGAGGGGGAGGAGCTGTTGTGGCCGGAGGACTCTGTGGACTCTGCGCCTGGGGTAGAAGTGCCGGGCAGTGAGGAGGTTGCAATGCCTCAGGAAGACGAGGGGGCCTGGAAAGGTGAAGAAGACTGGGGGGATGAGGACGCAGAAGGAGAAGAGGCGTGGGTTCCCGAGGTGGCGGCGGCAGCGTCCTGGTTTCCCACGCTTTCCCGCTACGCATATGCCACTGGATATTGCCACTCTGCAGCCGCCGTATATACCTCATCCTCCTTAAGTACGCGAGGCACTTCCTCTCCCTACAAAGCATACTCGACGGCCACCATCTATACCTCAGATGAGGTTTATGTATACTCCATCAATGACACCTATGCTCTTGTTTCCTATCCTACCAGCAGCGGCCGCAAAGAGGGATACATCAAAACCAGCGCGCTGCTTTCCGGCGACTACAGAAGCAAAGGACCAGCAGCAAAAATAAAAGCAAAAGTCTATCGCAACGCCTATGAGGCAATCTTCCCATATGGTAATTCCTATGGAGACATGAGCTATGGAACCATCGACAAAGGAGATACAGTAATAGGTGTTGGGAGAGGTACGACAAGCTATGTTTGGCTGGGCATACGTTTCTATGAAAAATATGTTCAAGTGTTTTATGCTGCCAGATCCGGCAATCGGGCATGGAAGATTGGCTATCTCCCGGAGTATGTCTACAACTCCCTTACAGGCCTTCCCTGAAAAAACCGTGTTTTTCTGTCAAAAAAGGAAGATTCGAGCGCTCTCGAGTCTTCTGTTTCTATTTTAGAGCCACAAGCGTCATGGGCAAAAGCAGGAAAAAACGTATATTACAAGCCTGAAGTATGCTACGGGGGGGGGCTTGGGGCAGCAGGGGGGGTAACAGCAATGGGTGCAAAAACTTTAGCAGGAGGGAATGTCTATGAAAGCACAAACACTCAGCCAAGCTGTTGCCCTGGCGCTTTTTGTTTCAGCCTGCCATCTACCTGGCACATGCAAAGTGGGCAATGAGGTTGCTGACTGCCCTAGCAATGCTTATTGTTACACTGGCAAAGACCCAAAAGTGGGCGACAATGGCGTGTGCGTTTATGTGGCGCTGCCTGCTATTGCCGGGCCCGTCATCAGCAGCTTTAGCCCCACCGAGGCAGCTTTGGGTGCCACCCTCACCATTTTGGGAGAAAACTTCAGCGCTGACCCTTCGGAAAACAGCGTTACTTTGAATGGAGTGCCTGCTGCAATTCTCTTTGCTTCAGAGAACGAGCTTCGCATTGAAGTGCCCAAAAACATGCGCTGCGCCGGACTTGTGCAAGTGACTGTGGGCAACCAAATAGCCACCTCCAGCACCGACTTCACCTATATGCCGACGGCCACCGTCAGCACCTTTGCCGGCAGCGGAGATAGAGGTATTGGGAATGGAGGCTTTGCCGACGGTCCAGGGCACCTGGCACGGTTTCATTCTCCCATTGACATTGCTATAGACGTGGAAGGCAACCTCTATGTGGCGGATGTCATCAACAACCGCATTCGCAAAGTGACGATGGAGAAGGAGGTGAGCACATTTGCCAGTGATTTCAATACTCCTTGGGGCCTCACCATAGACGCGGAAAACAACCTCTATGTGACGGATGCCCATAACCACCGTATTCGCAGGGTGGCTCCTGATGGAAGGGCGCTCACTTTTGCGGGTGAAGGCACGGCAGGTTTTCGTGACGCCCCAGCCCCAGGAACGGATGCACGGTTTAATGAGCCTGACGGCATTACGCGGGACGCAGAAGGCAACCTCTATGTGGCAGATACCAAAAACAACCGCATTCGCAAGGTGGCACCAGACGGAGAGGTGAGCACCCTTGCCGGCAGCGGCCAGGCATGCTTTGCCGATGCCAAGGGAACCGCGGCATGTTTTAACTCTCCCAACGGCATTGCAATAGACAACAGAACAAACACCCTCTATGTGGCAGATACCGAAAACAACCGCATCCGCAAAGTGACGATGGAGGGAGAAGTCAGCACCATTGCTGGCAATGGCGTGCGAGGCTTTCTCGACGGCATGAGCATGGATGCACAGTTTAATTTCCCGCATGGCATTGCAATAGACGATAGGAATGGCAACCTCTACGTGGCAGATGCCCACAACAACCGCATCCGCATGGTGACGCCGAAGGGAGCGGTGAGCACGCTTACGGGCAGCGGTACGGCAGGCCATTCCGAAGGCGCGAAAAGCACCGCACGGTTTGATAACCCTTGTGGAATCGCCATAGATGCAGAAGGCAACCTCTATGTGGCGGATACCTATAACCACCGCATCCGAAAAATAATGTTGGAATAAGTATGTTGCCTCCGACACCTCCTCCAACTATTTTCAGCACATTCAAAAAAAGCACATTTTTTGCCAACCTAAGCAACTTTGTAGATGCAGGAACGATAATCTAAATGTGGGGACGGTTGGAGCGGGGTTTTTCGGGGGGAGTCCAGAGGGGGGAGCAGCGTTGACAATCCATGGTTTACAGAGTTTCATTTAGGCGTATTAGCTGTATTTTTTCAACAACTTGAAATGCAGAGTTAACGTTGCACGTATATTCGTTGGGGGGATTTTTGGGAAAAAAAGTTGTACCAGGGCCAGTTTAACAAAAACAAACAACCAGCCATATAAACAAAACAACCAACCCAAGGAGTTTTTGTGAAGAATATATATTCTCGAAGTATGCTGTTATGTTTTGCATTGGTATTCTCATTAAGTTGTGGGGAGGGGGAGGAGCTGTTGTGGCCGGAGGACTCTGTGGACTCTGCGCCTGGGGTAGAAGTGCCGGGCA
>Ga0209755_10005164_pt1 | contig 14994 bp, 18 predicted proteins | sample TergutCo191P1_FD_187301 | JGI IMG/M metagenome (GOLD analysis project Ga0209755, IMG submission 187301) | Cornitermes sp. P1 segment gut microbial communities from Petit-Saut dam, French Guiana - Co191P1 (SPAdes) (version 2) | ecosystem: Host-associated > Arthropoda: Insects > Digestive system... | reverse complement strand
CCCTCCGCCCCGTTCTGCGCCGCAAGCACCATCTGCGCCCCGTTCCGCCCGAAGGCGGCCATCGCCAGTTCGGCGGCCTTGAATTCGTTGGGCGCCCTGTGGATCGCGTCCATTAGGAGCGTGAAGGCCTCCTCGTTGTTTTCCACGTTTTGAAGCTGTTTCAATAATTCGCTGTAGTTGTTTTCAAGGAATTTCGTCAACTGCCCGGTTTCGTTTCTAACGTCGATGATCGAGCGGTTCAAGCGGTTCAGCATATACTCGCCGTTTTCTATGCCTTGCATACGCATTGCGTAATCAAGCTCCTGGAACGTCTCGGTCGTCATGCCGACGGTACGGGCCGCGTTTGCCAGGCCGTTTGCAAGGTTTGCGTTTCTTTTCGTCAAGGCTATCACGCCGGTAACGACGCCGGCAATGGCGACGGCACTTGCCTTTAATGCGGTTCTAGCCGCCTTCAATGCCTTCGTTTTCCTTTCCTTTGCCTTTCTGCTTGCGTCCACCTCTTTCTGCAATCTTTGTTGCTCCCTCGTCAACTCCCTGACCGCCGTACTGTTCGGGTCGAAACCTTGTCTGATTAATTGCCCTATCTGTCTCTGGTAGTTTCTGCTGGACTGTTCCAATGCGGCCGTCTCGCCGCGTGTTCCCCTCATCGAATCCTGAATGCGTCTTTGTTTGCGGTTGAATTCCTCGAGTTCGGACGCGGTCAGCGACTCGGCGAACTTTTCCATCTGTTCCCTTGTTTCCCCGCTGGATTCCGCCAGGTCGTTAAACGCTTTTCTGGCACTCGAAAAGTCCCCGCGAATCTTTAAGGTCAAATCACTCATTCTGCATTTCCTTTATATTATTTAGTTTAAATACTGTCTGTCGGTTTGCCGGTGTTCGTACTCCAAATCGACCCGTTCAAACATATCGTGTAAATCAAGCAGCCATTTGGGAACGTCAAGCCAGCTTTCGTAGATATGGGGCAATCCGAATTTCTTTATTTTGTCGTATAGATTTATGTAGTAGAAAGCGTCGTCGGTTAAATATTTTCCGACCTTTTTTTCGGATACCGGCTTTTCCTCGCCGTATATCTCAACCGGATGCGGCTCGTTTATTGCGTGGGGATTATTGTTCCTGGCTTCACGGGATACCGCGGGTTCCTCGGCCCTGCGGTATCCCATATTGAAAAGTTTTCTCGCAAGAATTATTTTTTTTTATATTCCGCCGTGAATTCGTCCGCCTCCTTTGCGTAAGTATAAGCCTCCTGGGCAATCGTGAAAGCCGCCTCGTCCGGAAGACGCTTGAAAAAACCATCGACGTTTTTGATGTCATGCCCGTCGTAAGTCAAGTCCTCTATCCCCTCCACGCATTCGCCGAAAAACCTTTTGTAATCGATTCTGTTGGCCGAGATGTTTTCTATCATGTTGTTAATAATATGATCCACCAATACTTCCCTTGATTCGGGGTTGTCGTCAAGCGTCCTGAACACGCCGGAATCGAGTACGGATTTTTGGTTCCCTGCCGGAAAACTTTCGTCCGGCATGGGGAACCTTGAAAATATTATCCTCGCCGGATTGTCCGATTCCATGTTGTCGAAGCTTTTGAAGATAAAGTTCCTGCTTTTTTGTTTGAGCGATTTTAAAACCATGTGTTTCTCCCTGTGTAATCCACTTTAAAAACAAAAGGGTGCCTAAACACCCTTTGAAAAATTAAACCGCCGGTACGCAATAGACGATAGGCGAGCCGTGACCAAGCGTAAAGGACACGTCCTTGGACTGCGGGTCTCCGTGCCCCAGGCTTATGCTCATGCTGTTTATGACTATCGGTGCGAAAAGCCAGTTCTCCGTCTGCCCTGTCGTGGTGCCGCTGTTAAGCTGTGTAAGTATGTAGGCCTGTGAGTCGTCTTTGGGATGCACCTCATAGACACCGTTGCCGTTATCGTGAACCACCGTCATGAACTTGTTCAGGATATCCTGAATGATGTTCTCGAATTCGTCGGTTACCGGGTCATACCTGAACAGCCCGGACATCGAACCGGAAAATGTGGTAATGCCGCTCGCGATGGTGGAAGCCGGATGGCAGTCGTCGCCGACCTCTACGGCATCCTCCCCAAGCTCGAAAGATGCGGTGGTCTTGCAGAACCTTTCCTCGTCGATATGATAAATCCTGTCGCCCGCAACAAGGGTAAGCTGCGTCCCGGTTCTGGGTGCCTGAAAAAACATGCCGGCCGGCACGGGAAGAGCGCTGTTATCCGCCCTGTCCATTACGAAATATTTCTGACCGGCAATCGTGCTTCCGGTGGTGATTACCGCGTTGTTTCCGCTGTCGATAAAAACGTGGGCCTTCTGCCCTGTGTACTTAGATACCATTTATTTGTCTCCTTCCTTATTGGTTTTTGGTTCCTCGATTTTCTCGCTGACGTGGCAGGTTCCCGTCTTAACCTCGCACGATGGGCAGTCCTTTTTACGCCTCGCTTTTTTGGGCAGCTTCTCGTGTTCCCTTCTTGCCTCGTCGGAGACATAGACCGTATATCCTTTTTTCATATCTGTTACCTCTCTATTTAGTGTTTTTTCTCGACGGAAACCCGACGTCAAACGATATGGGCGTTTTGGATGACACAAGGGTATTTCGCCCTTCGACGTAATTGAAAAATTCAATTGCGTCGATGTTTATATTGTAGGCTATGTCGATTCTTTCGCATCGGAACAACTCATATAGGGCACTGGTCGCGTCGAGCATGTTTTTTCGCAGGGTTTCGACTTGAGCGTTTCTGAACACGAGATAAATATCGCATAATATTCTTGCTATATGTATGCAGTCGTCCTCGTATCGGTCTTCGTTCATGTTGACATTGTTAAAATCTATGAAGAGCATGAAATCGTTCTTGAACTTGTCAAAGTCGATAAATTCGCATGTCGTCATAGGGGTTTTTTTTATGTCGAAAACCTCCAGGTATTCTGGATAGTTCGTTTCTATGAAATCCTTTATCGCGTCAAGTTTTTCTCCGAAATTTATCATCAGCCTAATTCCTCGTTCATTTTACGCTGTAACGCTTCCGCCAAAGCCCTGTATCCTTTGGAGTTTCGACCTCCCCACCAATCGCGCCATACCGGCAACGCGAACGGCTGTTTGTTAAACCTGTTGTTGTGAACCGCCCACGCATACGGCACGGTGTTTGCGCCCAATCTTTCCCTGGTCGTCAGGGTGGCGAATCTGCCCCTCATCAGGAACCTGATTGAATCCCTTAGTTTGCCGGTGTCGCTCGGTGCCCCGCTTCTTGCCTCGTCGGCTATCTTGTCTCCGACCTCCCTCATCAGGCTTGCATAGAAACTTCCAAGACCGGCGGAAAATATCGCCAGCTTGCCCTCGAATTTTTTTGAGTCGAACAATACGTTTACCATTTCCTATACCCTCTTTAGCCTGTAACGCGATATGGGAAACAGGAATTTGTTGAAGTTCGTATAGTTCGTGAAAGTCCTGCCGCCCGATTCGGCAAACGTCTTGCCTGTAATTCCTATGTTTTGATTCGATTCGCTCTCCAGCAACGCCGCAATTCTTAATATGGTTAAAACTATTTCCGCCGGTATATTATTTGCGCCGGATTCAAGCAAGGCGTTTCCGCCGTTCAGTATCGGTGAAGGCGTGGTTGCATCGGCGTTTCCTATATAATCATCGCCGTCGTTTGTCGCGTCGCCGCCATCGAACATATCATTGTCGGGAATGATTGCATCGGTATCAAAGCCCGCATTGTATACGACCGTGACGTTCCGCCTTCCTTCCGGGAATATACCTTTTTTGTGATAAATATATTCGTTCACCGCCTCAAGTTGGGTCGCCGGCATCGGCTCCCCGTTTATAAAGACCCCCAGTATTTCCCTTATCGGCCTTGCCTCAAGCTGTACGTCTTCCCTTCCGTTTCCGTTCGCGACGGTCATATACTTTTTCAGGCCGAGTTCGTAGCCCAGATAGTTTTCGACCATGCCTTCCGCGGCGTCTATGAAGGATTGCAGCTTTTCGGGGTTGTCGTGAACGCCCGTGTATCGCTCGAACTGTTCCAGGCTGACGTATGACATTTTTACCTTAACACCTCGACCTCGTCCTTAAACAGGTTGTACAGGCAATCGTCCAAATCGTATTCCCTGTCGGCATAGAAAATACCGTAAGTGCCGATATAGGAATTCTTGAACCTTACCCTGATATTTTCCTTTTCGGTTTTTACGGTAGCTTTCCCGCTAACGTATTCAACAATCTCTTTATTTTGCTTCTCGTTTTTATTGGCCATTGTTATCTAACTCCTTAAAAAAAGCAGGGTTGTAAAACAACCCTGCCGTGTGGTTATATCGTGGTCAGGGCAAAGAAATTGGTGTCCAAAATCCTGCGCCCGTTCGCAAAGACCGTGGATTGGAAATATGTCTGAGTGCTTCCCACGACCTTGATTGGCTCGATTTGTATTTCACTTGCGAGACCAAATGCGTAGTCCCTGGCCCTGAAAGCGACGGCAACGGTCGAACCGGATACGACGGAACTTGGTGCAAAGCCGGTCAAGAGAACCCTCACGCCTTCGACGGTTTTTGTGCGGATAAGTTCTTCCTTGTAAAGTTCGGCAACGCCCGTTGTCGCGTCGCCCATTATTCCGCTGTAGATATTCGGGTGAAGGACTATAATGGCGTCGTCGGTGAAATCCCTCACGTTCAGGGCAAGGTTTACCAAGTCCATGACCCTTGGAACACCGGTCATCGCGCAGGAAATCGTGTTGGTGTTTCCGGTGAAAATACCCTGAAAGTTTAGGCCGGTGCCGCTTCCGGTCAATACCTGGCTTGCGAATCCCTCCGCGAACGCCTCCGCAAATATTGCGGGCAGTTCCCTCTCAAAATTGACGCTGCCCAATTGCAGGGTTTCGGCACTTACGGGTAGGATGCTCACGAAGGCATGTGGTGTCAATTGTCTTACGCCAAGTGCGGCCTGTGTGTCATTGGGGATGCCTGTTGCGCCTTCTGCAAAAGCTCCGGGTGTCGCAAGGGACGGGGATAAAACGGGGATATTGGTTGCGGCGTTCGGGCCGTAATAATATCTGACGTGGTTTAGAATTTCCCTCTTTCTGGAAAGCTCTTTGGCAAGCTCGGTAATCTGGTTGATTGCGCCGGTGTTGTTTAGGGTGATTGCCCTCTTTTCAACCATGGCGTTTTTAACGTCCGCCAATACCACGCTTCTTTCCTCTTTTTCGATTGGCGCGTTGGCTTGGGCTATGGACTGTTCTATTTCCCTTTTTTGCGCCTTGAGTGCCTCAAGCTGGTTCTTTGCGTCCTCCGCTTTAAGGGAACCGTCCGCGACCTTTTCCGAAAGGCTGCGAAGTTCGATATTAACCTTTAGCAATTGTTCGTTCATTTGTCTTCTCCTTGATAATTAGTTTACGCCGCTAACTCGGCCTCTATTTCCAGTAAAATGCTTTCGTTGTTTTCGGTCGAAGTGCCTACTTCGTCTGGAGTGGTTGTTTCCGGCTCCTTTTCGGCGGCTTCAATGCCCGCGATATCCGAAAGTATGTCTATCGTGTTTTTGATAATCAGTTTGTCGCTATCGTTCAGTTCGTCTTTGTCAAGAGCGTCGTTCAACGCTTCCATGTCTATGTTCCTTTTCTCGAAACCCCTTTTATACGTCACGCTCGTGGTCTCGGTATAGGCGGGATTGGGTACGCAGTAGGAAACCTCCAAAAGTTTCACCTCTTTCAAGGTTCTGGTTTTCCCGTTCTCGCCGTCCCTCCAAGAGACGGGCCGAAACCCGAAGCTCATGTTCCTACAGTCCCCGCGTTCGATGACGTTGAACATGTCGTTCGCATAGCTCGTGTCCGGCAGTTCGCAACGGCAGATTAATCCGCTTTCGGTGTTTTCCAATACCAAAGTGCCTGAGTCGGTGGAACCCAGAATCCTGTTCTCGTCGTGATTGCACAAAGCCCTGACCGTCGCCCTGTCCGCAAGCGTTTTGTTAAAGGCGGTTTTCGATATGATCTCGGTCGTCCCCCACATCGGCAGGGATTTTGAATCGTAGGGCAGAAAGCCCTCAACTATTTTTTTACCGAGTGTGGATGTTTCGGTTCTAAGTTCTATATCGCCGAAAGTCATGTTTCGTTTTTCGTGCTTTTTCATACTTACTCTCCCTGTTTACTTATTTCCTGTCGTCTATCAGAAACGACAGCTTTTCCTCGATGCGTATCTGCGTCTGCACGATGGCGTTTATCTGGCTTTTCATTTCCTCTATCGAGCTTTCGTGCTTCGACACGTATTTGTCCAGTCTCGTATGGGCGGCTTTTATGGCATCCTCGTTCCTGCATATCCTGGTTGTTATCACCGCTATTCTCCATACGAAGCCAAGCACCGCAATCACTATCGCACCTATCGCCGCGATTCCCTCAAGCCCTATTTCCATAATGCCCTCCTTAGTCCCTCACGTATTCTATAACAGCCATAACGTTTCTATAGCTCAATTGGTTGGCGGCCTCGCTGGCGAACATTGCCCAACATGAGATGTTTACGCTGCCGCCGCCGCCGATTCTTATATTCGCATGGACTACGGGAGCCTGCTGTGCGTTGCTTATCCTTATAAAAGGAAGCGGGTTTCTACCGGTAATGCCGTCGCCCCACATAAAGCCGAATATGTTTACCGGTGTAATGGACGCACCCACGCTGCCTATCGTATGCTCCGTGCTGCCGCCGCCGTGCGTGATTTCAGGCAACTGTCCCTGAAAAACGGCCCTGAAAATCGGTCTCCCGTCTATCCATATCTTGCCGGTGAAAGTTTCGGTGTGGCTGTAGATATTTTCCGTTCTTATCACGTCCACTGCCCGGTATACCGCGTCGCTTGTTATCAGGTTATTGCTTCCATCGGTAGCTTCTATATCGATGCTTATGCTTTCGCCGAAAGTTCCGGGTGTCGCACCGCCCGTCAACACAAGCCCCGAATCAACGGCTCCGGTTTGAGCCTGAAAATCGTCCCTGTTTATGGGAATCGGGTTTCCCCATACCAGCTCTATTGTAGGAGGGGGTGGGGGGAAAGGTATCATTCCATATGCGTCCCCTTCATATGGAATCTCTACTATATCCGTGACATACCAGATGACCCTTAAATCGTCGTGCGTCTCGTCATTCAAAACGAACGCATGGTCATCTATGGTAGGCATTCTCCCGAAAAGAATAGCCGCAGTGTCGGCGTGTATTGGCAAATCCGCAAAAGTAGGCACGCTTCCCAAAAGGGTCGGTTTCAGGTCGCTCATGTGCGATATCGATTTTGTCATCACCTGTATGGTTGCACTGTCAATATTCCCTATGAAAACGCCCTGCGTCCCGTTGTCGTCAAACACCAGTGTTTTTCCGGCCTGAAAATTGCTGAAAGACCCGAACAAATGGATTGGAACGTCGGTGGTGCCGCCTAATTCACGTGTTAGAAACGCTCCGTGCAATGAGGTGGTTCTTACACCGTCGATTACGTTGTTTGTCGTCTGAATCTGGCCGTTAAGCTCCGCAAAGCCGTTTGTCATGGCGTTGTTCACTTCGTTGATCTGCGATTCCCTTGCGTTCGCCTCTGCTGTTATTGCCGTAGTTATCTGTTGGTTTCTGGCAATGGCCTCGTTTTCGATTGCGACGGTTAAATTATCGACCTGCTCCTGCCTTGTGCCGGCTTCGTTCCGTATCGCCGTTGAAAGTTCTATTACCTGTGTCTGTCTGGTATTGGCTTCATTCTGGATTGCTTGGTTTACCTGGTCAATCTGTGATTGTCTTGTATTGGTCTCGTTTTCAATGGCCGTCGAAAGCTCGATGATCTGTATCTGCCTGGTTTCGGCCTCGTCCGCTATGGCGTTTCTCACGTCCCTGAAGTCGGCGTTGTTCTGTATGGCGTGACTGTCGAAGTCTATCCGCAGTGTGTTCAAGTCCTGCCTGTTCTGGTTCTGGGTGTTTTGTATTTGATCGGTCAGCCACTTGAGGCCCGTAACGCTTGTATCCAGATTAAATATGTTTGTGTCTATGCCGTCCAATCTTTGATTGGTAGCGTCCGTAAAACCGTTGAACGATTGCAGGATGTTTGCGTCGAAGGCTTCAAGGCTGTTTACCCTGTTCTCTATGCCCGCGACCCTGCCGCCTATCGCGTCTATGCTTATGATATTGTTGGAGACTTTCGTTTCGAGCGTGGAGCTTCTGTATTCAAGGTTGCCCACCGCATTGTCAAGGTTGTTCACGCGTTGGATGGTTTCCTGTAGGGATGTCAAATCGGTGTTCTGCCTTATGTCCTCTATATCCGCCCTGATCGAAAGTATGTCGGCCGTTTGAATGGGGTCAGTTGTTTCAAGGACGTTCACTCTGTTCGCCAGACCGTTTATGGCGACCGTCGCGTTGTTGTCGTTTTGGCTCACGGTGTTTGAAAGGTTGGTGAATGCGTCGTTTATCGTGGGTCGCCAAAGCTCAAGGGCGGTCGTCCTGTTGCCCCAAATGGTTATGTTATTGCCTATAGTATTAAGATTATTTTCATTGTTTTGCCTGTCCCGATTCACCGCGTTTTCAAGGATTGATATGTTATCGGCGTTTTGCGATATGCTGTTTTCGGCATCGGTCATTCTGCTGATTAAATTATTGTCAACTTGCGTCAAACCATCTGGTGGGTTTCAGGTCGCTCATGTGCGATATGGATTTTGTCATTACCCGTATCGTCGCGCCGTCAACATTCCCTATAAAAACGCCCTGCGTTCCGTTGTCGTCAAACACCAAAGTCTTTCCGGCCTGGAAGTTTGTAAATGAACCGAATAGGATTATGGGGACATCGGTGGTGCCCCCCAATTCCCTTGTCAGAAACGCCCCGTGCAATGAGGTGGTGCGAACGCCGTCCAGCACCTGATTGGTCGCCTGAACCTGCCCGTTCAGCTCCGCGAAGCCGTTTTGCATGGTCGTGTTGACTTCGTTAATCTGCGATTCCCTTGCCTGTGCCTCGGCGGTGATGGCCTGGGTTATCTGTTGGTTTCTAAGAATAGCCTCGTTTTCGATTGCCGTGTTTAATTCGTCCACTTGGTTTTGTCTGGTTTCGGATTCGTTTTGCAGGGCTTGATTTACTTGATCGATTTGGGTCTGCCTTGTGTTCGCCTCGTTTTCAATGGCCGTCGAAAGCTCGATGATCTGTATCTGCCTGGTTTCGGCCTCGTCCGCTATGGCGTTTCTCACGTCCCTGAAATCGGCGTTGTTCTGTATGACGTGACTGTCGAAGTCTATCCGCAGTGTGTTCAAGTCCTGCCTGTTCTGGTTCTGGGTGTTTTGTATTTGATCGGTCAGCCACTTGAGGCCCGTAACGTAGGGATGTCAAATCGGTGTTCTGCCTTATGTCCTCTATATCCGCCCTGATCGAAAGTATGTCGGCCGTTTGAATGGGGTCAGTTGTTTCAAGGACGTTCACTCTGTTCGCCAGACCGTTTATGGCGACCGTCGCGTTGTTGTCGTTTTGGCTCACGGTGTTTGAAAGGTTGGTGAATGCGTCGTTTATCGTGGGTCGCCAAAGCTCAAGGGCGGTCGTCCTGTTGCCCCAAATGGTTATGTTATTGCCTATAGTATTAAGATTATTTTCATTGTTTTGCCTGTCCCGATTCACCGCGTTTTCAAGGATTGATATGTTATCGGCGTTTTGCGATATGCTGTTTTCGGCATCGGTCATTCTGCTGATTAAATTATTGTCAACTTGCGTCAAACCATCTATGGTATTATTTATCTGCGTAATATCGCCGTTTATTGCGTTGATTATGTTCTCGATGTCGTGGGCGTTCAAGTCCGTAAGGTGCTCCGTGAATTCCTCCACGCTTATGTAAGAATAGTTTAATTCGTTCCACGTAGTGATTCCGTCGCCGGTCTTTATCCTGCGGTTGCCGCTTTCCTGTATCTCGACGCCGAATTCGCCTCGGCTTAGAATCGGGTTTACCAATTCCCAGTTTTGGGTCGTATCGCGTCTTAAAACTATTCTTGTTACCATACTATATTAGCTCCTTCCTAACTTTTATCGTCGCCCATCGGCAGATGGTCGCCGGGCATTCCGGGCATCGATTCGTTCAATTTTGCCTCCAGTTCGTATTGCTTGAGCTTGGCTCCGGCCATGTAACTTTCGATAATATCGTCTTTAAGCGGCATCATGTTTGCGGGGAGCCAATGGATATCCCCGCCCTCTATCGGCGGAAGGTTCTCCTTCGCCCTGATTTCGTTTATCGATAAAATACCTATCTGCATCTGTCTTGTGTAGGCCGCTATCCTGTCATTCAAACTGGTCTTCATCAGGCTGTTATAACTGTATTCGAAATACAGCCTGCTTCTTTGGTGGGAAAATATAAGCCTGTTTATGGCCTGTTCGAACTGCGTCGCCAGCGGTCTTATCGCGGATTCTATATATAAGGTATATATCGATTCGACGTTGGAGGTTTCGGAGCCGTTCAACAGGGACAATGGAATGCCGAATAATTTGGCTATCTCTTTTTCCTGGTGTTGCCTGTTTTCCATTAGCTGGCTTGCCTGGTTGGTGGGCGTTTTCGTCTCGATGTTCGAGTATTCCAATCCGTTGTGCTTGATTAGGGGTTTGCCGGCGTTTTTAACGCCCGTGTAGTTTTGCAGGAAATCCGTTTTTATCTGTTTGATGTCCTCTTTTTTAGCGTCGTCTATAAATTTGGTTATGTCTATTATCAGGCGGTTGCCCACGTTGTTGGTGAAACTGTTGTTTACGAAATCGTCAAGCTCGTTGGATAGTCTGAATATATTACCGCACTCCGAAAATATGCTTTTCCCTTTCAGGCCGTCGTATCCGTACCGGCTCGGTATATGCACGATCTTGTCACTCTTGTATTCGTTGCTATTGTAAGTGAATACCTTCTGGTTCATGCCGTTTCTTTTCAGGGTTATCTTGGTCGGGTCTATTCTGAACAAAGAGGTTATTATGCCGTCTTCGTTGGTGTATTTATACCAGTAGACGTTACCGTGATTAAAATAATCCGCCACGCTACTATACATAAATTGGAACCTGGTCTCGTCCGCGTTTGGATGTTCCAGCAGGTCATGCAGGGTGTGGTTGCCGGGTAAAGCCTGTCTGGTTCTCCTGTTATAAAAATTGCCGGCAAGGTTGGCCATACTCGATGCTATCATATCGATGGCCGCCCAGCTTGTGGCGTCCTGTCCTATGCCGCTGTCAAAATTAGTATGCGCAAATATCGCGTTCATATTGTTGGCGTTTCTTTTTTCCGTTTTTTCCGTTTCGCCCGTTTTACGCCCGAATATTTTATTGATAAAATCCATCATATGCTCTCACTATTTAGTGTTTTTTTAGCTGAACAGCCACCTCAGCTCCTCCACCGTGCCTTTTTTCTTTGCGGTTTTTCCGTTGTTTGCCTGGCACCTGTCCAAAGCCATTATGCCTGAAATGACACCGTCTATCCTCTTGGTGCTTGACTTGTAGATTTTCAGGGGCTTGTAATTCCCGTTCACGTCGACTTTTACCACGGCATTTCCTACGTGCCACTTCATCACGGGATTAGGGTCAACGATTTTGTCCTCCAAAACCAGTCGCTCAAACTCTTTCGATGGGTTTGATATTTGCTCTATTCTTTGGGAGTATTCTATCAGGTCGGTTTTCGGCAACAGTTTTTCCAAATTGTCTATGAGTTTGTTGCTCTGCCATTTGTCATAGGCCAACTCTTGGATATTGAACAGCTCGTTGTCCGCTTTTATGTCCGCGATGATATATTCGTAATCTATTGTGGCTCCGGGAATCGCTTTCACCAGCCCGCTGTCTATCCAGTTTTTGATGTTGATATTCTCCACCCGGTATTTTTCAAAGACCTGTTCGGATGGGACGTAAAACCTGTGGTATAAAAAATATTTCCCGTCTTTTTCAAGGCATTTTGTGTAGGCCGTGAAATCGTTTATCGAACTCAAGTCCAGACCGGCGAAACAGGATTGCCCGTGAAACTCCGATATGTCCACTTGTTTGTTTCTGATTACGGTGTCCCACTTCTGGAGGGAAATCCAGTTGGACGTTTCGTTCGTCCAGATATTCAGCGTTTTCGCCTTGTAATCGGCTTGGTGGCTCGGTTGTCCCAAAGCGTCCTGCAAATCCTGTTCCAGTATTTTCCTGTCGATGATTGTATCAATGCTCGGATTGGCTTTGATATACGATTCGGGCTTTTTCCAGTCGTCCGATTCGTCGATTCCGTAGATTATGCCGAAATACGTTTCGTCGGTGAGTAAGCCGTTCAGGATTTTCCTTGCTTTTTCGTCTTCGTCATACGCCGGCAATGATATGTCGGTTCCCGCCGTCGTGATTATCAAAACAAGCCCGTTTTCCCTCGCCCTGCTTCCATACCGCATCGCGGTCACGGGCTTGTCATTGGAGAAGCAAAAGTATTCGTCTATGATTGCCAGTGACGGTGCATAGCCGTCTATCGCTACGGTGTCGGCGGCGAAATATGATATCTTGGAATTCTTGTAAAATATGTTCGTGCCGGTGTCGTCGATTATATCTTTCAATCCTTTGCTGTTTTTGCAGATTGTGCGTAAGTCCTTGAACATCTTTTCGGCTTGCCTCATGTCCTTTTCAAAGAAGTATGATTCACTGCTTGCTGTTGTCAAAAAATCCCAAAGCAGGAGCGGGAACATTAAGCCTGTTGTTTTGCCGTTTTTTCTCGGCACGAACACCGCACCGCTTCTGAATCGCAATTTGTTCTTGTTGAACTTGTATCGCCATCCAATAAGATTACAGTGTATGAACAACTGCCAGGGAAGCAATTGCAGATATTTTCCGTTTGTGAGATTTAGACTTTTCGTAAAGTCGTAAAACTTTTGGGCTATATCCCAATCCATATAATAGTCCCAGCTCGGTAGCGGTTCATTTTTCATGTCGCTGATAAATCGTCTCACAGCCTTCTTGACGTAGACGTTTGAGGGTATGATATTTTTGGTTATGGACTTGCAATATTCGTGGACAATAATTTCCACTTCGGTTTTAACTGGCATTATAAATCCTTGTTGCTGATAAGCTCCGATATCACGCCCTCGCTTTGGATGCTTTTGGGGACGAATGAGAGGTGCTGAAAATAGTGTTTCTGCCAGAGGATAAACAGCCGGGAATATTTATCCAGCTCGGCGGCGTTGTCCTGTATTTTCGCGTCGTTCAGTTTCGCCCACAGCAAATCGAGCATCGCCTTGGTCTTGGATAAATAGTCCGCTACTTCCGGACTCGCATTTTGGGCTTTGGCGGCCGCCGCCTTTTCCCTCGTGGCGTTTGCCGTGCCTTTGTTCAATTTTTCCTGTAGCGATGATTTTCTGCCTCTTGCCATTTGTGGTTCTCTTATATATTTAGTCCCTAATGCGAATAAGGCGGCCGCCGGCGGCTTTGAAGTTGAATTCCGGTTCAAAATTATATTGAAAATATTACTTTATCGTAAAAAGTTGTAATTTTTCTCTCTGGGGGGCGGGGTGTGGTCAGGCGTCGCGCGGCCGACCGCCGGCGAGGGGGCTACCGGTCTCGCCGCCCCCTCGTCTCCCTCGCCGTTTCGGCCCTATGACAACCCGCGCACAATACCCCTAGGTTCGTTTCGTCGTGGAACAGCTCCTCGTTCCCTCTTGGCGGGATTATATGGTGGACGTGTAGGGAGGCTTCGCCTTCACCTATGCCGCATCTCTCGCATCTTGGATTTTCCCTCAATATAGCCTTTCTTAGGTTCCGCCATTTACTGGTTGCGTATAGCGCGGTGTTGTATCTGACGGCTTTGGAAAATGGTTTGCGTTCGCTTTCCGTCCGATGTAACGGGCAGTACCTTTGGTCGGTGTCGATTAGCTCCTGACAGGAGGGATAATAACATATTTTCCTTACCGGCATTCAAGCACCTTTTTTATGTTTTCCGCTATCGCCTTTACGACCGGAACCGTCACCGTGTTTCCGAACTGCCTGTAAAGCTGGCTGTCCGAGACGGGCAGTATGAAACCCTCGGGGAAGCCTTGAAGCCTCGCCCATTCACGCGGGGTAAATCTTCTTACGTGTTCCGCGTTTTTACCGGACGGCAGCTCCCTTTGCCTTTCGTCAGCGACCAGATTGGGTTTGTCTTGCCCTGAACGTAAAGTCCTTGCGACCGCATCCACGCCGCTGTGTATGGTGTAAAACTTATTTCCCCTTTCAATGCAAGCCCGTATGGTTTTCAAGGAGCGTTCGCTCAGATAATACTTTGCGTCAACGGGCTGTTTTTCCATTATGTCTTTTATACTCTTGCTTGAATCGATAGGTTCTGGAAAAGCAAAGCCGGACGCGTCTATGTCGTTCCTGAATGCGACGATAAAGATTCTTTCCCTGTTCTGCGGAACGCCGAAATCCCTGCTGTTTAGGATTTTATCGTGGATTGCGTAGCCCATTCCTTCTATGGTTTCTTTGACCGTTTTATATGTCCTTCCATTGTCGTGGTTCGTCAAACCTTTCACGTTCTCGCAGAAAATGACCTTCGGTTTGCGATATGCGCATATTCTAGCGACGTCAAAGAAAAGCGTCCCCCTCGTATCCTCGAAGCCCTTTCTTTTCCCGCTCGTGCTGAATGCCTGACATGGGAAACCCGCGAGGCAAACGTCGAATTCGGGTATGTCCTTTTCGCTGGTTTTAGTAATGTCGCCGGCTATCTCTTGCGGGTTTTTGAAGTTCGCTTCATAGGTCTGTCTTGCGTGCCTGTCCCATTCGCTTGCGAACACCGTCTCGATGTTTTCTTTGAATGCCTGTTCGAAGCCAAGTCTTATACCACCAACGCCGGCGAACAGGTCTATTGCTCTTAATATTTCCATACCGATTAGTCGCCGGCATGGAAAGAATGTCAGTTGTTTTTATGTTCTTTTTCCAGTAGCTCGTCAAGCGATAAATCCTGCCCGTTGATCTGCCTTAGCCTCACTGTTTCCCCCGATATACAAGCCCGCAAATATCCTTTCAGTTTTATGCGTTTGTAATATGTTCCGTTGTCGCACTCACGCTTGAACCTGC
>Ga0209755_10005163_pt1 | contig 14998 bp, 12 predicted proteins | sample TergutCo191P1_FD_187301 | JGI IMG/M metagenome (GOLD analysis project Ga0209755, IMG submission 187301) | Cornitermes sp. P1 segment gut microbial communities from Petit-Saut dam, French Guiana - Co191P1 (SPAdes) (version 2) | ecosystem: Host-associated > Arthropoda: Insects > Digestive system... | reverse complement strand
GTAGATATGCCTTCTTTCCGAGTGTCCAAGAATGATTGTCTGAACATCAAGGTCTTTTAACTGTAAAACAGAAACTTCGCCTGTATGAGCACCTTGTTCTTCAGGCGCGCAATTCTGCGCTCCAAGACGAATATTTGAATTTTCTACAACAGCGGATACAGTTTCGAGTAACGTAAAGGAAGGAGCTATCAAATATTTGTGCTTTCCGTCTCTAAGCTGATTAACCAAATCCTGCGCAAGCTGCGCAGCTTCTGTGCGGGTAAGGTGCATTTTCCAGTTACCCGCCATATAATAATTTCTACTCATATTAACCTCTGCACACTTCAATGCCGGGCAATTTCTTGCCTTCCAGCAGCTCAAGTGATGCGCCGCCGCCTGTACTAACGTGGCTCATTTTTGCGGCAAGACCGAACTTGTTGACTGCCGCAACTGAATCGCCGCCGCCTACAACTGTAATTGTACCCTTGCTTGTCGAATCTGCGACAATTTTTGCGACTTCTTCCGTTCCTTTTGCGAAGGCGTCAAATTCAAAAACGCCGACAGGACCGTTCCATACAATTGTTTTTGCAGTCGCAAGAACTTCCTTGTATTTGGCAAGAGTCTTAGGCCCTACATCCAGTCCCAATAAATTATCGGGGAGGTCAAGTCCGTCAACAGGAACGGGAGCCGCACTTGCATCGAACGAAGTAGCGCCGACGTGATCCAGCGGAAGCACTATCTGCACATTCGCGGATTTTGCGGCTGTTAAAATTTTGTTTGCGGTATCAATTTGATCGTCTTCAACTAACGATTTACCGATTTTATGACCCTGCGCTTTTAAGAATGTATACGCCATGCCGCCGCCAATAATAAGCGCTGCGGAGTTTTTAAGGAGGCTTTCCAAAACAGCGATTTTTGAAGAAACCTTAGCGCCTCCGATAATTGCAACTAACGGTTTTTGCGGAGATGTAACAATCGGTTCAAGGTAGTCGCATTCTTTCTGCATTAAAAAGCCCGCAACTGCAACAGGCACAAATTTCGCGATACTGGCTGTAGAAGCGTGATCCCTGTGCGCTGTGCCGAACGCGTCGTTTACAAATATTTCGCCGTAGGTGGCAAGCTCTTTTGCAAGCTTGTCCAAATCTGCGGCTTCTTTTGCCGTTTCTTCTTTATGGAAACGTGTATTTTCAAGCATGATTACGCTGCCGTCAGCCTGGCCTTCGATAAAAGCCTTTTTACCGTAGCAGCTGTCTTCGCCCGCGAAAATTACAGGTTTACCCAGTTTGGTTTGAAGATACGCGGCAACAGGCGCCATTCGGTGTTTACCTTTTATATACGAAGCTTCATCAAAAGACTTGCCGTCTTTCTCGGCTTTTTCTTTCGCTTTTTTTGCGTCCTTGCTTGGATCTCCCAAGTGGGACATCAATGTAAGTGATTTTGCGCCCTGTTCCAAAATGTATTGGATGGTAGGAAGAGCCGCCACTATGCGGGTATCGTCCTGCACTACTCCGTCTTTCATGGGCACGTTAAAATCAACGCGCATGATCACGCGCTTACCTTTAAGGTCTACGGTCTTTACAGTTTTAATCATGGATTTATCTCCTTAAAAACTTTTTCTTTTTTCTCGCTAAGACGCCAAGAACCGCCAAGCTCGCCAAGTATATATCCGAAATTATCTTTAAACCCTAGAAATCCAGCATAGCCTACAGGATTTAAGTTAAAATACCAAACATCAACTTTGCGTTCTTCGCGATCTTCGCGCCTTGGCGAGAGGTATTGCGTTTTATTTCTTGCTGTCGATGTATTTAAGTAAATCGACTACTTTGTTTGAATAACCCCATTCGTTGTCGTACCAGGAAACTACTTTAAAGAAGCGTTTTTCGCCGGGGAGGTTGTTCTGCATTGTCGCAAGGCTGTCATAGATTGATGTGTGCGTATCGTGAACAATGTCTGTAGATACGATTTCGTCCTGCTGGAACTCAAGTACGCCTTTGAGATATGTGTCCGCGGCTTTTTTAAACGCATCGTTGATTTCATTAATTGATGTGTCTTTGGTTGTGCGGAAAACAAGGTCAACAACCGAGCCTGTCGGTGTGGGTACGCGAAAGCTCATGCCTGTGAGTTTTCCCTTTGTTTCGGGGAGAACTTCGCCTACGGCTTTTGCGGCGCCTGTTGTTGAAGGAATAATGTTTACAGCAGCGGCTCTTCCGCCTCTCCAGTCTTTCTTTGAAGGTCCGTCAACGGTTTTCTGTGTCGCTGTGTATGAGTGAATTGTTGTCATAAGACCTGTTTCGATACCGAAACCTTCTTTTAAAAGAACATGTACGATAGGAGCAAGACAGTTTGTGGTGCAGCTTGCGTTTGAAATAACGTGATCTTTTGAAGGATCATATTTTTCGTGATTTACGCCCATTACAAATGTGTTAATGTGTTTATCTTTGCCTTTCGCGGGAGCGGAAATGATAACTTTCTTTGCTCCTGCTTCGAGGTGATCATAAGCTCTGTCGTCGCAGAAAAGACCTGTGCATTCAAGAACGTATTCAACGCCTAATTTGCCCCACGGCAGGTTTTTTACTTCTCTTTCTGCCATAACGCACTGGATTTCGTGACCGTTTACGATAAGAATATCGTCGTGATCTGATCCTGCCGATTTCTTTGTCTTGATATCGGCTTTCATTTTGCCCTGAGTTGAGTCGTACTTAAGCTGATAGGCAAAATAATCAGCGTCGGTAACGATATCTGTAACCGCTACAACGTCAATTTTATCCTTACCAAGAAGATTCTGACCTACGAGTGATTGAAAAACGAGGCGTCCAATACGCCCAAAACCATTAATTGCTACTTTCATTTTAAACTCCTTTTATAGAATAGTTTTTCTAAGATTATAGGATTTCGTCATTTTAGTCAAGATAAGTCAATAGGGTGGATTTACATGAATTACCGCAGAATATAGAATTCATCTTTCTTCGGCAATAGTTGTGGATTCGCCGTGACCGGGATAAACGCCAATATTTCCGTCCATCACAAATAATCGATTCAAACTTTCAAAAATCTGCCTGTCACTGCCGCCGGGAAGGTCGGTTCTGCCGTAACCTCTTTTAAAAAGGGTGTCCCCTGTAAAAAGTACGGATGCTTCCTTGTCCAAAAATGCGCTGCTTCCTGGCGTATGACCGGGGAGGTTTAAGACTGTAAAGGGACCTATGGTACTGCCTTCATCCAGCAAGATATCGGCTGGGGGCAGCTCTTTCCATAATATCCCCATAAATGCGGCAGTTCCCATGGCGGATTTAATGCTTCTTTCATGAACTTTTTTTGATTCAGGACCAAGGTACTGTGCATCTTCGCTGTGTATGGCTATTTGCGCCTGCGGATATTGTTCTTTTAATTTTGGCAGCGCAATGATATGGTCAAAATGACCATGTGTCAGTAGAATGTATTTGGGTACAAGAGATTCTTTCTGGACAGCGGCAATAATTTGTTTTGCTTCATCGCCGGGATCGATGATTGCGGCTTCCTTATCGCCGTATACGTAAATCCAGCAATTTGTTGCGATTGGTCCCACTACCAGCCGAATGATGTTTTTATTTGTTGACATGGAGGGATAATACCACGAGGCTTTTAATTTTTCTAGTAATCATTTTGATAGTCGCTTTTTGGTACGGAATTGTTCCGATCGCAGGCGGTTTTTTTAACCGCTACAGATGGCGAAAATTCAGAAACCGTTTTAACGATATGCGGTTAAGTCCTCTTTTGGATTACAGTCAATACAGAAAACTTGATGAAGAAGGCGGCATTTTCAGATTCTCGGGCAGCATTGAGTCCATTACAGATGCGCGAACCCTCTGGGTAAGAGGCAGCGACCTTACTATACCGGTTTCTCTTGCAAATACCAAATGCTATCTTTTACCGGTTCATCAGGGTGAGGGGCTTCCTGAAGCGCCTGAACAGATTCGATGGAACAGAGTTTCTACATTAACGGAAGGATCAAATGTATTTATCGGAGGACAATTAAAAACGCAGAATGAAAGGCTCAATTTTATTTCTTCAAAGGAACATCCTCTTGTAGTTATTTTTTACAACTGTCCTGATTCAGATCTTGCTGCTGCTATTATAAGCGCGGCAAGAACAAAGAATGAATACTGGAATACGATTACTCCGGTTTCGATTGCAATAGGCGCGCTTATTTTATTATATGTTGCGGCATCTTACCTAAACCGCCCGGCATTTCGCCTAACTGTTATCACAGCCTTTGCCGCAGTTTTTATTCCCATTCTTCCGATTTTTCCGCCCGGTTTTTTATTAACATCGCTTTACCGCCGCCTTACATGGATTGCAAGAAATTTAAGGGCAAATTACGATCTTGCGCGTTACGGTTTACTGCCGGGCGCAACAGATCGCCATGCAAAAAAATTCGGCTTTCGCGCCTATTCACTGGAAGCGCTTGCCTGGGTATTAATGATTCTTGGCGTATGCATAAATTTTATTTTTGTATTTTTGATTCTGTTCCTGTTTCAGGTTATTATCTTTTAATAATCTTCATTTTTTATGTTTTGCGTAACAGTTCCATAGGTTTCAGCTTCCCTGCCCGCCTCGCAGGAATCCATGAGGCAATCACGGAACAAAAAATCGCAAAAAGACCTATTAATAAAATCGCATTCCAGTCTATGACGATCGGGATTGTCTCAAGATAAAAGCCGGGATCAAGTATTTTTATTTCGCCTTGTTTAAACAAAGAAGAAAAAAAGGTTAAAATATTTTCTAATGAACGTACAAGAAAATTAATATTGCTTCCAACAAGAAGCCCCAGCGCTATGCCTATTATTCCTCCGGTTAAGCCTGTTAAAAAACTTCCCCAAAGAAAAATACCGGTAATTCCTTTAACGCTTGCTCCAGAAACTTTAAGTACCGCAATATCTCTTTGGCGTTCAAGCACAAGCATGCTTGTCGCAGAAGAAACATTTACAGCGGCAACAATTACAATTAACGCCATTATAAATAATAAAAGCTGCCTTGTTGTTTCGTACGATCTGTATTGAGAGCGTAAAAGATCTTTCCATGTATACAAACCGTATCCGCCTCCTAAAGAATCGTATAACTCCCATAATACATTTTCTGCATTTTTATAAGGATCGTCAATTTTTACCAGATAATGCGCTGATGAAATTCCGTCTGTAAATATTCTGCTTCCGCCGCCGTATCCTGTTATGCACCATAATGCGTCAAGCTCGTTGTAACCGCATGATATAATTCCTCTGACAGTAAAAGATGCCGTTCTGGGAGACATTCTGCCACCTTCTGTCTGTCTTATAGTCATAAGGCGAACCGTATCTCCGACAGAGGCTCCGATATTTTCCGCTAATGTTTCACCTAACACAATATCTCTGTCTGTTTCCGGTTTATTAACGCCGTCAATTATTTTTAACAAACTTGCGCTTCCAGGATAATCCCAAAATGATGATTCTATTGAACGTACCGTTACTCCTGTTTTCCCGCCTCTTCCTGCAATAACACCCATTCCTCTTTGTTCAGGCCATACTCCCCTTACATTCGGCGATTGTAAAATACTTTCTTTTGCATCACCAATTTCATTATTATTTGATAAATCAAAAACCTGAATATGTCCCGTTCCAAACTCGAGATATCTATCTGTTATTCCCCTAATCATTCCATCGGCGACAATAAGCGTTACAATAATAGGAACAAGACTAACTGCGATTCCCGCCGCTGCTCCTCTAAGATAACGCACGCCTTCATGCGCTCTTCCCCAGAGATATCTTAATGCAATAAAAAAAGAAACATTCTTTTTCAAATATTGCTCCTGACTTCACGCAGCAATTGTCCGTTTTCTAAAACAAGCTGAATATTCGCTCTGGATGCAACTTTTTTATCATGAGTTACAACAATTAATGATTTTTCCCATTTTTGAGCGCTTTCATAAAGAAGCTGCGCCACAATTTCACTGTTTGAAGGATCAAGATTTCCTGTAGGTTCGTCCGCAAGTATTATAGCCGGATCATTTACTATCGATCTTGCAACTGCAACTCTTTGCCTCTCACCTCCTGAAAGCTGAGACGGAAAATGATTTTTTCTGTCTTCCATTTTTACATCAGCCAATAAACTCTTTGCTCTTTCGATTGCATCCTTTTTTTTCATTCCTGCAATGTAAGCAGGAAGCATAATGTTTTCCAAAGCGGTAAAATCTTTTAATAGATAATGAAACTGAAAAATAAAGCCTACTCTTTTTGATCTATAAACAGAAATTTCTTTTTCAGAAAGAGCGGTTATTTCGTCATTTCCGATATATACGCTTCCTTCGTCTGCTCTGTCAAGACCGCCTATAATATTTAATAGAGTGCTTTTCCCGCTTCCGCTCTGCCCGGAAATTGCCGCAGACTGTCCTTCATCAATTTCAAAATTAATTCCCTTAAGGATATTAAGCGTTTCAGACGCTGAAGTATAATTTTTAACAATATTGTCTATCTTTATTAATACTTTTTTATTTTGCTCATTACTCATAACGCAGAACCTCCGCCGGTTGAATTTTTGTCGCTTTTCTTGATGCAATCCATCCTGCGGCGAGCGCGGACAGAAAACCAAACATAAAAATAATTATTACTTCATGAGGAATTATCCTGGATGGAATCTCTTTTATATAAAAAACAGTCGGAGAAAAAACCGAAAAATTTCCGGCAGGTCCAAATCCAAGATGAAACGCGATAATATTAATTAAACTAATAACCATATTTACGATTTTTTCTATGCCGGAAAAAAACCTTGGGATGTTCGAAGCTATTAAAAGTCCGAAAATAAGCCCTAAACCCGCTCCAGCCAAACCTATAAGACCGCCGTCAAAAACAAAAACAGACTGCACAGATATTTTGCTTCCTCCGACAGCGCGTAAAAGACCGATTTCTTCGCGTCTTTGCATAACAGATCTTCTTTGCGCCTGAAAGATATTTAATCCGACAACAATAAAAATTAGTCCTACCAGAATAAACATAAAAAGTTTTTCTGTGCGCAGCGCGCCAAAAAAGGAGCGGTTATAGTCTCTCCAGCTTGATAACTTAACGCCTTCGTATCCAGTCAATCTTTTTTTTGCCTGTTCAAGAATATTTTTATCTTGAAAACGATTTGCGATTTTTACGCCCAGTATTAATTCGCTTTCATTATCAAGCAGCGCAACTTTATCAATATTAATAAAAGCCCAGCTGCAGTCATATTCATAATAACCTGTTCTAAAAATACCTGTAACATTAAATGTTTCAAAACCGCTCTCTTCATCTTCTGCGGATAATATCCCCGTAATGGAATATAATGTAATGGAATCTCCAATTACTGCTCCAAGACGTCTTGCAAGTTCAGAGCCCAATAAAACATTATAACTGTTTGATAAATCAAAATAACCAGCTTCAAAATCAAGTCTGGAATTCATTAAATAATCAATATCCGCCGCATCTTCATTTACGCCTCTAACTAAAACAGCCTGCTGAGATGTTCTTTTTCCCCTTGCAAGAGCCTGAAATTCTTTAAACGGAACCGCAGATTTTACACCGGGAACAGATAGCAATATACTCTGCAATTCGCCTGTTTTATTTTCGGAAAAAGATTCAAGGCGCAGATGATATGAGGATATTTCCAAAATACTTTCTATAAACCCCAATTGAAACCCGTTCATTACGGCAATAATTACAATTAAGGCAAGCACTCCAACAGCTATCCCCAGCACCGACAAGACTGGAGAATTTGAACGTCCCTTAAAAATATAACGAAAGGCGACAAATAAAACCCAGGATAGTTTCAATTTTCTATCCTTGTTTCAGAAATCTTCATTCCTTCTTCCCATACAGCGCGAAGTACAATAATATTATTTAAATACAGTTCTTCAATATCCAAATTTCCATCCGAGCGGACGACTCTTTCCAATTCTCCATCTCTCAGATTTCTTTCCATTATCATATCGCCGCTTGAATTATACCGATATTCTGCTGTTAGAATAATTTTTCCTTCCGTTTTAACAGAAGAAACAATACGATTCCCTTCCCATGTATTATTTATTACCCAGATTAACTCGCCGTCTTCATCATAAAGGGTTTGGCTTAAAACCCTGCCTCTGCTGTCAGTTTGAAAAATTAATTTTGATTCGTCAAAAATAAAAACATCTCCAAAATATTCAGGATACAGGTTGATCCTTTCACCTATAAAGACAGTTTCTTTTACATCGTTCATTATATTTCTTGGAAAAGAAATTCTCTCTGGAGACCCTGTTTTTCCAATTTCCATATCTCTGTAAAACACTCTTTCTATTGCTCTTAATGTAAAAGAACGGTTATATCTGTAAAAATCCGTAAATGCCTTTGCGTATGTTTCTCCGTCCTCCCAGATAAAAAATGAAGAGTTTACAAGCATTTCTTCGTTATATTCAAAATTGATTCTGTTAATTCCGCCGTCTTCAAAAAATCTGTATTCGGTAATAATATTTCCTTTTTCGTTAAATAATTCAATAAAACCTTTTAAACTTTTTTCTAATCCAGGAGCGTCAAGAGATGCGTTTACTTGCGTTACGCCGTCAATATTCCTGAATATCCATTGCTTGCGTATCTCCCTTCCGTATTTGTGCAATACGCGAATTTCTGTTAAAAATTCATTTTTATAATAAGACAGCAGATAATCGGGAAGTTCATCCCGTTCTACCCAGTCAATAGAAAGAGCGTATTCCTGCCGTAACGCGATAAATTTTGTTTGTATTTCTTCAAGAGCCATGCCGCCTTTATTTGAGCGAAACCATCTTGTAGGTTCTTTTACAGTAAGGAAAAATTCAATTTCTTCGTCTAACATTTCACTTTCAGCCGAATCATCATCCAGTTCCTGCGTCAGCGCAATTATCCCTGCAAAGAATAATAATACGAGAAAAATTACCAGCGCGTTTTTTTTATTCAATTCCCGTAAACTCCTTTGTAAATTTTTCCCTATCGAATACTTCTATGTCGGTATATTTCTCTCCTGTGCATATGTACGCAACGGGCAGACCCAATTCTGCTGCAAGCGAAAACACTACCCCGCCTTTTGCCGTAGAATCGTATTTTGTAAGAATTACGCCGTCAAGATTAACGGCGCTGTTAAAGATTTCAGCCTGCGAAAAAGCGTTTCTTCCTGTTGTTGCGTCTAATACAAGATATTTTAAATAGCATATATCCGCAGTCTTTGACTCTACTACCCTGTCAATTTTTTTTAATTCTTCTACAAGCGCGGATTTTGTATGCATCCTGCCTGCAGTATCCGCTATTATTACATCTGCGCCGCCTGATAATGCGGCTTCAAGCGCATCGTAAACAACCGCCGCAGGATCGCCTCCCTGTTTATGCGCAACAACGCGGGTGTCAAGCTTTTCGCCGTGTATTTTTAGCTGATCAATTGCCGCCGCTCTAAAAGTGTCCGCAGCGGCAAGAAGCGTTTTTTTATTATATTTTGTTTTAAAAAAATACGAAAGTTTTGCGGCGGTTGTCGTTTTGCCTACGCCGTTTACGCCAAGCATTAAAATTGCCGCCATTTTATTTTCCGGTAAAATAATTTCCGCAGGTTTTGCCTTGTTCAGTTCTTCTTCAAGCAGAACGCCTAGTTTTTCCGTAATGCCGCTTGAATCTTTCCTGCAGCGTTCCTTTAACTGTTCTGTCATTTTATAAGCCTCTGCGGCGCCGAAATCTCCTTCTATTAATAAATCGCAAAAATCTTCGAATGTTTCTTCGCTAAGAGAATTTTTACCAAGAAAAAAATTTTTTAGTCTTTCGCCGAATTTCATTCCATTTCTTCCTGTTCTTCAGACTCTTCAAATCCTTCGATAAATTCTATTACTTCCGGATCGCCGTTTCTTAGCTGCGCAGTTCTAGCCGAAGGCACTACAATGCGGGTAGAACCTCTGTTTGCCGTGTAAAGGTATCTTATCAGCCTGTAAACGCAATAAGCTCCTGTAACACCCAAAGCTATCAAAGAACCATTAAAAACATTATTCATAATAGCATAGTTATTTGCAAATTCATCAGTATATTTTCCACTTTGAGCGACAGAAGCATAGCTGCCCAGCGTATAATAGCTTATCCATGCCGTCATCCCCGATATCCACACTCCGCCCCACGACCAATAATAATGACGGCGCAGTCTGTCAACGCGTCCCCTTTCTACAGGAACAGCCGTAGTCAATGAAAGTGTCTGCGGATTATCTGATGCTTGCGGAGTTTGAAACACAATTGTTCCGCGTCTTGAATCTGACGTTTCCATTTCTATATATTCAAGATTTTGCAAAGGAAGACGAAGCGTAAGCGGCGCTTCTCCAACGTACAATGCGCCTTGATAAACTCTGCCGTCTGCATCTCCCCTAATATCTATATCAATGTATTCTATCGGATTAAGCCTGATATTTATTTTAGAGAATACTCCGGGAGAAAGATCTGTTTCAAATGTTAAACTTTCATGGTTAGGCGCAGATGCCGTTACAAAAATCGTCCCCGGCGGATATTCTAAAACATCAGTTTCTCCCCTGCCTGCAAATGATCTGTTAATCAAAATAAGCGTATCAGAAGGTTCTGCGTTTATTGAAACAGCCGCAGGATCGCTTCCTGAAAGCACAATGATCATTTTTCGCGTAATTTCTTCGATTGCGATTTCAAGATCATCATTTGAAAATATAATCGAATCCTGCCAAACAAAGGATCGCGTATATAAAGTAAAAAGTTTTACATTTAAAATATATCTTCCGTGAAAATTAACAATTGAGCTGATTAAAAAACCATCAGCTTTTTGCGCGGAACAAAACCGGATTTCTCCTCCTGTTTGCGGAGCTGCTGGAAAAGATAGATCGATATTTCCCTGAGTTAATTTAAAAACCGGTTCTCTTTCGATTAAAGGAGGGTTATTTTCGGTTTCTTCCAAAGCGGCTCTTAACTTTTCAATTTCTGCATCAAGTTTTACTATGTTACGCCTGTAACGCCATTCAGGATCTCCCCTAAACAAGATTTGCGATCTTTCTTCCATTTTGGCGGCAAGAGCTCTTGCGGCGGCAAAATGATCGTGCGCCCAAGCGTTCTCTTCATAAAAAACATATTCAGGCAAAATTCTTGCCCTGTAATTGATCGAAGAAAGCCTTTCCACCATTTTCCTTGATACTAAATCCGAGATATTTACCCTATTTGGAGGAAGCGCGCTAACATCAATATTTGTAATGCATAATATCCATTCGCTATTTCTAGGATTCACAGTTGCGGCATCTGTCTCGGCGCTGCCGGAAGCAAAAACATGCATGGCGCAGACTGCCTGTAAAATGCAGATTAAGAGAATAATAATTAAACGACCCCTGCCTTTCAAAAAATCTCCTTTTCTGCGCAGCATATCTTTAGTCTTGCGCGCGCTCATCATTATTACGCCATGAAAATTTTAAATACTCTTCTATAAATAGATCGATATCGCCGTCCATTACCGCTTGAATATTACCCTTCTCTGCTTTTGTACGGTAATCTTTTACCATCGTATACGGCTGAAACACATACGACCTAATCTGATTACCCCAGGAAATATCTTTTTTTTCTTGTGAAAACTTTGCGTTTTCTTTTTCTTTTTCCTGGCGGTAATGCTCATAAAGCCGCGCCTTTAACATGCTCATCGCGGTTGCTCGGTTTTTTATCTGACTGCGCTCGTTCTGACAAGCCACAACAATTCCCGTTGGAAGGTGCGTAAAACGAACCGCGCTGTCAGTCTTGTTTACATGCTGCCCGCCGGCGCCCCCGGCGCGATAAGTATCAACCCGTAAATCTTCAGGTCTTACTTCTACTTCAATTGTATCATCAATAACAGGAAAAAGGTAAACTGACGCAAATGAAGTGTGCCGTCTTGCGTTTGAATCGAACGGGCTGATTCTAACAAGCCTGTGTATGCCGGACTCTCCTTTTAAAAAGCCATAGGCATAATCGCCATCTACCCTGCAGGTGGCAGATTTGATTCCGCCTTCGGCTTCCTGCCTGTCAACTTCCTCGACGGCATAACCTTTCTGCTCCGCCCAACGAAGATACATGCGGTAGAGCATCTGCGACCAGTCGCAAGCCTCAGTACCGCCTGCGCCCGAATGAACGGTAAGAAAGCAGGGGTTTTTATCAACTTCGCCGGACATTAGCTCGACAATATTGAGTTTTTCATATCGATCGGAAAGGGTTTTAAGTGAATTTTCGATACCGGCGCTCTCGCTTTCGTCCTTTGCGTCCTGAGCAAGTTCAAAAAGCGTTTGTAAATCGGTAATTTCGTTATTTAGGGCTTTCCACGGTTCATATCGATTTTTAAGGCTTTTAAGCGAAGCCATCGTTAAATCGACATTTTCCTGATCATTCCAAAAACCGCTCTCGGCAGTCCTTGCTTCGATCTCTGCTATACGCTGCGCAAACTGAGCGTCTTCAAAGACGCCTCCATGTTTCGTTTATTTTCTTGAATAAGTCGGTTATGGGCGCACCCAGTTCGGCAAGTTCCATTGTATCTCCTGTACCTTATAATAAAACAAAACTGCCGGTTTTTCAACTGCGAATCAACAAACAGGGACGAACTCCGCAGTTTAAAGTAACAGGAGACCAGCCGCCCGCAAGTATCGTGCCAATGTCCGACACAAACGATAATTGCCCGCAATGGAAGGGGCTTTTAGCGCTGTTCAGTGATAAGTCATTAGCGCCTGCGTTCCTAAGCCAATAATGGGAATTACCGTCCAATTCGGGGAAGGTGGTTTTTTTATCACCCTTCCATAAAAAATTCTCGCGCATTGTTATAGGAAGCAGACAATTATCATTTTCATAATAAAAACCTCTTTTAAGCATGTAATCGGTAGGTTTGGCAAATCTTTCTTTATTAACAGCCCAAACAGTGCCGGGAACAGTATAACCTTTGTCAAAATAATCAATCGCTTCTTTTACGTTTAACAAAAACACATTGTCCTTTGTGTCGAGGCATCCTCTTTCTTCGTATTTTTCGTATGTTTCCGTTGTAAGCGCATTAATATTCATCTTGTTCATTTTTTTTGCAACATAGTCATGGTGCATATACACGCCGTTTCCTGTATTGAGCCTTTCAACAATCGCTTTTTTTTCTTCGCTGTGAAAAGCGTTTTCGTAAAAATAACCGTTAAGCCATTTTCTTAGATTGCATATTTCCCATGGAATCATTGCTTTTAGCATGTCTTCTTTTTTACCTGTATTTGGATGCATACTTTTATCTTTATCGTTCCAAGTATGCCAGCTTCGGTATTCCAGTAAAAATTCGCTCATAAGGAAAAGCTGCCCGTCTTTTTTTTCCAGTACGCGCCAAAGGATTTTTTTTACTCCGCCTGAAGCTTCCTGCGGATAACTCCCAAACTCAACGTGCTTGTCGTCTGTCCACTTTAAAAGCTCACCCGATGTTATTTGTTTAAATTGAATATCAACACCCTGACACAAGCTGCCTTTTGATAAAGCGGGCGCAGGTTTTAAAGGAGCCCCGGTGTTCCCTTTTTTTTCGATTGTTTTCCCTTGCTGTTCCATAGCCTGTTTCATTTGACTTTCGATCATGCTTTGCGCATCTTTCATTTGTTTAAGCGCATCTTCCATACCTGGCATGCCGGACATACCCTGCATCATCTTCATCGCCTCTTCCATCTGCTTCATCTGCGACCCTGCACCTTGTTTCATTAATTGTTCCAGCATCTTTTTATCAAACATGTTAATGCTCCTTTGTAAAAAAAATTATCTTGCTCTATGATCGATTGCCAGCAGCAATCCAAAAATCGACCTTGGATTATGCGTTTCGGCGGAAAATTCAATTTTATTATTATTGTATTGAACATTATCGTAAGGAATAAAATTTTGACCTACTGCGCGGGAAACGCGCTGCACAAATGTACCTCTTTCATTTGCAAAGCGTCTTTGGATAGCGTTAATATCCAGAGCTTCTTTAGAGAATAAAACGATAAGGTAATCTGTTCCGATAGTTTCGTCCATTTGAATCCATTCGCGTTCTCCGGGCCACGCAATTGTGCTGTCAAGATAATCCATTACAGGAGAAACCCCTGCAAGCGGAAAAATTCTTGATATATTTTGAGTACTTGAATCCGCAGCAAACGCGTACACATAAGAGGGAAACCTGTTTGTCATAAGGAAACGAAATTCTGTTCCGGAAGGATACGACAAATTTGTTTTATAAAACCCCTGGCGATCAAATGTTACGGGCATGCCTTCGCGGCTGTTAAACACTTCAATATCAATGTTAGCTGCAAATCTGGTTGATTCCCTGTAAAGAGAAAGATTTTCGATTATTTCATACGCTTCATAAACAAAATTCGCAAAAACGCTGTAAGGAATCCAAATATACCCGCCGTTTCCCCAATTTGTTCCCCAGCTGTTTTGAACTTCAAAAGCGCCGCCGTGCCTGTTATCGTCATACCCGACTATGCACATGGCATGTGCTCCATGAGTGCCGCTTGAAGGAGATTCATAGGGCCTAAAGACATCAGTACCTCGGCTATGAAATGAAAGCGGCGTTACCATTGCAATAATAACAGGTTTTCTTTCCGACAAACTTTTTTTAACTGGTAAAACTCTTTCTTCTATTGTGCCGGGCATGCCAAAACGATTGGAAAAAAGTCTTACATAATCGGATATTGGAAAACGCTGAAGATTCAAATAACTTGCGCGAAATATCAGATGCAAATTTGTTCTTTCCGCCTCGTTTCTTTTTACCGCGCCTGTAGTTTTTAAGTAATCAAGAATATTCGGAACTTGAGCGCCTTCCTGTCTTATTGATTTTAAATAATCAAGAATACGAAGAAATGACTCTGTTTCATATCCGCGCGGAATCCTGTTTGAATAAGAATAAAATCCCAAATACGCATCGAGAGGCGAAAACGCATTGTCACTGCTCTGTATTTGATTTGTTCTGTTTGTTTCTATTGATTCGGATATTGTCCTTGCTGCAAAAGAACTTGCCCATCCTGTACATGTTCCGTAAGAACCCTGATTTTCCG
>Ga0209755_10005162_pt1 | contig 14999 bp, 15 predicted proteins | sample TergutCo191P1_FD_187301 | JGI IMG/M metagenome (GOLD analysis project Ga0209755, IMG submission 187301) | Cornitermes sp. P1 segment gut microbial communities from Petit-Saut dam, French Guiana - Co191P1 (SPAdes) (version 2) | ecosystem: Host-associated > Arthropoda: Insects > Digestive system... | reverse complement strand
TCGAATATGGATGCTGTTGTAAGTAGCACCATACGTTGTACTCGCTGTGGAGTGTGTTAATTGCACCTGAGTGGTGTAGTTCTTGGGATGCAGAATTCTCTTGTAGAGAGATTAGAAGTTGTGACCCAGCGTGATGAAGTCTGTGTTCTGCTGAGACAACTAAAATTGTGAAGTGATGATCTGGAGGTAGAATCATCCGATGTAGTGCTTGTTAAAAGCATGCTGTTGTAATCATCTTCCTCTTGTGGGAAATCTTCTTGATATGAATTCATGCAGCTGGTTGTAGCCTCTTGTTGTTCCATTTCTTCACTTCTTGTACATAGAAATTTGGAGTACCATCTTCGCACAGCAAGTCAGAGCTTGTGTGGAGTGGTTGATTGCCTGTTTGCGATACGATGTCTGCAGTTAAGTTTTCTGCAGTGTAGAATGACTGATGTTGGAGTTGATCTGTAGATGAACTGAACCGCCCCTGTGAAAACGCGTAGTCCCTTCCCCCACGATGTGGTTGGTGAGATGTAGAAGGCTCTCATCGTATGAAGTGAGATCTTGAGGATTGGATTGAGATGGCTGGGTTTTAACCATAAGATGCAAAGCTGTTGCCTACAGATGTCTACCAGCTTGTTGTGGAGTCTGTGTCCTTGTCAAGACAATAGAAGCATCAGTCTAAACAACTCATCAGTTGTGGTGTGTGCCATTAGAAGTCTTGGCACTTTCACCACGTGCTCTCCAATTGCTTGTGCTGGCTCTTGGTTGTTGAACATTCAAATGTGGTAGCACATTACATGGTTGTTTCCCTCCTTGGGAATTCACTGGATCCCTGTGACTTAATTGTTCACATTTCTTCACGAAGTGATGGTACTGATCCTCAAGTTGTCGTTCCAGCCTGCGTTCCATTGCATGTCGTCTTTGCTCTGCAGAGAGCCGAGAAAATAGAAGTTGCTTGGAATCATTCTTGGTAGGCAGTGTAGCAACAAATCTTCCATCTTGTTGATGGGTTGTGTTTGTGTTGAAATGTTGTTTACAGGTTTGATGCCTGGTTGACATGGAGGATTGCTCCATGGGTTCCACTTCCCGGAGGCGGGTTGGATTTTGCTTGGGACTGTTGTCCCTTTGGGGCAGGAATGTACGCTGTAGGTCATTCCTTGTTGTGGTAGTAACTGGGGTCCTACCAGAGAGTGTCCAGCCAAGAATGGTTTCTTGAATAACTGGATGATGGCCAGGACGGTTAAGCCTACCTGATCGGAGTATGTCGTAGAATAATTCAGCTCAATTCAATAGATCTATGCCTCCTGGTTGATCAAACTGTTTGTCAGCTAGTTTGATATCTGTGGGAATCTTCTAGGTACTTGTATCCAGCTGAGTGGATGGTGTAGTACCAGTGCTGTTATAGAAGATGTCATAGTCATGTGTTGTGTGCCAGCCTGTGTGTCTGGACCTTAACTGTATTGAAACACTGTGGTGTGTTGCAGTGTTTACATTACTAATGCCCTTTATGGATGAATGTGTCTGGGTCTTCATTAACCTCAAACGTTGTGCACATCTCTCTGTGATGAAATGTGACTGAGAAGCACTGTCTAATCATGCCCTGCGTGGTACATATTGACCGATTTGTCTCGATTTTCAACAATGGCTGTTGCCAGTAATATATGATGTTTAGGCTTCGCTTGAGTGAACAGTAAGTGTTCATTTCTGCAGTTGAGTTGCCCTGGGCACCGCAGACTGATTGGTTACAGACTTTCTGTTGTTTACTGATTGAGTCTGTCTGGCCATGTGTAGCAAAATATGATGCTTATTATGACACTGACGACACTGTGTGAGTCTTGGTAGATGGTTGCAAGCAGTTGAGACAAATTCCTGATTGACATAATTGTAGCGCTGTTTGGCTTTCAATTTAAGAAATTTGTCACATTGATATAATCTGTGTGATCCATTGCATAAAGGGCATTGTAGTTGTGTTGCTACATTACAATAAACCAAGTTACTGACCTTGCCTCCAGCTGTACGTGGCGAGCATGGAGTGGTAGTGCTTGCCTTCATTGACTGAGTCGTCTGAAGTAGTTCTAGGGTCTTGCATCTTGATTCCACAAAGGCAATGAGTTCTGCAGTCGTTGGAATATCTGTTCGTGACGCGGTGAGAAGCTCCCATTCTCGCTGCGTGTTAGAGTCAATTGTGGTTAGAATAAGATGATTTAAAAGTAAATCTTGAGTGGCAACATTCAATGTTAATGCCTGTAAGACGTTCATGTGGCTTGACACATGATTAAGTAATTGGCGCAATGACGACGCGTCTCCCTTCTTGACTTGGGTCATCTGACATAGATGCTTAGCATGCATCATTGCTATTAATTTTGTGTTGCTGTAGCGCTGTGTTACCAGTTGCCAGGCAACAAAAAAATTCTCATTGGTAATTTGAAGATTGGATATCAAATCCTTGGCCTCATTCTTAAGTGATGCAATGAGATAATGAAATCTGTATGTTTGACAAACTAGTGTTTTTCACTACTAGTGCTTCAAATGTATCACGAAAGTGTAACCAGTCACATGTATCATCTTCAAATGTTGGCAAGGCGATTGTAGGTAGTCGTATGTGAGAACTGCTACCGTGAACACTGTTGCCATGTTCAGAAACATTGCTAAGCGAATTAACTCTAGGTGGCGAGTCAACAACAGGATGAAGTAATTCATTAAATTTAGCTTCAACTTGATAATATTGGTTTTCAAATAGTTCTCGATCACCAGTGTGATCTGTCATCCAATAGTTCTAATTAACATTGTGCAATGTCATATCTGTTGAAGATGTCTGCTAATCTGTTAAAGCTCACCTGAATTTCATTTATCTTTTAATCAATTACTTCAATGAAATTCTGAATGCGTGAGAGCATCCCTCTTGCTACGCTCCGTTGCATAATAAGCTGGGTACGGCGTGTTGCATCCATGATGTCAGCTGGTATGTCAAAGCGTATCAGTTGATGTGTGTGGTTGGTTGACCTTGGCTCGATGTGTCTTCCGCAAGCGCAAAGAGGGGAATGGTGACGTCAGAGTGGGCGCTCGGTAAGCACAGCTAGCAAATGTGAAGGGCTCCGATCTCTCTCGAAAATTGCCGAGTCAAACGCGACAATGACGTCACTTGAAGTGCGTGTTGACTCTCGGAATCATAAAGCACGTCATGCAACAAGTCTTTGTTCTGACGCATGGGCTAACTTGCTTCTAATTTGCGTGTATAATATTCAATTTTTAGCAAGCCAAATGCATTAATTACCTTGTGTAATCCGGCCCCCACGGAGGACCAAAAAATGTAGTACGCTCTGGTTCGCACAACATTTGGTTGAAAACATCTGTTCCAAATAATTACGCCGGCACAAGGTTTACAAATTTAATTTACCAAAATTCAACATTAAAATTTACACACAAAGAAGTTAGCTAATTTTTTACACAAATTTAACTTTGACTTCATCATTCATTCCAATGAACTGTGTTACCAATACTGAAGCGTCTGCTTGCTAATAAATTCACAAGTTAAATATCACGTGAATTATGCACTGTTAATTCAACAAGGTACATACCAAATTACTCCGTCTGAGGTGATAAGCACAATCTTGCATCCTTTCACATGTTGCACAATAAATGACACATATTACCCTTGTAGAACACATTACACAATTACCCTTGTTGTACTCATTTTAAATAACCACAATTGAAAAACACAATTGACTCTGTATAATTGAATCACAATGAACTAGTTGGCAAGATTATGAACATGTTATGTGTACGAAGAGCTGAAGTATAAAAAAACCATGCCTTTCTCATTACTTCACTTCTTCAATTAAATTATCTGCTTGTGTAGATGAATTAAGAGGTGAGAAGTATTCTCACCCATTGTGGGCAAAAAATAAAAAATAAAGGTAGACCACAACTGACACAATGAAATTACATGACCATATGGAGCACACGATGTGTGTGTCCGGCCAAGACGAAGTCTGGCGTTAGTGTTTTAGCGTGGGTACGCTTCCGAAAAACTTGGGTCAGCTAAGTGTCGTGTGCAAATCAAGGGCTTGACTAGCTAGACCCAGGATACATTCCAGTAAATTTCCATTAGCTGCAGGCTTCACTTAAGGTGACCCTGCTAAACAAAGATAACATCTTGTGATGTCAAAGGCACAATGTGACTCACCCGTATAGTTTGGTTCGGGTAGCATGTCTACCCACGATTTATTCCATAATTTGTAAAAGAAACTACCATCAGTAACACCACCTCCAAAAACACAGTCACCACCACCTCTTTCTTAATTTTGCCATAGACAGAAGATTCCCCTTCTTTCTGGTCACTGTTTCTGATGTGAAGCTTTTTATTGAAGTCCTTAATTATACGATGCAGTTCAACTTCCACTTTGTCCTTGTCACAGACTTTTCTCGCACTTTGTTTTCAATCTGCTTAATTTGTCCAATTGTTGCATCCCTCTCACAACGTGTTTCTGCACGCATGATATCGTGGCGATTGAGTGTGTCTTGATGTTTACTTGCAGCTTCTTGAAGTTCTTTCTGCAGTCTGTTAACCACTCTGTTAACAGTCTTCCACTTTTCTACTTTCAGCATCCCTTTCTTGCTGCTTCCTCTCCTAATACTCTTTATATTCTCTTGTGACTCTTTATACTTCTTCAAGCTGTTTATGCATTCTTTTAATCACGCCATTAACAGCATCTTTCACTTTTCTACTTTCGGTGTCTCTTTCTAGCTGCTTCCTCTTTTAATACTCTTCCTGTTCTCTTATGGCTCTGTTTCTTTCTCTAATCTGTTCCTACATTCTCTTAATTACGCCACTTAGAGCACCATCCACTTTTTCACTTCTGGCAACTCTTTCTTGCTGCTTCCTCTTGTAATACTCTTCCCATTCTCTATAGTCTTTGTCTCTTTCTTCAATCTGTTCATGCAATCCCTCATTCACGCCACAAAGAGCACCTTCCACATTTCACTTTTGGTGTCTCTTTCTTGCTGTTTCCTCTCGTAACACTCTTCCTGTTCTCCTATGGCTCTGTCTCTTTCTTCAATCTGTTTCTGCAGTTTCTCAATCATGCCATAAGGAGCACCTTTCACTTTTTCACATATGGCGTCTCTTTCTTCCTGCTTCCTACCGTAACACACTTCCTTTTCTCTTATGGCTCTGTGTCTTTCTTTAATCTGTTTCTGCAGTCTCTCAATGATGCCATTAAGAGCAGGTTTCACTTTTTCACAATAAATAAGTTAATTTTATACACTTATTAATTCTCAAAATTGAAGAGTACCTTAGTCGATTGTGAATCAAGTACTGTATCACAAGATTTTTTATTGTAGTGGTAAATTGACTTAAGATTCTATCTATGTGAATTATGTAAGTATTCCTGAATAGTTTTTAAGGTCTTTCTAGGTAATTATGAATGTATTTCATTGACTGTACATTCTGAACTGATCACATTTGATTTGTCTCTTTTATGTATTATAGTCACATGTTTTAGCTCTACTTATGAGTCATCTTCAGGTTGATTTCTTTTCTTAGTAAGGTAAAATATACAATTAGCAATGCTATTGTTGTTTTTGTTACCTTCAAAATCTCGCGTAATATAAAAATGTTTTTAACATTGATTCCACTGTATAGCAGTATTAAAATTCAGTTAGTGGAAGTTAATTATATAGAATATTAAAATTACAGGGTTTTATAATAATGAAATATGGTGTGGGTACTAAAAATTATGGGCTTATGGATTCTTCATTGATGCAGTGGTTTTTTTCGTGATGATGTAACATATGTCTATGGAAGTTGTGGAAAGTTTGTTGACTTTCTGCGACAGCACCTGTACAGTAAACATTATGTTTTAAGAAAATTGAGTGTTTTCCATTTATTATGTGTCATAGGTGATATTCTGTTAATTACGTTTTTGTTGTTGGTAATTGATGTATATACTTGCTATTTAATAGAGGATAACTGTATCAAGACATGAATTAATGCAGAATGTTTGTATTGGAAATATGGTGTGGGGACTTCATCAAATAGATGGTAAGTTTGTTAATGTTGCATCTGTGAATATAATAAAATGTAATTTATAGTGCATTATTAATCTGTGTAGATAATGTTGTCATTTTGTGAGATGTTTAGGCTAGTTTAAGTTGGTACTTACTTTTAGAAGCATTTGTTGACTGATGTATGTTTACCTTTGTGCCAGTTTCTTGAAATGTAGTTATATTATTTACTTTGTGAGTGGAGATCATTGAATATGCACGCGTCTATTCCTTGTGGTATATTGTTATCTCTGTATGTATGTTTTGTTGCATTAAGACTAATGGGTATTGTTCGGTTGGAGCTCATGTAGGTGGTAATGGGGGAGGGGATGACATGGTTAAAGTGTAGGGAGGGGGTAATTATGGAATGTATATTTTTATGATGTTGTCAAAGATTCTATTAGGATATATTGTTATTGAGATGGTTATTGGAAGGAGCATCTGTAAGTATATAAAAGCATTCAGTTGCATTTAAAGAGACAGAGAAACCAGTATACCACAAGGAATACACGCACGTATCTTCAACCATCTCCACCCACAAAGTAAATAATACTACAACATCTCAAGAAATTATTTTTTTCAGCACAAATGTAAACGTACATCAGTCATAGTCATATTATCTACATAGTTTAATAATGCACTATAAAATACATTTATTATATTCACAGATACAACATAAACAAACTTACCATCTATTTGATAAAGTCCCCACACCGTATTTCCAAGACAAACATTCTACATTAATTCATAGACCATGTCTTAATACATTTATCCTCTATAAAATAATGAGTATATACATCAGTTACCAATGACCCAAATGTAAGTAACAAAATATCACCTATGACACATAAAAAACTGAAAACTGAAATCCAACATGTTACAGTTTCGAATAATACTACTGTCTCAACAATGACCCCAAGGAGTAAAGAAAATCTGCACCTTCATTAAGAGTAATGACTTCTGGGCAGATATTTGAATATGGGTCATTTCAAAAACATATTTGAAGTGCTTACTGGCCCACTCTCGTGCTACTTATATATATATATATATACATATATGTGGAGCTAGGATAGTGCAGTCAGTGCAGTGACTAGGCTACAAACTGGGATAAACGAAGTTCTAAACCCAGTAGGGGCAAGAGAACTTTCCCCAGAACATGCAGACCCGCTCCAACACCCCTCTATTCAAAGGGCATCGGGGGTTTATTTCCCTAGGATAAGGCTGGTAAGACGTGAGACTGCCAGTTATAATGATCCAACTAGACTTTGAAATCCTAGCGCTATAATTATTTTAAAATATGTATTATATTTGACAAAATAGTATGGATTACCAAGCCAAGAATTTTATCTGTCTTTCAAAGAAAGAATACAGGATCTTATAAAAATTGTAAGATGTAGCAACTTCCCACAAATATTCACATTCTTAAACAGGCCAGTTTTAAATTACAAAACTCAATCTATGCATTTGATTGGAATATTGTTGCATTTCAAGCTTTCGTCATGTCCTGCTTTGGCCAGTGAAGGATGTCATTTCATGTGGACAATTTGCAGAGAGAACTAAATCATACTTTTCTTGTCCCAGATACATTAAAGTCCTTTAGTACTTATGACTCAGTTACACTGTAATTGTTAATTCATTTGCTGACCAATTACTATAAAGTTTTAGGACAAGTTTGTACATCAATATAGTGGGTTGTAACATGTTTTAACAAACATATGTCTAGTAAATGTGTGAAACTCTCAACTCCAAGACATGCAATACAGCGCATCAAAATGACGCTTGTCAACACAGTGTTTATCACAGTTTGAACGAAAATGCGCATGCACAGAAATCAGGTCTTTGCTGGTGGGGGCAAAATGTTAGTGACATCTAACAGGAGTGGATGATACTATCGACTGGATTGCGAAGCAGGTATTTCCTGTTTATGACAACAGGTGTCAGAAATGTTGCGACCCTCAGCTAAGGCCGAAACCAATTGCAAGGCAGTAGCCGTTGACTTTGAATTTTCAAGTTTTGTGCGTAAGGTGCTGTGTTCTGTAAAATGTCCTAATCGAAGACTTCCCATTGTGTTTCCATATTTACAAGTAAAACAAACAAATTCCTTATAATGTTACCCTGTTACGTACATATATTAGCCAATTCTTTGTACACTCATGCACACCGATTATATGGAAATGTACAGCATGCTCACAGTGGAATGGTGTTACACTAATATCAGCAGTGAATTGGAAAAGTGAATCCCGATAACGAGACTAGGCTACGTACTAACATACATTAGCTATCTTAGAACTAGAACACACGCACACACCGAATATACACTGAACTACACAGTGTGCTTACAGTGAAATGATTTAATACCAACATCAGCAAGGAAGTGAGGACTGACATCCAAACGCTGAATGTCCCTGCACGGGCTATATCACTTGCGATCCAGCCCTTTCGTACACGTAAGTACAATTCACAGCCCACCCCACTCCATACAAAAATTACACCCAAAGCCACATGCTTATTAGCTTTCTCTTTATTCACAGATGCAGACAGAACACACTTTTATCATCTATACATATATGTGTTAACTTGAGACTATTCCACCCGCACCTAGTGATTTTCACAGCTGTGACCCTTAGGAGAGGTCTCTCCCACCACATATGGTTAATACTGTATTACCAGATGCCAGGTACCTACCATGCTAAACGACAATGCACATTGCACCATGGATATCATATCCCTCTGCAACCCACCTTGTGGTACCAGCTCTGCTTTGTTTTACATACTACATTTACCTCCTAGGAGAGTATTTTACATATATGTACCACTAGATTAACTTGTTGCAGATTAATATGTATGCTTTGATGAATGAGATCTCATCATAAATGTAGATTCCATATGCATATTGTATAGTTACCTTACAGTAGAATACAATATGATGATGGCCAATTTAAAAGGCCGAAACATGTAGTTGTTAGCTCTTTACCACCATATTTGCTATTAAGTAGTTTTTGTTGTGTTTCGACTGCACCTCTACCTTATATTTTGTATTGGTTAACACAACGGGGATGTTTCGCCTCAATGTTACAATACGAAAATGTTTACCGGGACGGCCAAGGTGATCTGGATAACCAGAGTCCAGATAAGTGGAGTTCTACTGTTAATAGTTAATTTTAATATACTGATGTTTCTTGGACTATGTAAATATATTTGTTTATTATTTAAGAACTTATTTTTAGGACAGAAAAATGTTATTTGTTTAAAGCACTGAAAATATATTTTTGGATATTTTAAAAATATTTAAAACAAAATGAAATTTATTTTTCTAACTTTGTGTATTATTACATAAATATTGTTTTCCTAATTTTAATGAACAATGTAAATATATTCGTTTATCATTTAAAAAATAATTTTTAGGATAGAAATAAAGTAATTTGTTCAAGTAAATAAAATTTATTTTTGAATGTTTAAAAAATTAATATTTAAAATAAAACCAAATTTATTTTACGAACTATGTATATTATTACATAAATCCTGTTTTCATAATTATAATATAACGTTATTTCCTGGACTATGTAAAGATATTCGTTTATTATTTACAAACTCATTTTTAGGATAGATATAAAGTTGTTTGTTAAAGTATAGAAAATTTATTTTTGAATATTTGAATATTAACATTTAAAATAAAATAAAATTTATTTTTCAAGGTATGTGTATTATTATATAAATCCTGTTTTCCTAACACATTCCCTATTCTCCTTACCCTTATTTTTTCTTCTAGTGGAATGCACGTTTTTGTACTGTAATTTACTTATAACATAGTGTCTTACATACCGGAGACCAAGGTTACATAATTCCCGGGCAAATAAATTTTGTACTGTAAGTGTAATATTTGTGGTTCCTCAGCATGAAACTTACATTATGTCACCCTTTTGAGACCTGGAATTGTGATGTTTTTTATAGCTTGTTGGAACGTTTTGCACCTCTGACTTAGTATTACATTCCTTCCAAAATATCTTGAAATAAATATTTATCAACCTACCCTTCAATGATACATAGTATGTGCTACTGACAATGTTGTTACATAAAATATAAATAAAAGCTTTCGTCAATAGAATATTGTCGTCATACAAACTAACTTGAAGATGTGAGTTGCTTTAAAATAATACATCGGCATTGAATGCTGCAAAAACTTTTCTAATGGAGTGACAAAAATCCTTTAATGTCCTGGGAATCTAACACATGAAGCAGAACAAAAAAGTAAAGTTGTCCCTGTCGTGGTCATGAAGGCGTATAGTAAAAGAGGGGTAAACCTCCAGTCATTCTTAACCTTGGTGCTAGTTTCATCTGAATGGTAAAATTCAAATTTCGGCCCCTTTATCTCAGGGAGTAAACTTGACACCTATTAAATAAAAGGCTGTGTGGACACCACAACCCATCTGGACATTTCCGACAAAAGGAATGTACCACTGTCAGAATTTGAATGGTGAATCATCCAGCACATAGTCAAGTCACTTCACAGACTTGCTATTCCATCTCCCGAATCAAATTAACTTTCCGAAGAAGGAGACACAGTACTTAAGAGAAGATGACTTTAAAGAACAGTTGATAGGCACAAACACTTGGCTTGTATATACTAAACCAAAAAGGAAATGTGGCTGGCTCTTAGTTCTAACTTCTGGCTATCTACAGCATCTGTAGATTTATGGAAGAGTATTCTGTTACCAGAAGGGCTGAAAATTGGGTTAAGAGAGTAGGAGAGCTTTGAGTTCTTACATCATCACAGCAAAGCATAGGACATGCATCTTTTCTCATGTTACAGGCATTACAAGACAATGGGTAAACTCTGGTCCTGGAGACAAGTGTGTGTGCAATATTATTTGACACTGCAGGTGTACAGGCTAAGGTTTTATGATCTGCTACGCATAATACCTATATAAAATGCCTAACTGCCTATGTGGCACAGTGATTGGAAGTTTTAAAGATATTATGGTGAATAAATAAATATATATATATATTTTTTGGTAGAAGACATCCCATTGTGTTTGATGTACAATGATAAAATAAAATGATATATGCACTCACTCTACCACAAAAAAAAAAAACAAACATGAGCAGTTCCACACTTATTTCATTGTCACAGTTGCCCAATTTTAAAAATATATTTAAAACAAGATGTCAAGTTACATTAGAATAAGTTACTTCATCTCTTATGAAAACAAAATGAATGAAGACACTGTTCCTTACGAGAAGATACCAGAGAGTAAATGCCTGCTGCTACTGTGTGGCTCATGACTTGAGCGGCCAAGCTCACTTTCATGACACACAGAGTAACAGGGGCCAAGTGGGTGTCAGTCAGCTTATACAGCGAACGGATCATGAAGGGTTTGTCACGTTTGTATAGCTTCTCAATATGTTCCCACTTAGCAATAACAGGAAGCTGGCTGTCCAAACACTCAGACTTGAACTGCAAGTCACATTTCAGAGAGAGGTTATGGGTGCACTTTAAGAGGGTCATATATTGTTGCAATTGCTTGATTCTGAAACTGGAAAAATGGCTCAACCCCCCAGTTGAAACCAACAGTTTCATGGCCTTGACACTGTTCGTACCCATGTCACATACAGTGGCAACAACATGCAGTCAAACTTTCTGACATGCATCAAGAACCTCTTTCAAGAATTTCACAAGCATCTCAGCCTTTGTGTAATGTAATTTAATGTAATTTATTTGCATTCTATAAATCCAAATTCAGATACAATCCTGTGGATATAGACATTGTCACTTACGTACTAATATAATATACATAGTGTTGGAAGAATCTTAGCTATAAATAAAGTACAGCATTAAAGTACTTAAAACTAACTGTTCATTTAAATTACAATGGAACGTCTCTGATAATTAAAATATTTCTTACTATTATAAAAGGAATTTGCAAGTAAAAACCTCTTTAAAGCATTCCAAAATGGTAATATATCATTGACTAAGTCTTTGATTTCGTGAGGAAGGTTGTTAAAAATTTTAATTGCAGAGTAGTACACTCCCTTTTGAAAGTTTGTTAATATAGCGGTTGGTGGATATAAGTTAGTACATTCTAGACTGAGGTAGTAAGCCAGAGGCTGCTTCCACTTTCGATGCAGACCACGGACCATGAAAAGCAGAGCATGATTTGCAATGTTGCATATCCTGCCCCGACTTCCAAGATCCTCAAATCCCTCAATGCAGTCAAATTTGTGATTAAATTGGACATTCTCTCTGATCGACATTTCATCAAACAAGAGACAACAGTACCGGTCTTTTTCAGACATTTTCTGCACAGAATGACGAAGTGCATCAAAAACATGGTTATTGATGCCGGTCTTAAATGAACGGTACTGAGGAGGGATTGAAAGGTGTGTCCTGATGGAAGAGGGAATAATGTCTGAAGAGGACTTTGGGCTGCGCTTAAGTAGAGATAGAGCCAACATTTTTCCTTTAAAATTCCACCTCCTTCCCCTTGGCTTGTGTCTTCTGTTCCTAATATTTGCTGCCTATAATATGACAGCCTCTACATTCAAAAAATTTGAAATTTCCTGCATCAGTGGATCACTGTCCACATCACAGAGATCTTTCATCGTCCTTTATCTGTACTTTTTTCTCAGTTTACGGAAGGCACACTCCTTTCACCGAATTCTCTGATAAAGTTTTTGTTTTCTTGGTGTCAAATCTGACATGGCCAAATTAAGTTCCCTTAACAGAGAACACCTTGCTGTAACCTTTGAGGAAGAATTTTGGTCACTGAAGCACCCGAATTCCCCATCAGAAGCAGTGGAAGAATCTTAAGCTGAGGGACAAGGAGGTGTATTCCACAGAAAATATGTTGGCTGCTGCTTGTGTAGGATTTAGTACAGAGAGTGGAGAGGAAGTGGAGGGACAGGGACCATCTGTGTGGATGAGGAGAGAGGTCTTAATATGGGTGGAGGATGAAGGCAGCCTGCTATAGGTTCTTAGGAGTGGCAGGACTTGAAGGTTGTTTTCCTCTGGAGTCAATTCCGAGGTTAATGGAGGGGTGGCAAGACAGGAAGGTTACTGTTCTGAGGATTTACTGTTGTGGTTTGTAGTATGGAAAGGGTAGGTAACAAGGGATGGAATGTGAAGCCGAGTACAAGCCACGTAGAACTGCCAATCTGTTCAGGTTTATCCCTCCAGGTGTCACGAAGTCAGTCAGCAAGAAGTGATCTTGGCATAGAAATTTGTTTTTCAGGAACTCAGCTACATCCATTGGGCACAGTATGCCAACTTTCTCGGCCCACAATTTTGCACTGTAAATAAATAAATAAATAAATGATTATATTACAATCCCAACATAAAGCATCGTTCATGCTCGTGGAGTCCACAATAATGAACACTCAATGTGATTAATGCATGTTTAATTAAAAACTGAGATCTGAATTTGTCATATTTGAAAACTGTACAACACAAAAAACAAATCTTATTGTAATGCATGATGCTACATTCAGTGATCACACGAGAATCAATATGTGGAAGTTTATGAACTCTGTTTGGCACCGAAAATGGGTTGTATGGCTTATGAATAAGTGATCATTTATCTGTTTTATAATTCTACGAACATACAGCACTGGATTCCTCAGAAACCTGAAAAGTTTTCCTGTTCCTTGCCTGTGCCATGCCGTGCACCATACGGCGTAACAACTTCGGTAAACACCGTCCATTGCACACTGCAACAGTTAAATAAATATGAAGTACACAAAATTTGTGTATGAAATGATTCACATAACGAAACGTTGTGTTACATTCAACAAATATGCAAGAAACTTCAACTTCCACAATGAAATGAAAACTACAGTAACATTATCAGACACCCATGCTGCGTTGTGTCTTTCTCAGTTGCATGAAACACACCAGGCATGCATATATGTATAAAATGAAATCCGTAACAAGAAAACGCTGTAGTTTACGTTACACATATAGAAGAAATTGCGGTTCCACAACAGAAATGAAACTTACGTCACACAACAAGACGGATGCCCCACGATAAATTATCACCACAAATCTGAGAACTGCACCAACGAGACAAGTGGTCAGTAGGTCTATGGGTCAGTACAATTTGAAATAGCCGTCGTGTGATTGGTCCGGGCCGCAGCTGCGGAGATCATGTGACCAGCGACTTTGCTGACACCTGTTGTCATCGGCTGGAAATACCTGCCTCCCAGTCCCCTCGCTGGTACTTGTAATTACGTTTAGATGTCACTTTTTCGGCGCCCACTTCGCCATTCCTAGTTTCTGTGGGCTGGCGACAAGTTTTCAGCACAGCAAAACTCCGCGATATCGGCCGTGTGCTCAGGCAGCGTTACGGTTTTTATACCATGGATCAAAATTATATAACTCGGCACCACGGATTTGAGGCTAGATAATTAGTGTATAACAGATGGATCAACTCATTTTGACAAGTCATGAAGAAATAATGGATGGGAACTCGATTGAAGTGCAATTTGAGCTGATCACTGCCGATCCCAGTGACCGTGCGATCTGAAGCGTGGGTCTGTGGTCGCTCGCTTTGATGGTATTGCGGGTTCGAGTTCCGCCCGCGGCATGGGGCTGCCTGTCTCTTGTGAGTATTGTGTGTTATTGAGCAGAGTGGCCTCAGCGTGTGGCCGATCCGTCCGGAGGATCCTACCGAGTGTGCTGTGTGAGGTCGTGTAGCCTCAACAGTAAGGCCCTGACCCACTAGCGGCTGTCGTGCCACAAAGAAAAGAAATGGACAAATCAAAATTTAAAGTTTGCTACGTCAGTAGCAAACATTTGCAGTACTTGTTTCTATTGCTGTACCTTTATCTGCATTTATAATAATAATATAACAATAGAGTCCATCGTTCCTTTCTAGGAACGTAGGTTGTCTATGAGTCCTTTCCACTTCCGTCTATCGGCTGCTAAGAACTTTAGTTCATTCCAGCTCCTACCCGCTTCCTTGTTTACAGATCTT
>Ga0209755_10005161_pt1 | contig 15004 bp, 18 predicted proteins | sample TergutCo191P1_FD_187301 | JGI IMG/M metagenome (GOLD analysis project Ga0209755, IMG submission 187301) | Cornitermes sp. P1 segment gut microbial communities from Petit-Saut dam, French Guiana - Co191P1 (SPAdes) (version 2) | ecosystem: Host-associated > Arthropoda: Insects > Digestive system... | reverse complement strand
CCACCTTCTGATGAGGCAAAGGCGATAATAATTATAATGATTTTTGTGGCGATAAGATTCATCGCCAGTAGCCTGTCCCAAATCGACGGCCCGCGAAACGCCCGCACAATGTAAAGCACCAGCAACCCAAGCATTGCCCACAAAATATACATGCAAAAATTCACCTCACAATGATTATAGTGCCAAACTGCCGCGATGTCAAGCGGCGATTTGGCGTCGCAATCAGGTTGCAGATTTTATTTGAAAATCGTTTGACATTTGCATAGGCTTGTGGTATAATGATAAAAATAACTCAGAGGGTGCGACAACACTCTCTGAGTACGGCTTGCCAAAGACAGCAGGCTTTGTATTCTACTTTTTACAAAACACCGCTAATCCTTGTGGTTGGGAGCGGTGTTTGCTTTTATCTCGATTATTGCAATTCTTATTGCAGTAATCTTGGTAACGATTCCATGACCTCGTAAAATCTATCAGGCTCGCTCCATTGCGGAAAATGACAAGACTTTTCAAACCAAAAAAATTGCTTCCCGCTCTTTATTTTAGGAGGTTTTGGAACACAGTCTATCGTCTGAAAATAGTCATTGACAAGCGCAGACGACACTTGATAATCGCCCCTGCCTTGAACAAAAGTCACAGGCACTTCAAACTCTGTTATCTCTTCAAAGTCAACATCCATTAACTCTTGCCACAAGCATTTTATCGACTGCAACGACCCTTTTTGCCTGTTAATCAGCTCCTTGAGACTATAATCTGCCGAAAATAAGAAGTCCAGCACAAAGCGGTTAAAATTCGTTTTTCCGTAAAGCGAGCCTCCATGCCTGATAACCTGCTTGGTAACAAACAACAAGTCATCAAGCCACGTTTCTTGCTTGTATGTACAGTCAATGAGCCTTAGCCGCGCAACGGCCTTGTTGTTCTTGCTCTCAATATTTTTTTGTATCGCAAAGTCATATGCAATTTGTGACGATTTTTTCATGTTTACAACTTGACCACATCCCACGTAAGCATGAACCAAGTCGGGATGACGATGTATAAACTTGATTCCCAGCACACTGCCCCATGAGTGGCCTATCAAATACAGCTTCTCTTGATTATACCGCTCCAGCAAATACCTCGTCAAAGCATATATATCATCGACAAATGTGTCTATACTTATGTTTTCATCAGCAGAAAAAGGGTAATAGGACTTCCCCGCTCCGCGTTGCTCCAATATCACAACTGTATAGAGTTCTTCCAGTTGTTTGTTGTATTTTTTGACCAAAGGCAGGGCGGCATCGCCGGGACCTCCATGCAAATACAGCAAAATGGGGTTGCTTGGTTTTTCTGTGCGAATAGACACACATAACTTTGTGCCGTTAATCTCGATATACTCAATACGTTTAGCCACCATCAACCCGCCTCTCGTGATGATTATAGTGCGAAACCGCCGCAATGTCAAGCGGCGGTTTGACAGCACAACCCAAAGCAACATAGTCTGGCTCTAAGCAATTCTAAGCAATTAAAGCAATAAACGCAAAAATTGCAAAAAATATTTGCAAAGCTGCCAAGATGTGTTAGAATAGTAGGATAGAGCTATACAAAACGAGGAGGTACGATATGAAGGTTTACGCATCAGATGCCATCAGAAACGTCGCTATTTTAGGCCACACAGGCGCCGGAAAAACCACGATTGCTGAGTCTGCCCTCAACATTTGCGGCGTTACCAGCCGCTTTGGCAAGGTGGATGAAGGCAATACCGTGAGCGACTATGACCCCGAAGAGATTAGACGTAAGATTTCCATAAGTGCGTCGATGATTCCCATCGAATGGAAAGACAGCAAAATTAATTTCATCGACACGCCCGGATTTTTTGATTTTAACGGCGAGGTGCATCAGGCCCTTGCTGTGGCCGACCTTGCGCTGATTGTAGTTAATGCAAAAGGCGGCGTGGAGGTTGGCACGGAAAAGGCGTGGGAATACGCCACAGCCGCCGGCCTGCCCAAGATGATTTTTATCAACAACATGGACGACGAAAACGTGGATTTTGACAAACTTATCGCCGATTTGACAGAAAAATTCGGCAAGAGCATTGCGCCTATGCAAGTGCCGATTCGCGAGGGCAGCAAATTTGTCGGCTATGTTAACGCCATTAAACGCGAAGGCCGCAAATACGGCGCAAAATCTGTAGAGGAATGCCCAATTCCCGCCGAGCTTTCTGATATGGTGGAGCATTTCCACCACCTTATCGAAGAGGCCGTAGCAGAAACCAGCGAAGAACTGATGGAAAAGTTTTTTGCCGAAGAGCCGCTAACACGCGACGAAATCTATACAGGTCTTGAAGTGGGCATTGCCGATGCCAGCGTCACGCCTGTTGTTATCGGTGCTGCCGTCCACTCGATGGGCGTTGGCGTACTTATGGACAGCATTAACGACTTTACAAAGCCCGCCTCGCGCCACGCCGCGACTGTTGTTAAAGATGCCAAGACAGGCGACGAAGTTGAGCTGAAATGCGATGAAAACGGCCCGTTTGTGGCGTATGTTTTCAAGACAATTGCTGACAGCTTTGGCAGACAATCCTTGTTTAAAGTGATTTCCGGCACAATCAAGAAAGAGACGCCGCTTTACAACGCCAACAAGGATTCTGCGGAGAAAATTGGGCAGTTGTTTGTCCTGCGCGGCAAAGAGCAGATTGCTGTCAATGAACTCCGAGCAGGCGACATCGGCACGTTGCCAAAACTTGCTAACACAGCCACAATGGACACTCTGTGTACCAAGGAAAAAGCGTACATCATGCCTGAAATTGCATTTCCTCAACCGCTGTATTCGATGGGCATTGTACCGAAAAACAAAGGTGATGAGGACAAGATTTCCCAGGCAATTGCCAAGTTCTTGGAAGAGGATAAAACCCTTAAATTCGCCGTTAACAGCGAAACCAAGCAGAGCGTTATATCAGGCCTTGGCGACAGTCATTTGGACGTTTTGATAAATAAAATGAAAATCCGTAATAAAATTGAGGTGGACCTCATCCCGCTTGTTGTACCATATCGCGAGATGATTAAGGGCAAATCAGATGTGCAAGGTCGTCACAAAAAGCAATCCGGCGGTTCCGGACAATTTGGCGACGTTAAAATGAAATTCGAGCCATCAGGTGACTTGACACAGCCGTATGTGTTTGAGCAGCAGATTTTCGGCGGTAGTGTGCCACGCAATTATTGGCCCGCTGTTGAAAAAGGTGTGCGCGAATCCTGTAAAGCAGGGCCGCTGGCAGGTTATCCTGTTGTTGGTCTTAAAGCCGTTTTGTACGATGGCTCTTACCATGCCGTGGACTCTAACGAGCTGTCCTTTAGCCTTGCCGCACAAATCGCCTTTAAAGATGGCTTCATGAAAGCAAAGCCCGTGATCTTAGAGCCGATTGTTAAGCTCGAAATCTCTGTGCCTGACGAATACACAGGTGACATCATGGGCGACATATCCAAGCGCGGCGGCAGAGTGCTTGGCATGACAAAAACAGGTAGCAAGCAACAGATTTCTGCCCAAGCACCATTTTCCAAAATGACGCAGTATTCCATAGAGCTGCGCGCTATCACCCAAGGCCGCGGCGAATACACCATGGAATTTGACGCATACGAGGAAGCACCTGCCGACGAAGCCGCGAAAGTCATTGAGGCGCGGAAGAAGGAGAAGGAGCAGGGCTAAGGAAAACAGATAACTGACCGTAAACCCACGAAGCGTTTACGCTTCGTGTTTCGCCCGGGACGCGCGTTGCGTCCCGGGCATCCTTCTTTGTGCATGAGGAGGCACGAAGCGTAAACGCTTCGTGGGGTTCTTGTGCGAATGTGATACCGATTCCATCCAAAATCATGGACTGCTCTCCCTCGCTTAACGCAAAAGGCTTGCCTTTTGCTACTCGGTCGGCATTCCATGTATTGGATTGGAATCGGTATGAGATGGTGCCAATTATTCGCTGTTGACCATAAGTGCCACAAAGCGTAAACGCTTTGTGCGGTTTTTGGACGCCTTAGCAAAGAAATAGGTTTCGGTTTGAGTTGCGTTACGGACGTACTTGCGCTATAATGTGCTTGGAGGGGATTCACATGACCATCAACGAAATCAAAACCATGCTGGCGGCGTGTGAATTGGAGCGGCTGCCCGCCCTGCTTACCTCGCTGGAAACTGACAGTCGCGCCGGCGTTACAAAACTGATTGAATATTACAGAAAGTGGTATACTAAGGCATGTGCCGAAAAGGCGCGGCTAGAAGGGATGCTGTTTTTTGAGAACAAATACGCAGAATTTGGCTTGATTGCAGGCGTGGACGAGGCAGGTGCAGGTCCGCTGGCAGGTCCCGTTGCCGCCGCCGCCGTGATTTTGCCGCAGGGCTGTATTATTGACGGCTTGAATGACTCGAAGAAGCTGACCGCAAAAAAACGTGAGGAGCTGGCGGCCGTCATCCGCGAGGTTGCACTGTGCCACGCTGTTTGCTACGTTGATAACAACGAAATCGACAGAATCAACATACTTCAAGCACGGATGAAGGCGATGGCGCTGGCCGTTGATGCCCTTCACGTTCGCCCCGGTTACGTGCTGATTGACGGCAATCACACACCCAACATAGGCTTGCCCCACGCCGGCATACAGGGCGGCGATTCCCGCTCTATGTCCATTGCCGCCGCAAGCGTGCTGGCAAAAGTGGGGCGTGACGCGCTGATGGACAACTATCATCAGATGTATCCGCAATATGGATTTGACCGCCACAAGGGCTATGGCACAGAGCAACATATAGCGGCGATTGCGGAGTTTGGAATGACTGACATACATAGAAGGACGTTTTGTTAGAGAGTAAAAAGTGGAATCTAGAGAGTAGAGGCGGTGAGCTTGATTGTGATTGACCCTATGAATCCCATTTTGGATGTTCCTGCGGCGCAGGGCGTTAACACAGATGGCGGGCGGGAGAATGCTGATGTTGCGTTAAAGGCTAATGTCAAGCCCCCTGCCGCCAAGAATTTGATGGAATTGACGCCGGGAGATGTTTTTTCTGCCGAGATTTTGGATATACAGCAGGGTGTTGTGACGCTGAAAATAGGCGAACATCCGCTGGCCGCGCGCACAATGACGTCACCTGATGCCCGCATTGGCGACAAGGCTGTTTTTCTTGTCAAAGAGGCTGTACCGGGGCAAATCATGCTGGAATTTCTGCGCAGCGGCGGCACATCACAAGTGTCGGGTAGCATTATCAAAGAGGCCTTGGCCGCTGCAAATATGCAACTAACGCCCGAAAACAGCACGTTGATTGACCAGCTTGTAGCGCACAATCTGTCTATAGACAATCACAGCGTCCAGCGCGCGGCGTTTTTCCGCTATAGTATGCCCGACGCGCCCTTCACGCAAATCGCCTTTTTGATTGAGAACAATTTCGCGCCGACAGAGCGTACTGTAGAGGTTTTCCAAGGCTTGCTGGGCGGGCAGTTGGATATTCAAACAGAGATAAACGCGCTTAGAAGCAATGTCGCCGCCTTGCCGCTTGAAATGCAGGAGCAAATTGACATAATTTCTCAGGGCAAGCTGGCAATGGATGTTGCTAATTCGCCTGATTTGGGGCGATATTTCAGCGAATTGAGAGTATTTGTACAAGAAATGCTGACATTTTTGCACGAAAACACGCAAAACAGCCAAGGCAACCTACAAAACCCCTTGACAGAATCCCAGGCCGCAGCCCTGCGCCAAACGCTGGCAAATATTGGCGACATACTGGATTTTACTTCAAACATTGACACGACCAAACAGTATTGTCAGATTCCATTCGCCGTTGCAGGCAGGGAAAATATGGCAGAACTGCACATCATGAAACGCAAACACGCCAAAAAACACGCCGCCAAGGACAAGGGCAAAAACGCCACGGCACTTATCTCGCTAAACATGCCAACCCTTGGACGCGTTGAAGTGCTGGTGAACAAGGCTGACAAGGACGTAAAGCTGCAATTCCGCTCTGACAGCGGCATCACGCTGTACGCCATCAACGGCAACGGCACTAAGCTCTCTGAAATGCTGACGGACAAGGGCTTCTCGCTGACAGGCATCGCCCTGAAGATGCTGGACGAAAAATTTGACTTAATCCGCCCTGTAAGCGCGGATAACAAGGCAACAAAGGCTAGAGCAACTGTTGACGAGGGTCTTGGCCCCAAGCGATATTCCTTTGACATGAGGGTTTGACATGGATTATAATAAAAACGAAAGTAAAATTGACAAGCGCAACGAAATTGCCAAAAAAAAGGCCGTGGCGTTGCAATACCGCACGGAATACGTCGCGCCAAAGGTTGTTGCAACAGGCAGCGGCCACATGGCGCAAAAAATCATCGACACAGCCAAGGATTCTGATGTCAAGCTGTATCACAATCCCGAATTGGTCGAGGAGCTTGCAAAAGTGGACTTGGGAGCAACAATTCCGCCTGAATTATACGAAATTGTCGCTCAAATCCTTGTATTTATTGACGATTTGGACCGCTTTGAGGAGATGCGCAAAAATGGATAGACGCGCGGCCGCTGGCAACTATGGCGAAACGGCGGCCAGGGGTTATCTTGCCGCAAAGGGCTATGAGATTCTGGCAGAGCGTTACAGGGTCAGCGGCGGCGAGATTGATTTGATTGCCAAAGACGGCGGCTATCTTGTTTTCGTTGAAGTCAAATATCGACGGCAAGCCAATTTCGGTAGCCCCGCCGCCGGCGTTACAAAAACAAAACGCCGTGCGATTGCCGCTACAGCACAACGCTATTTAGCTGACAAGGGCTTAACTGATGTAGATTGCCGCTTTGATGTAATTGAGGTGTTCGGCCGTGAGCAGTTGACGATAAATCATATTGAAAATGCGTTTTGGACGTGATATAAAAAGTGAAAATGAATAAAACAGGCATTGATTGGGCAGATTTGGCCGCAACCGATGGGCTGGAAGAAACCCTTTACTTCTACACAAGAAACGATTATCTAATCATCAATAACTTGCTTAATGGCAATGTGGATTTTATTTGGGAAGTTGTTGCGGAAATGGTAATTGGCGACAATATTGGTGTGCTGAAGGAGCATTATGCCGGCGAGCGGCCGCCTTTTGACGACAGAACCATTGGCTGGCTTAAAAGGCGCATTTGGGAGCAAATTGATGATGCCGCGAGGGCAGACATTCTCAAAATCGCCAAAAATGACATTGCAAATATTCTTAACGCAATGAAGCCGACAAAAAACGATATTGTCCTCTATAGAACTGCAAGAATTGGCGATGGCTTTCGCCCGAACTGCTCGTTTGTTTGCTGTATTGGTGACGTGATGGACTTTAAGAACATCTCATCAACGTGCGTCAAGCCGGGCTGGGAGGAAAATTCAGGCTGCGAATTTTATCGCTATGAGATAACTGTTCCTGAAGGCGGACTTGTTTTAGAACTCGACCAATTTGACTGTCATAATGAGGACGGTGAAGTCCTTTTGTCGCCGATGAGGTGTAGGGTAACAAATGTGCGTGGCAGTGATAACGAAAAGTGCAAAGGGGTAGTTGAGTTGGAGTACTTGGAGAGACTATCTGTACATATTGGAGAACAATATTATGTTTAAAATTAGACACGCAACCGAACTGGATAAGGCATTTTGGATCGCGATGCCGGATGAACACATCAGCGAAGATGAATTGATGTCAAAAATTCGTGATAAACGAGGGTACGTCATTTGCGACGGCGACAAGCCTATTGGAGTAATGCGATACAGTCTCTTTTGGGACAACACGCCCTTCTTGAATTCGATTGGCATTATTGGCACCTATCAGGGCAAAGGGTTTGGAACACAAGCCATGAAGCACTGGGAAGACGAGATGCAAAGTTTGGGCTATGGCTTGGTTATGACATCCACGCAAGCAGACGAGCAAGCCCAGCATTTTTATCGGAAGCTCGGATACAAAGATAGCGGGTGTCTGTTGTTACGTGGCGACCCGGCAGAGATATTTTTTGTTAAGTATTTTGATGAATAGTAGGACTTGTGTTGTCAAGGTAGTTTTATAAATAATGGTAACGCTTAAATGCTCAAGACATCAATGAAGCGGAAAATTATCGTTATTACTTGCCGTCTTCCCATGTTATAATTAACTTGAAGCAGAAAATTTATATTAGTGGAGGTTATCCGATAATGGCTAAAATTGTACCATTCTTAAATTTTGCAGGGCAAGCTGCACAAGCGATGACGTTGTATGAAAAGGCTTTTGGCGCAAAGGTTATAACAAAGTTGACTTATGCTGATATGAACCCTGCTGATGCGATAAATGAAGTTAAAGATGAGCATAAAGACTTTATTGGTTATTCCGAAATTGAGATTAGAGGAGAAATTATTTCGCTGTATGACGATAGTAATGCAGCGGAAAATCCAATGCCAATTTCAGGCAATGCGTGCGTAGTAGCTCTATTAGTTCATTTTGATTCTGATGAAGAATTGAGAGTAGCTTTTAAGATATTGTCGGAAAACGGAACAATTATTACGCCGTTGTTCACCCAAACATATTGCTCTTTGGCTACTGATGTGATTGATAAATTTGGTGGTCGTTGGTCGTTAATGAGTGGGTATAAGGAATAGAAAATTGCGCACCAAATAAGCATTTTCTTCACCGAGCGCACTTATACAGTAACCGTAAAACGGTGACTGTCGTGCGCCCCGTTGGGGATTAAAAGATAGCGGGCTTCGCTCCTGCAAAAACAAAATTACTTTCTGCAAGAACAAAGCCCTACTGGCTGAAAAATGCCATGCCCCTTTCGCATTGTTTCTCAAAAACCGATGTTTTACCGCAAACAGGGCAGTTGAGTATATTTTAGTGTACTCCGTTTTCCAAAGCACCCTTCACATCATAAATGCTACAATAATTTAGGTGAAATCAAATGAACAAAACAATCACAGCAATTGACCCCGGCAGCATCGCCGAAGAACTCGGCATCACCCCCGGCGACATCCTCATTTCCATAGACGGCCGGACGATTCAAGACGTGTTTGACTATCGCATGGCAATTGCCGGGCCCGATTTTGAGATGCTGGTGCAAAAGGGCGTTGACGGCGAAGAATGGCTGCTTGCCATCGAAAAAGATGATGACGAGGATTTGGGGCTTGGGTTTGCAGACGGCCTGATGGACGATGTAAAATCCTGCGCCAACAACTGCATTTTCTGCTTCATCCGCCAAAATCCCGCTGGCATCATGCGCGACACCATTTATTTTCGGGATGACGACTATCGCCTGTCGTTTTTCCACGGCAATTACATCACTCTAACCAACATGACGCAAGCTGATGTTGACCGCATCCTTGCCCACCGCATCAGCCCTATCAACATCTCTGTTCACACAACAAACGGCGATTTGCGCGCAAAGATGCTGGACAACCCGCGCGCCGCTGAAACATTAGCATACATAGAACAGCTTGCCGCAGGCGGCATTTCCCTTGGTCTGCAAATCGTGCTGTGCAAGAATTATAACGACGGCGCGGAGCTGGACAGCACTATAGGAGACCTTGCACGTCTTGCAAAGCAATATCGCGGTGATTACAGCTTGTCCGTTGTGCCGGCAGGGCTTACAAGGCACCGCGAGGGTCTGCCGCCGATTTTGCCCTTTACGCAGGAAGATTGCCGCGCAATTATAGCGCAGGTCGAGCATTGGCAAACCCACATGCTGTCAGAAATTGGCACGCGGTTTGTGTATTGCGCTGACGAGCTTTACATCACAGCCAATACGCCGTTGCCGCCCCATGCGGCCTACGAGGACTTTCCGCAAATCGAAAACGGCGTGGGCATGATTGCCGCCTTTCGCCACGACTTCGAGCAGGCCTTGCAAGAACTTGACACAACCACCACACCCTATCGCAAAATCACTATAGTGACAGGCATCGCGGCGCAAGCACACATTGCCGACATCTGCCGCCTGTGCTGTGAACATTTCCGCGACCTGCAAATCGACGTTGTGTCAATCCGCAACGAATTTTTCGGACATGCCGTGTCTGTAGCAGGGCTGCTGACAGGCCAAGACATCGCCGCAGGGCTGGCGCACAAAGATTTGGGCGACTTGGTTATTTTGCCGAAAAACTGTCTGCGCCGCGATACGGATATGCTGCTGGATAATATGACTGTCACCGAACTTGCCGCGCGGCTTGATACAAAATTTATAGCGGCAGATGTGTGGGGCAGCGATTTTCTGGCGATTGTTAAAGGAGAATGAACAATATGCAACCAGTAGTAGCCGTTGTGGGTCGCCCCAACGTGGGCAAATCCACGCTTTTTAACCGCATAGTGGGTGCCAGACTCTCGATTGTCGAGGACACTCCCGGCGTCACAAGAGACCGCCTGTACGCCGAGGCAACTTGGCTTAAACACAAATTCACCGTCATCGACACAGGCGGCCTGGATGCCTCATCAGAAGAATACATCCCACAACAGATTCTGCGGCAAGCACAGCTTGCCATCGACACCGCCGATGTGGTGCTTTTTGTTGTTGACGGCAAGGCAGGCATTGTTGAGGGCGATTTAGACGCCGCCGACATCCTGCGCCGTAGTAACAAGCCTGTAGTGCTGGCTGTCAACAAAATGGACACCATCAAACACGACGACGATTCATACGAATTTTACTCCCTTGGCCTTGGCACACCATTGCCCATTTCTGCCGCTAACATGCTTGGTCTTGGCGACATGCTTGACGCTGTGTGCGAATTTTTCCCCAAGCCCGACGCCGACGAGGACGAAAACGAAATCATCAAGGTTGCTATTGTAGGCAAGCCCAATGTGGGCAAATCCTCCATCATCAACCGCATCTTGGGTGAAGAGCGCGTCATTGTCTCCAACGTCCCCGGCACAACCCGCGATGCCGTCAACACCTTCTACGAAAAAGACGGCCAGAAGTATATGTTCATAGACACCGCCGGCATTCGCCGCAAAAGCAAAGTAACAGAAAGCATTGAAAAATACAGCCTTGTCCGCGCCGTTGCCGCTGTAGAGCGTTGCGACGTCGCCGTCCTTGTCATTTCTGCCGAAGAACACATCACAGACCAAGACACCAAAATTGCAGGCATCGCCCATGACAAAGGCAAGGCAGGCATCATCGTTGTCAACAAATGGGATGCCGTTGAAAAAGACCACAAAACCATGAACAAATACACCGCCAAAATCGAGGACGAGCTAAAATACATGCCCTATGCCTCTAAAGTCTACACATCTGCGCTGACAGGACAGCGGCTAAACAACCTGTTTGACGAAATCAAAGTTGCCTATCAAAACGCCGCTCTGCGCATCCAAACAGGCATCCTCAACGAAGTCCTCATAGAGGCCATGGCAATGAATCAGCCGCCCGCCGTTAAGGGTGTAGCCCTCAAAATCTACTACATCACCCAAGTGTCTGTAAAGCCGCCAACCTTCATCCTTTTTGTCAACGACTCGGCCTTGATGCACTTTTCCTACAAACGCTACATCGAAAACCAAATCCGCCAAAACTTCGGCTTCAAAGGCACGCCGATTCACTTTATTGTCAGAAACAGAAATTAATCAAAATGTGAATACTTTGAGTTAATCCCGACTATAGTTTCTGTAAGAACATTTAGGAGGGATACCATGAACGCACTCAAACTTACCAAATCCAAACCTCGGACAGACCTTGCCCCGGAGGACGCTTTCGTCCTCGCCACCCTTGAAAAACTCAAGCGCGACCTTGACATCGTACACAGCTCACTTGACTCTATAACAGACCCAACCCTCATCGACAGCTTTATCTACGAAATGAACGCCCTGCACATGCGCTACACATTCTATCTGCAACATTGCAAGCAAAAAGGGCTGATTAGCGCGTGTCTGCGCTGATAAAGGGGGTAGGCAGCTTGCCAAATATCGATAGCTCGACCATCATCTGGATTGCTATAGCAGCACTTGTATTGCTCGGCATATTGATTGTCAACAACAAAGCCCGCCGCGGCCTGGCTTTTGCCGCCCGCGCCGCTCTTGGCATCGCCGCCGTTTTCGCTATCAACGCCGCATTTGCAGGCTTTGGCTTTGCAGTCAGCATTGGCATCAACTTTCTCACAATTGCCGTCATTGCCCTGCTCGGGCTGCCGGGCATTGCAATGCTCTACAGCATAGGGTTCATAATGTGAATACGAAGGATTACTATGGAAACCAAACACTATTTCAACAAACACATGGAAACAATATTGAGCAGAGCAGGCTATGGCAAAATCAGCCTGCTTGCTCTCGCTGATACATATCCTGACCTTGCTGTGAGCTTATGGGGCAGACATGCCGGCTCGATGGCCTATTTTTATGCCCTCTACGACCTTAGCGTCATTTCGCCCCAAGACCTTCATCAACTAAAGGCAAACTTGGACACAATTGCAGTGGCACTCGCCGCGCGCCACAACATACGCCACACAGTTGTGTTCAATATTCAAGCCGGTATCACAGATGACAACATCCGCGAGATAGAGCGGCTTAACGGCACTAATGACGACTTTGCCCTTGGGCCTATGAATCATATCTACTACGGCGTGGATTTGGGCAAATCGCAAATCCTGAATAACGCCAAGCAGCCGCCAAACTTGGATGGCAGTCTTGACAAGGTGCAGGCGGCGTTGGCGGCATCGCCCAATGAAATGTTCCACGTGGAACATTTTGACGCAAAACGTGTCAGGCCTGTGATGCAAGCAATGCCGCTGTTAAAGCATTCAATTTGCTCGTACATCATCATTGGCATCAACATCCTGCTTTTTGTGCTGATGGAGTTAAGCGGCGGCTCGGCTGATATTTATACCCTCTTGCGGTTTGGTGCTGTAAACTATCATCTTGTGTTTACATTTGGCGAATATCATCGGCTGTTTATCCCGATTTTTCTGCATAGCGGCATAATGCACTTGCTGTTTAACACAATGTCGCTGATATTGTTCGGCATCAGGGCAGAACGGTTTTTTGGCATTTGGAAGTTTCTGGTGATTTACATAATCAGCGGGGTTGCAGGGAATGTGGCAATGGCGTTTAGTAATCCAATTGCCGTTGGCGTTGGTGCGTCAGGCTCGATATACGGCGTGATTGGGGCGTTATTTGCGCTGACAAAGATACGCAGGAAAAACGTGGAAAACCTTAATTCAAGCGCGCTTGCAATCATGATTGTTGTCGGTGTTGTGATGGGCTTTACAATGCCGGTTGCGGCAGGCGGCGCAAATGTGGCAAATGCGGCACATATCGGCGGCTTGGTGACAGGATTTGGGCTGGGCTGGTTGCTGACAATAAAGTCCCCTAAGCAAACGTGAGAAAGACGTGAGAAAGCGTGAGAAAAAACATCTTGACACTTCACGCTGATTGGTGTACAATATCTCCTACGTTGATTTTTACTAAATTTTTGCTACGAAGGTGAGGTGAGATTTTTGGCAAACATAAAGTCTGCAAAAAAGCGCATTAAAGTCACATTAAGACAGACCATGCGCAACAGAATCATTAAATCCCGCACTAAGACTGCTATGCGTAAGGTTGTTGCGGCCTGCACGGCCAATGATACGGCTGCCGCTAAGGTGGCTTTGGTTGGTGCTGTTAAGACAATTGACAAGGCGGCTTCTAAGGGCGTGTATCATAAAAATAACGCGGCACGCAAGAAGTCCAAGCTGGCGAAAATGGTTGGCAGGATTCCTGCTTAGTCCTTGAAAATAGGCTGGCAGGCGAGTGCGACGCTCGCCCCTACAGGTTTCGCATAAAACAAACAAAAAAGCCAAAACTAGAGGTAATTAGAGATAAACGAGAGATGATTCATCTCCTCTCTCGTTTCTACTCTCTACTTTCTAGGAGGCTTGATTTATGGCGAAACTTGGCGCATTAGCGTTGGCACCTGTGTTGATATGCCTGGTGTACATGTACATCAGGGACAAATACGAAAAAGAGCCATGGAGGCTTTTGGCTGTGGGCGTTGTCTTTGGGGCGGTGCTCACTTTTGCGATTGTGCGGACGCAAGGGTTTGTGGCAGGGTTTATGCCTGTTACAGGGCAACTTGGCGAGGCGTTTTACATGTCTTTTGCGGTGGCGTCGCTGGTTGAAGAAGGTTTTAAATTCGCCGTTTTGTTCTTTTTGACATGGCGAAACAGCGAGCTAAACGAGAGTGTTGACGGCATTGTGTATGCGGTGTTTATTTCGCTGGGTTTTGCGGCTGTGGAAAATGTTTTGTATGTGTTTAGTCCGCAGATGGGCGGGCTGGACACGGCATTGATGCGGGCGGTGGTTTCTGTGCCTGCACACGGGCTATTTGGCGTGATGATGGGGTATTATTTTGCGATGGCAAAATTTGAACCGCAAAAGCGCGGCCGGCACATGCTAAACGGCTTTTTTGTGCCTTGGGCCACGCATGGGGTATATAATGTAATATTGCTGTCGGGCTACACGTATGCGATGTTGATTTTTGTGCCGTTTTTGCTTTTGCTGTGGCGCAATGGCTTCAAAAAAATCAAAGTGCATTTGGCGGCATCGCCGTTTAAGCCAAAAACTAGCTGACAATAATGTCCTTGAAATCCTCCAGGATTTTGGGATAGTCGCTGTCGTTATGGATGGAGAGTTTTAGTGGCTTGCTAAGGTCAAGGCTGAAAATGCCCATGATGGATTTAGCGTCGATGATGTACCGCTCTGAAACAATGTCAAATTCGTTGTCGTAGGTGTTGATTTTGTTGACAAATTGTTTTACTTTGTCGATGCTGTCGAGCAAGATGGTTGCAGTTTTCATGGAATCAATCCTTTCTTGTGATGGTGCTTTGTGGTGGTGCTTTGATTATCATACATTGCGGCGCGGGTGATGTCAAGAAATTCTTGCAAGTGTCAATTTGTAACCCAAAAAAAATATTTTTTGACTTGAAAAATAATTCTATTAGAGTTATACTTGTATTTGATGGTAGTTCCGCAGTTATTTATATCGACTTGCATCTAAGATAGTAAATCGGTATTAGAAGGGTTGAAGTGTTATGACGGAGACTGTAAGTTGCGGGGGTGTGGTGATTCACAGAGGCAAGG
>Ga0209755_10005160_pt1 | contig 15007 bp, 17 predicted proteins | sample TergutCo191P1_FD_187301 | JGI IMG/M metagenome (GOLD analysis project Ga0209755, IMG submission 187301) | Cornitermes sp. P1 segment gut microbial communities from Petit-Saut dam, French Guiana - Co191P1 (SPAdes) (version 2) | ecosystem: Host-associated > Arthropoda: Insects > Digestive system... | reverse complement strand
CTAGACGGGTCGGAGGCATCCGCCGCATTCATAAGCAAGAGATTCCCCGCCAGCGTTCCAATGTCGCGGGTTGACCTGCCGAAAACCGCAGAAGCACTCATTAACCAATACGATTCCACCTGCGAATTGTTGGAGAAAATCACTGCGCAAAAACTCGAAGCGGAAAATTTGCTCAAGCAAATGCTTGGCGAAAACGAGTACGGCATTGCCGGCGATAAAGTTGTCGCGTGGAAATCCGTCGCACAGGAGCGGCTTGACAGCAAGGCAGTAAAACTGAATCACCCGCGAATTTACCGCAAGTACGCGAACAAAACATCACACCGCCGCTTCTCAATCAAGGCGGCGAGTTAGGAGGAAATTATGGCTACACGAAAACCAAAGTCTGAAGTGGCAGTGGTAGAATCGGGCTTTCTCGCGCTGAAAAATAATGCGTTGGAAATTCTAAACGAAAATCTTCAAGGGCAATCTCTGTCGTACCAATTGTTTGACATCGTGAAATCGCCATCCGGCGGTACGACGGCGTTCACCGTTCCCGGGCTTTCCGGCGATGATGTTGAAAAAGAGCTGACCGGAATTATCTTGGGCTACACCACGCCTCGCGCATACTGGGAAACGCCGGAGCCAATCGAGGGAACTCCGCCGCTTTGCTACAGCCGCGACAGTGTTATTTCGTTCGAGGGGAAGCCGTGCGTACAATGCCCTCGCAACGATTTCGGCTCACGGGACGGCGACTCAAATGGAAAAGCCTGCAAAGAATCGGTGCATATCTTCATGTTGCGCCGCGATAATATTCTGCCGCTAATCGTCCGGGTTCCCGTGTCCAGCAAGATGATGTTCTTGAAATACACGACGCGGTTGGTCAGCAATCTTACGCCCATTTGCGGCGTTGTGACGAAAATCTCGCTAGAAAAAGCTGCAAGCAAAGGCGGGCAACCTTATGCGAAATATATTTTCGAGTTGGACGATACCCTCAGCCCCGAGGAAACCGCCACGGCAAGGTCGTTCGGGCAGAAGTTCATGGAGATTTTGAACAATGTGCCAGAACAAGATTTGCAGGAAGCTGTATAATGTAGTAAATGCCCCGAAAGGAAGATTCCAATGCTGACAATTAAAGTCCCCAAACCGCAGGATTTACAGGCTGTTCTAGCAAAAGCGAAAAGAGATATCGAAACGCACGATATTTCTTGGGTGGGAGACAGTCAGCAGGGGCAGTGTTCGAGCCGTGGTTTCGAGGGCAGCTATGTTGTTGACGCGGATTATATCACAGTAACCTTAACGAAAAAGCCGCTATGGGTGACAAAGGCACGAATCGAACAGGAAGTGAAAAAATATCTGGCACAATGAAAAATCCGGCTAACTCAGCCGGATTTTTATTTGTCCGTATATTCGGCAGTTTCGATTATATATTCTAACTTTGTATGGAGCCGGAGCCATAGGTTCTGCACATAAAAAATACATTCCAAGGAGGAATTCACATGGCAAAGGTAACAATCGCAGGAAACAGCTTCGTCATCACATCAACGGCATCGCGGGCGGATTTGGAAACGGTTGCAAAATACCGCCCATCCGCACTGGCACTGGCCGACTCGGAGACGAAAGAGACGCTCTTCCGCGTAGGCATCGGCACGAACAGCCTCAACGACTACGGCGTTAGCTTCGGCGGCGTGTCCAACGACGACGAGAAACTGGCAGCGGCAACGCTCCCTATCCCGGCGGATGTTGAGGACGCGAAGGCATATGTACTCGACACGGCGGGGCTCGCGTTGGTCAATCTCGAAAAAGTCGAGGGCGAAATCGCGGAAGTGCTGGAAGAAATCCGCGAGGAGCGGAAATCCATTTCGGAAAGTATCAAAATTATCGTGTAGCAAAAGTTGAAGTGGTTAGTGTCACTAACCGGTTCAAAAAATTTTCACATTTTGCGAGGGGGCTGCGCTGGCGGCTCCCTCAACTATTTCTAGGAGGAAAATTCGATGATTAAAGTAACGATGGGCAACAACGTAAAACGCACAAGCGAAATCGTGGACGAAAACACAACGCTCCGCGAGGCATTGGAGAGCGCGGGCATCGACTACACCACGGGCATCATGAACCTTGATGGCTCCACGCTAAACCCCGGCGACCTCGACAAAACTTTCGCAGATTTCGGAATCACGGAAAAATGCTACCTGCTTAACGTGGTAAAGGCGGATAACGCGGCGTGAACTTTCGGCATCACATAACGGGGCGACTGGCGTGCGTCTGTCGCCCTGCCAATTTTAAGGAAAGGGGGTTCAATCGTGTTCAACAATGCAATCTACTCAACCACGCTAACATCGGATGCCGCCGACAGACTGTTCTCGCACATAACATCCCTCGATGCGCCTGACAACTCGTTTGTCTCAACCATGCGGGCGTTGCTGCACAAACGCTGCCCGCAAAATGAAACCGCATGGCTGGTTTGCAATAGCCTGCGCTACTCCGCGCACGAAATAACCGTCGCATCCATCGCCCAGCGTTCGCATATGTTCGCGGACGCAGCACGGTTGACGCGCTAAAACGCCACCAACGCAACGAAAGCAAATGGTTTCTAAAATTGGATTTTGCGGATTTCTTCGGAAGCATCACGCCCGCGTTCGTACTGGAAATGCTGTCGCTACTATTTCCATTTAGCGAGATTGCAAAATATTCCAGCGGAAAAGATGCGTTGCAAAAAGCCTTGAACTTGTGCTTCTTGAACAACGGCTTGCCGCAAGGTACGCCAATATCGCCGTTTCTCACAAACGTGATGATGGTCGCGATTGACCACAAAATCAGCAACGGCCTGCGAAACTTCGACAACCGCCGTTTCGTCTACACGCGCTACGCAGATGACTTGCTAATTTCCTGCAAAATCGGCTTCGACAAAAACGCCGTGCAAAAACTTGTGACGGATACACTCGCAGACTTCAACGCACCGTTTTCCATCAAGCCGGAGAAAACGCGATACGGTTCCTCTGCCGGGCGCAACTGGAATCTCGGGCTTATGTTGAACAAGGAAAATGAAATCACCATCGGTCACAAGCGCAAGAAGGAGTTCAAAGCGATGCTGCAAAACTATATGTATTGCAGAAAATCCGGCAACGGCTGGAGCCACAACGATATTCAAGTTCTCGGCGGGCTAATTTCCTACTACCGCATGGTCGAGAAAGATTACTTCGATTATCTTCTGCGGCAGTATGGCGAAAAACACGGCGCGGATATTCGCGCTTGCATCAAGGCGGATTTGTCTGCGTAAAATCCTTTGACCCATTCGCCGCAAATGTGGCATAATATCGCCAAACGAGGGGAGTTGTTTAGTTGCCAAAGCAAATCGAAGATACTATAATGAAGGCAGTAATGGAGTTGTTCAAAGGCGATGCCGTGAAATTCTTCGGAATAAACACGCGGGTTATTGCCTCGGCGCGGACGGAACTGGCGCACATCCCGGTGCAGCGCAAAACCGACGACTGGCTATGGGAAACCGACGAGGACACATTTCTGCACTTCGAGTTCCAGTCCGACTACGACAAAAAAGACCTCGCACGATTTATGGTTTCCGACGCGATTTTGCATTTTAACACGGGCAAGCCTGTTCGAACCATCGTTGTGTATTCGGCGGAAATTTCGGAAACAATAACCACGCTAAATGCGGGCGCGATACAATACAACGTGGAAGCGTTTTATATGTCCGCGCTGGACGGCGACAAAACTTATGCCGACATAAAGGCAAAGGTCGATGCCGGCGAGCCGCTCACCAAGCAGGATTTGATGTCGATAGTGTTTCTGCCGATGATGAAAAACAGCGTGGACAAAGCCACCCGGTTCGAGCAAGCCATAACATTGTCGAACGAAATACCCGCCGTAGATGAGCAGGCGCAAATGCAAGCGATGCTAAAGTTGCTGGCGGAGAAATTCATAAAAGACCAGTCTGTATTACAACGGTTGAAGGAGTTGATAGGTATGGGCGCGATAAGCGAAATGATTGTGAACGACAAAGTTATCGAGATAGCCAAAAATTTGCTACGGAAAGGTTCGCCTGTAAATTTCGTATCTGAAACCACAGGTTTGGACGAATCTACCGTCCGTGGTCTACAGGCGGAATTAGCCGCCGCGTAACAAGACTGCGTTAAACGAACCAAGAAAGACCTCGCTAGTTGTCCTCGTGACAACCGGCGGGGTCTTTTTGCCGTGGCAACGGCGAAAATATGTACGGCCTTTGTAATGAATAGTCATGTTGGAAAACAGACACTTCAAGCGGTTCGCTGAAGTAACAATATGTAGAAACGAAAGAGATGCGGGCAGATAACAATGCGCCGGGCGGACGAGTCTTCAGGGCAGGTTTTTTCCGGAGATGCGGCGTTGAAGATATTGATAACTCCTGACGTTTTCGCTTTCGAGCAGCAGGGATTTCCACATAATTGGATGTCATCTCCTGATGGCGACGCATTCGGCCGGTATCCGCCGCGCCTTCTTCGTTACGCAGATTACAAGGGCAACAAAATGTGTTTGCAATGGATAACTTTGTTCAACAAGGTGCTTTGCGGTTTTACCCGAAGTTTCAAAAAGCATGAGCGAGATATGCCCCCAAGGAGGTGTCCGAAAGCTTTACGCGCACTTGAGATGGGCAGTCGGATACCCGTTCTCATTAGGCGGGCTGTCGGAATTCCTTGACTTTCCTAGGGTTCCTCCGCTTGATTTATCTGGCATTTGCCTGCGGTGCCGGAAGGTCCGCAGCTCATGATGGTCGTTTTATCCCACGCAGATTGCAAACACGAAATATCCACAATGAAAAATCGTATCGGTTTGATATGGTGCTTCGCGGTTTTACCCGAAGCAAAGATTTTAGCGGCAACTCGCAAATTCACAGGAATTTGCTCCCACGCCAAATCAACACTCCAATTCCGGGATGACACCACGGCCGTTCCTTCGCCTACGGCTCCGGGAACCGCCGAGGAGACATCCCTCCATTCTCGTGTTTTCTTTGAAGATTGTGGATATTGCAAGAAAAATCAAGGAGGAAATTTATGAAGTCACGCAAGGACATTTTGGAAATAATCCGCCAAGCACATGGCACGGCGGCGTATCACAAATTTTCACCTCTCGTGCATTATCCTGTAGCCACGGATGGGGTTATCGCCGTGGCGGAAGCAGCGGAATGCTTTTGGCTGCTCGACATAATCGGTAGCTATCAGCACGACAAGCGGCTTGACCCGCACTTTCAGGTGTGGGAGTTGAAAGTGAATCGTGAGGACGAAACCGCAGTTGTTCGCGGCTACAACGATACTGACTTGGTTATCACGCAGAAAATTTCGTATACGAATTTCCCTCTGGAGGAGTTGAAGCTGTTCTTGATGGACGGGGTTATTCTGCTTCCGTCGGAACACTAAATTTTCGCAAAAATGTTTTCGGGCTTCCGATTGGAGGCTTATTTTATTTCAGGAGGTCGGCACGTATGAACCAAATCGAAAGAATCAAGGAGCTAACCGCACAGCTAAATCAGTGGCGGCACGAGTATTATAACCTCAACGTGCCAACAGTAGAAGATGCCGTGTATGACCGTGTTTTGGACGAGCTGGAGCGGCTAGAAAACGAAACCGGTTTTCGTTTGAGTAATTCGCCCACGCAAACGGTTGGATACGAGGTTGTGGATGGATTGGAGAAAACCACGCACACCATTCTGCTACTATCGTTGGACAAAACCAAGCAACTCGGCGAGCTTATGGATTTCATCGGCACGCAACAGGTTTTGCTTATGCACAAACTGGACGGCTTAACGGTGAAACTCGAATACGAAAATGGCTCGCTTATCCGTGCGTCCACTCGCGGGAACGGCGAGGAGGGCGAAGTTGTCACGCATAATGCCTGCGCAATTGAGGGTATTCCGGCGGGAGTACAGTATTTGCAGCGGCTGGTCATTGTTGGCGAAGTGTACATTCCCCGCCCGAAATTTGAGGAACTTCGCGAAACTTTGCGCGACAGTTCCGGCAGGGCGTACAAGAATGCGCGGAATATGGCGGCGGGTTCAATTCGTTGTCATGATGCCGCTTCTTGTGCCGGGCGCGGGTTGGTTTTCTCGCCGTTTGGTGTGCTGGAAGGCTTCGATGAAGATACACACAAATCCGCGAAATTGCTTACGCTAAAGCAATTGGGATTCTCGTGTTGCGAGTTCCTGCAACTCATACCTAACCCAACAGAGCAGCAAATCTCCAGCAGCATAGCCGCGCTACGCGCATCAGCAGATGAAAACGGTATCCCCCTCGACGGAATCGTTGCCACCTATGATGACATAGCATTTTCCCGGGCACAAGGCAGAACCGGACATCACTACAAGGATGGCTTGGCGTTCAAATTTGAGGACGATTTGCATGAAACAGTCTTGCGCGAAATTGAATGGACACCATCACGATTCGGGGAGTTGTCGCCCGTGGCAATCTTCGACCCGGTGCAAATTGACGGCTGCGAAGTTTCCCGCGCAAGCCTGCACAACTTGACGTTCATCACGGAGATGGAGCTTATGCCGGGTTGCCGCATTCTCGTCAGCAAACGAAATATGATTATCCCACACGTTGAGGAAAATCTCGACCGTGGCGGATTTAACGCCAAGGAATTATTTCCAGAATACTGTCCCGCGTGCAATTTTTCGACGCAAATTAAAAACACGCCGACGGATAGCGGGCGGGTTATTCGTATTTTGCGGTGCAATAATTCTGATTGCGTGGCGCAAAAATTGCGGAAGTTTGTCCACTTCGTCGGCAAGAAAGCCATGGACATCGAAGGCTTGTCCGAAGCCACGTTGGAGAAATTCATCGGCTTGGGATGGCTCAATGATTTCACCGATATTTTCCGCTTAGGCGAGCGTGAGTTTGAAATCACAAGCATGGATGGTTTTGGCAAGAAATCTTGGGCGCGACTGTGGGACGCAATCCAGCGAAGCCGCATGGCTACGTTCGAGCGGTTCGTTGTCGCGATGGATATTCCCATGATTGGACGCACGGCCAGTCGCGAACTAAGCCGCCACTTCAACGGCAGTCTCGACGAATTTGAATCCGCCGTAGCCAACAAGTTCGATTTTACGCAACTCGAAAATTTCGGCGAAGTTTTGCACCGCAATATTCACGATTGGTTCAGCAAGGACGAAAATCTAAAACTTTGGAGGGAGCTACAAAAAATGACCACAATCGAAAACAGGAACACTGCCGCAAATGTGCCAAGCACGGGCAACCCATTCGCAGGGCGTACAATCGTTGTCACCGGAAAATTGCTTCACTTCACCCGTAGCACAATCAACACAAAAATCGAAACCCTCGGCGCGATTGCAGGTAGCGCGGTATCGAAAAACACGGACTTTCTCGTCTACGGTGAAAAGGCAGGGAGCAAACTGGACAAGGCGCGTAAATTGGGCGTTCCGCTCTTGACGGAGCAGGAGTTTATCAATATGGCGGCGAGCGCGTAATGAAACTGGAGCTACTTAACGAAATAAACAACCAGTGTTCAGTAGTCCAACGGGTTATCGCCCAAAGTTTCGGGGCATCCGAATCCGACCGCCTGCTCCATGAATTGTCGATATTGTGTAATCTTCTTAAAAAGTATCTTGCCGGTTAAAATCTACCGCTTCCACGGCAAAGTTTTACGAAGTTCATGTAAAAATCAAGGTCATCATCAGTGGCATTTTTGAGCATTGTGCAAAGCGTATCAAGTTTATCAGAAGGGCGGGCATTGACTTCCCGCCCTTTCATGATTAAAGAATCGGCGGTTACATCAAGTGCCTCGCAAATTGCAATCAAAGTTTCAATGCTGATGCTCGACGAACCGCGCTCCACCATTCCAAGAAACGACTCCGAAACATCGCAAAGGCCCGAAAGAACTTCGAGCGTCAAATTTTTTCTTTTTCTTGCTGTGCGGATATTCGCGCCAACGTGCTTCAAGTCGTTCTTCATATAAATCGCCTCCATCCTACTGTAGCGCAGGTGGAAACCGAAAATGAAAGTCATACCTTTGCGGCGGATAACTTTGTTGCTTTTGTTTTTAATCCATGTTATGCTTGTTGTTGTAAAAATTTACATTTGGTTTCGGAGGGGTCGCGATGTTTGAGGTGAAAGAAAAGGGTATTGTCATCGTTCATGATAAACGCACAAAACAGTGTGCCGAGTATTTGGGAGGCTTGGTGGGTGATTTGTCTGCCAGCGGTATCCCTGTTAATGCTGTTGTTATAGATGCAAAGAAATTCAAATCTTATCCCGCAGAGCAAAAAACGAGCAAGCAAAAAATTATTTACATTGGTGATTTTCCTGTGACAAAAATTGTTGCGGACGACCCTCACATATTTCAAAATCGGCTTGAAAAAATGGGTGTTAATTTAGGATATTTTACAGAATTTAATACGGTTGTAAAAAATATCAACCACTGGAAGTATGATGAATTTGGAATTTGCTATGGTTGGCATGGAAACAAGGCGGTAATATCCATTACTAAGACACTAACCGAATCCGAATTTATGGACATGGCTAAATATGCTGAAAAAGAAGTCAAAGACTATGAAGTGGATATGCTTGAAAGGGCAAAAAGAAAGGGATGGAATCCGCTTAAAAATGAATCAGACGGAGTACCCCTTGCGACCCTGGCGGGTATACCACTAGATGCCAAATCCCTGATTCCACTGGGTGTTCTTGCCCCTAAAGTTGCAATTGCTATTTTTACCGCATCTGCGCTGCTGTATTTTTTGAATACAGTAGCAAATAAGGAAAGGTTGGATTCTTTTCAAACCAGAGAGCAACAACATAAATTTGCAGTTCTGCATTTCTATTTCAAACATTTGCCGGATTTTTTGGGAATTGACTCAGACAAGCAAGAGCAGGGGGAATAATCTGTGTCAGCTTTTGAAGATGGATACCGTGCCTTTTTAAAAAATGCCGGGGTAAATTTATCAACATTTGGCGGCGCAGATTTTGTGGACAATGTTGAGAACGCCATCATTGAATTGGGGAAAATTAGCTTGTCCGAAGATGGCAGGGATATTGATATATTAAAGGGCGTTGCTGCCGAATTTTGGCACGAAGGCACCTTCAATATTCTCGCACTGATAAAAGGGGTAAAGATACGCGCAACTGCCCCTAATGACAACGGGATTGCTGATATTTTTTTGTCGAACGGAAGCAAAATACAATCTAAATATTTCAAAACCCCTGAAGCAAGTGCGAAGCAACAATCAAAAACATTATCGGAGCGATACAACGAATACTGTTCTGCGTATCGCCGCAAGCATAATGGCGCAAATCCTGAAAAAACTTTGGAACAGTATGTATCAGAATACAATAAAAAAAACGATGCCCAATTAAACCAAGATAGCCCGTATTATGATGGGCAGGTTAGGCTTGTTCCGGCTGACCAATTGAAAGAAGCAGAGGATTGGCTCAGGAGGAAAATAGCTGAAAATGCCAACAATCGCCCCGAATTAGTTGAGCGATACCAAGATGCCTTAAATAAGCTATCCGACAGGGTAAAAGGTGGAGGAGCGGAATCAATCCCTCTTGATGAAAAAACAGCAAAAGAAATAGCAAAACAGATGAAAGAAGATGGATTTAATCCCGAAGATTTCGGACTAACCACGGATGAACTTATTGGCTGGGATGACATTATGCGGCAAGCCAACCAAGCTGGGTTATCTGCCGCCTTAATCAGTGTAGTTCTTGAAGTTGCACCTATGTTACTCGAAATTATATCAAAGGCATTGCGTCATGACGATATCAATGCCGATGACTTTAAGCGTCTTGGATTTTCTGCATTTAGAGGTACTACTTTAGGATATATTCGCGGAAATGTTGCGGCAGCAATAACTGTTTCATGCAAGAAAGGGTGTTTGGGCGCAACATTAAAGGCCGTAGACCCCGTTTCCATTGGAGCTGTAGTCGCAATTACAATGAACACATTGCAAAACGCAACAATAATGGCTTTTGGGCAAATGACAAAGCAAGAATTTGCAAACAGATGTATTCTGGACCTTTTCACAACGTCATGTTCCCTTGGTTTTGGATTAGCCATGAAAGCGATTTTTAGCAAATTTGCGGGCGTAGCAGTACAGTCACTATTGCCGCACTTGCCGGTGTTGGGCTATATGCTGGGTAGTTTTATTGGAGGAGTGATTGGTGCATTTGCGTATCAGGCAACGCATTATTGCGTCATGTCATATTGCGTTGAATCAGGTTGTACATTTTTTGGGCTTGTAACACAGGATTATACATTGCCGAATGAGATTTTAGAAGAACTCGGCCTTGAAGTATTTGAGTATGAAAGTTTTGGTTATGAAAAATTTGAATATGCTAATTTTGAGCATGAATCGTTTGAATACGAAGCATTTAAGTACGAGCCAATCAATATTTGCAAAATACGACGCGGCGTGATTGGAGTAAATGCAGTTGGCTTTGTAATTTGATTTCAAAAAATGGAACGATAACAAATAGTATGCAATCGCATAAAGGAGGAAGCAAAATGAAAAAATGTTTGATGGTGGGTATTGTCGTTTTGATGTTGGGGTTAATGTCGGGGTGCGGATGTGGTACACAATGGCGGGATTGTGCAAATGAACGATGTGGTTTGCAAACCGCAGGAGCAGGAGATTATTGTTCAGGGTGTACTTGTACTACTCCTGGTTGCACAAATCGGGCAACGGGTTTTCATTGCAGGGAATGTAGAGACAGGCTACGTCCATCACCATAACCCCGGAACCGGATGGTTCCAAACAAAGTGGATTCGTAATGGATTCACTTTTTGTTTATATTTTTTTCGGTGACAAGATGGAGCAAAACATGGTTGGATGCGATGCCTTATCCGAAAATTTATAGTAGCAAGGGGAGTTTTTCTTGTGCCTCCCCACCGTACATCCCCAACGTAGAAATATATATTATTAAATTGTAATCAAATATATTCTAATAAAAGGGGAGTTTTTCCATGCAAAAAGGTTTAACGGAGTTGGTATTCATCATCGACCGCAGTGGTTCAATGTCGGGGCTGGAAAGCGACACAATCGGCGGTTTCAATGCAATGCTGAAAGAGCAGCAGGCCGTTGCAGGCGAGGCATTCGTAACAACGGTATTATTCGACGATAAGTACGAATTGCTTCACGACAGAGTAGACATCAAAGAAGTCGCACCGCTGACAGACACAGATTACACCGTCCGGGGCAGTACCGCACTGCTTGATGCAATCGGCAGAACAATCAAGCTGCTCCGCAAGACGCAACGCCACACACATGAAAAATTCCGCGCCGAAAAAGTTATGTTTGTAATTATCACAGATGGCGAGGAAAATTCAAGCAAAAGATACACGGCAACACGAATCAAGTCGCGAATTGAACGCCAGATACAAAAATATGGCTGGGAGTTCATATTCTTTGGTGCGAATATGGATGCCATCGTCGAAGCAGAAAAATTAGGTATTGCCGCAAATCGTGCATCAAATTATTGTGCGGATGCTATTGGTACGAACATGGTGTTCGGAGTTGTGTCCACAGTATCTACGGCATATCGCACAGGGGTTATGATGGAGAATGTGTCGGAAATTATTAGCTCCGACCCAAAAAGTAAAAATAGCGTTTCATAATCAATGGAGTGCGAGACCCTCTCACTCGCTTGGGAGGGTCAGTACATAAAACACCATCCCTGTTGAAAAAGCGGGATATACTTTGTAAAATATGGTTGGAAATGAGATGATTAAAATGAAAATAATGTTCGTATGCTTGGGGAATATTTGCCGCTCGCCGATGGCAGAAGCGGTTTTTCGTCATATGGTTAATGAGAACGGTTTAGGCGATAAAATCCATATAGATTCATGCGGAACCGCAGGTTATCATATCGGGAAGCCACCACATACAGGCACTAAGGGAATCTTAACCACGAACGGGATTTCACATACGGGAATAAAAGCATCACAGCTTAATACGCGACATCTAAAAGACTACGACGGAATAGTTGCTATGGACGAAGACAACCTATCAGACATCATGCGTCTCAAAAGTACAGATTCGACTGCATGGGTAAAACTTCTATCCGATTTCGCCTGTGGTGATTGGGTATCTGTTCCCGACCCTTGGTATACCAATGACTTCGGCCAAACATATCGTCTTATAGTAGAAGGATGCAATGGATTACTTGAGCATATCAAGAATACCTTTATCAGATAATGACCTGCCAATCTCAAATCTATCAAGTGTGATATGCGCATTTTCAGTAATATCAATATAGTACATTAAGCCCATTATACAAGGGAATATGATTAGAACATACGAATTATTTTTATATTACTTATTATATATAAGCCGACAATCAAGTAAAATTTTGTCGGAAAGAGTTGTGCCATGAAAAACACTGCAATGGGCTTCCATACGTTTTCAATGTTCAAGCGATTATCAGAAGGGGAAAGTTTTTCTTTAGACGGCAAGTTTCTTAGCTATATGCAGAACTCCGGGCGAATAAAAAGGTACCCTATAAAAACTGAAAAAATGCTATTGTCGGGAATTGAATATGTTTACAAAAATGACGTTGGAATAAGATGGTTGCTTTTATCACTAAAAACCAAAAATGATTTTACAATATATGGAGTCAAAGCAATAATAACTCCGCAAGTTTTGCTGAATAAAAATTATATAGACATAGCGCAAGACAATGACATGGAAAAAATTAAAGACCTGTTTAATGTTGAGGCTTCCAAAATATCCGACACGCTAAAAGACATCGAAACCTATTCAATGAGCCGAGCAGACTACTGCATAAATTTTTACTTAGATGAACTGAAAACGCCATGTACGCCTGCGCAGATGATGGCGCTAATTAAAAGGGGAAATATTCCCGCGCATTTCGTGGAGCGCACGGAATATGACAGAATTTCACACAGGCAAAAATCACACAAAAATAGCTTCTATTTAACAAGTGGTTCGGTTGTTGTTAATTGCTACGACAAACACGTTCATTTACTTGGCGAAACAAAACATCCGTGCAAAAACAAAACCGATGCGAAAACCCTTATTCGTTTCGAAGTTCAGTGCGGATATTCGAAATTGTATGCCTTTTCGAAATTTTCACGACAAGAAGTTGAAGGCCAAAAAACTGACGCGGATATGACGTTGGAGGAGGCGTACCACGACCTCACAACATATCAGTGCATAGCAATCCCCATAAACGCTGTACTTTCTGCCCGAGCTTCTTCCGAAACGATACAAAAATATTTCAAGAAAGTTGTGCAATTAGGCGACTATTATTCTTTAGAAATGGCGAAGCGAATTATACAATCCTCCGACTTTCATCAAAAAAAGAAAGACCGATTAATTGACGCATTGGTTTTAACCAGCGATTGCCGCGGCATTTACAAAGTGAAAAACGGGATACGGGACAAAGACTTAGAAATTTATAATCGCGCACTGCGGGACTTAAATTGCTTGGGAATTAACCCCGTAACAATTCCCAGAGATTGGGGGATTAAATTCATTCCGAACCTTCTAAACGCTTATTATGATAGGCGTGCGGACGAACATATGAAAGAGCAAGCCCTCCAGAATTTGCGTGAAATGGTTGCCGAGAATAGGTTGTTCCGCAAAAAAAGGGGGAAATAAAATAATGTGTGCCGCGCCACGCTTGAAGGATTGCCGCTTGTGGTGTACTATAAATCTACGGGGAGGATGAAAACTTGTGGATATTGCATCAAACGGGGAATTTGATAATGTATCGGTAAATCGACAGATAAAAGACGGTGTGTTTCGGATTCTATTCGACGACCCCGAAAAAGCGGCGGAATTATACTACGCACTTTCCGGCGAAAAATGCACCCCCGATGAAATTTTGATAATCACGATAACAACTACCATATCCGGCGAACTCAAAAACGACCTCGCTTTCGTGGTTCGCGGCAAGGTTATGGTTGTCGGCGAGCATATGTCCAGCCCCTACGAAAATATGCCTGTGCGACTGCTTATGTATATCGGGTTGCTGTACGAAAAGTGGATTAAAATGAAGGGCGAGGAAAAATTCATATACGGAAGTACACTTTACAAAATCCCAACCCCTGCGTTTGTAGTTTTTTACAATGGCACAGCAAAGAGGCCCGAAAAGGAAATCTTGCGCCTGTCCAGTGCTTTTGAAAATCCGATGGATAATGAGCTTGGGCAGTTGGAATTGGAAGTTCCTGTCTATAATATCAACAAAGGCATGAACGAGGAACTTTTCAGCAAAAGCCCGCATCTGCGCCAGTACGCAGAATTTATCGCCAAGTTGCGAGAGTTTATAAAGATGTACGATGATTATTCCCAAGCAGTCGAAAAAGCTGTAAGCCACTGCATAAACAACGATGTTTTGGCTGAGTTTCTGAAAGAAGAAGGAGGACGTATCGTGAGTATTTTATCAACGTATGACCCGGAAGTTGCGAAGCGCGTGTATGCAGAAGAACTCATGGAAGGTATAGCCGCAGAGATGCTTCGTGAAGGAGATTCTGCTGATAAGGTTGCAAGGATTACTAAATTGCACCTAGATGTTGTTAAAGATTTACAATCCCAAATGGCTGGCTGAGTTTTCTAACAATCTTCTAACAAAATCGCAAAAGCTTATGCAATAGTGAAATCAATGCTTCGCAGAGGTTGTGTTGGATGACACCCTTCAAAGCCCTGAAAATCAAGGACTTGCACAACATCACGCAATCGAAGAAAACATAAGATAACCAAGGGTAGGCTAGACTAAGGATCTAGTGGTGGAAACACCTTGCAGGTTCAAGTCCTGTCAACTGCAAAATTTTTTTAACCAAGAGTGGACAAGCCTAGAGAACATCATGGCTTGTCCATTTTTCTTTTTCAGCCGATTGCAAGCAGAGGGACAAATTTTGACCACTAGATTATTGGCGAGTCTCATGCCTAGTCTAGTGTCCAGTTTCGGGCGTTTTTGTCCAATTTCGGAATACTATACTCGTTAAACTTACAAAAAGCCTGACATTATGATAAAATAACGCTATGGCATACGATAATAGATATAGAATG
>Ga0209755_10005159_pt1 | contig 15009 bp, 13 predicted proteins | sample TergutCo191P1_FD_187301 | JGI IMG/M metagenome (GOLD analysis project Ga0209755, IMG submission 187301) | Cornitermes sp. P1 segment gut microbial communities from Petit-Saut dam, French Guiana - Co191P1 (SPAdes) (version 2) | ecosystem: Host-associated > Arthropoda: Insects > Digestive system... | reverse complement strand
CGGAAGAGAATACCGCATAAAAGCGCGTGACATTATCCGCGCCGCATGGGGAGATTTTCCGGAAGCCGATACGGCGCCGGAAAAAGGAACGGCCGCAGCTGTCGCGAAACCGCCGCCGCGAAAAAGTTTTAAAGACGCATGGCGTTAGAAGCATTGGACAAGCTTGCATCAGCTCTTCAAACGCCGGGCAAACTGGATACAATCGGCGGCATGGCTGCGGAGATGATCCGAAGCAAGATACATAAAGGGGACGGCTTCGCGCCATTGTCTCCTGCGACAGTTGCGTATCGAGGAGAGGGACGTCCTTTACAGGATACCGGAGCGTTACGCGATTCGATTACTTTTAAAGTGGTAGATGAGCGGACCGTAAACGTAGGGACAAACAAGCCGTATGCTGCGATACAAAATAACGGCGGTGTAATTCATGCTAAAAAAGCAAAATGGCTTTGGATACCTGCCGCCGGAACGAGACAATTACAACGGAAGTACGGCTATAGCGTAACGGATGTTTTAAACGGCTTGAAAGCGGCTGGCTATAAAATATTTTTTCCAAAAGAAAAAAGAATCGTTTGTTACCAGGAAAAACGCAGGACAAGAAATGAAAAAGGGGAACTTGTTTATGTATCCCATATTCTTTTTTACCTGAAAAAATCAGTTGAGATTCCGGCGCGGCGGTTTTTCTATCTTAGCGATCACGACATGCAAATAATTATGAAGGAGGTTGGAAGTGCGCTTGAACAGCTTTGAAGTTTTGGAAATGTTCGCGAAACAGCTTGAACGCAATGTAAGCGGCAGCTTTAAAACAAAAGTAGTAATAACGCCGTCATCAATTAAAGAGGCCGGTGTTATTATCCAGGTAAGCCTCTTGAAAACCTTTATCCCTGACACGGTACCCGCGGCAAAGTCAAGCAGATCAATCCGCGTGCGCGTATCAGTAAAGGGCAGAGCTGAAAGCATGACAGGTCTTAAACAGGCTGTTGAAGCAATCGAAGCGCTTGATGACTTCCTGATTTCCGGCTCAACACTAAGGCTCGAAAAGACTGAAGACTGGGGTCCGGTAAAAATACCAAACAGCCGTATAACGCAGCAGATTAGCGAAGAAGACAGTTTTATAGACAGTCCGGATTCGATTGCCGTACAGGACGTACAGAACGATCGATTTGTAACAATAACATTTCCGAATCAAACAGGAGAAGAATAATGGGTATTCAAGTAACAAAATACGAGACCAAAAACGGCAAGACCAGAAAGGTTAAGCCCGGAAAAAGCGGAGCGGCGGAAACTACTTCCGGCGCGGATAACAAAAATCAGGCAGCCGGAAACTCCGGCAAACAAGGAGCGTAAGCATGGACAATCAAAACCAAAAGGTTCTTATCGGCGACGACAGCATGATCTTCACAGGCGACGCCGGCACGAAGGAATATTCGGGCGATGCCGTTAAAACAATCGCGGAGCTTATATCTGCAGACAATATGCAGAAAGTTTACAACAGGTACATGTGCATCATCACTGCCATTGATCCGGAAAACTCAATCTATCCGGAAGGCTTAAAGCAGAACGAATTATTTCCGGCTCTAGGCAAGGAAGTGCCGGCAGCGGGTGATAAGTTCCATGTACTTGATCTCGCCCATATTGCGGACGCGTCAAGCTGGGGTTTATCCATCACGCAGGGCGAGATTGATGTGACGCGCCTTAATGATAGATTCCGTAAATACCGGCTCGGCAAGAAAGACGCGCAGCTCTCGCTGTCGTCTATCTTCACGGTCGGGGAATCTGATCAGGTTGGCGGAGTGGTAAACCGCAGCATGAAACTTGTCATACAAAAAAAAGACGGCTCGTTCATTGTCAGCGACGAGGCGAACCGTTCGCTTTATATGCTCGGTTATGTAAACAAAGCGGCAATGCCGGGAGAATCGGACGATTTTGTATTTGCTCAAATCTATCTGTATAACATCAAGCTCGGCGGACAATCAGGAAGCGCGCAGTCATACGATGCGGCGGGAAGGCTCACCGGCATGGATCCGGTCTTCTATTCGCTCGAAGAACAGGAAGCGGCATAAGGAGACAGTATGAAATTATCAGTATCAAAAGAAGGCGTGTTTACGCCCAACTTCAACAGAAACAAAGAGCTGCCTGTCTCGGAACAGATTACAGTGCGCTACCGCCAGCCGACAGTCGCGATAAAAAACCGCTGCCGCAGCAAGCCGCAGGCTAAGGGTATTTCCGGGATAGACGGTCGCATGGAAAGAATGGAGATAACAATCGAGAAGGACGAACTTGCGACATTGAAAGAAATGCTCATCTCCATTTCCAATTGCTCATACGGTGAAAGCGAAGGCCCCGAACAAAAAATTATCAGTGTGCAAAACCTTATCGACGCGCCTTTAGTATTTGAGCCGCTCCAGAAAGAAATCGTCAATGAGTTTAACCGTATTCTTGACGAATCGAGCATTGACGAAAAAAACTAAGAATTGCTTACCGGGTATACCGCGCCGGTAAGCATAAAGCGAAAATACTTCCGGGGCGTGACGCGCTCTGGAATACGCGGGTTAAAGATGAACGCGGGCAGGACGTTTTCATTTCAATAAGAGATGCGGCGTCGTATGTCAATGATGATTTTTTCACCGCACTCGATGTATTTATCATGTGTGAAAATCTTGAGTGCCTTCCGTTCGCGGGAGGCTGGGCCGAACAGCCCGAATGGATAACGCAGGCGCTGTCTGTTTTAAAAGTTGAGAGATGGAAAGCAGACAACGAGGAACGCGAAGCAAAACAGCAGGAAGAAGAGGATCGCAGAAAGTATGCCAGGTAAAACTGATAAAACCCTTGAGTTACAGATTAAAATCGCGACACAGGAAGCTCTCGCGTCAGTCTCGTCACTCAAGGGCGAACTTGAATTATTCGCACAGGAAGCCGCCAGACTGGCAGGCGAAGAGGCGGCTTCGCTTGCCGCTACATTTTCTAAAACGCAAGAAGCCGCAGAACGGGCGGCAGCATCTTTTAAACTTTTTGGCAGCTCAAGCGGCGAACTGCGTCAGGTGCAGAAAGAATTAAAGGAAGCGTGTATAGAGCTTGTAAGAGACGGCATGGATCCGGAAAGTGAAGAAATAAAAGAGCTGATCGAGGAATATAAAAAACTGGAACAGGCCGCTTCAGATATTGATGAGGCGAATGGAAGCAATATAGATTCTTTCGGCAAATTAAAGAATTCAATAACGAATCTTGCAGAAGTTGCGGCTGCTTTAAAAGCGCTTAATATTATAAAAGACATGGGCGTCTTTGCTCTTGAAACCGCCGACAGCTTTCAGACAGCGAGAAACCAGTTCGGCATCCTGTTAGGCGACATGAAAGCGGGCGCCGGATTGTTCAATGAAATAAAAGCGTTCGGCGATATAACACCCTTTGATCTTGATACCCTTACACAGGCGACAAATGTTTTGATATCGGCGAAGGTTCCGCTTTCCGATTTAAAAGATCAGCTTACAAAATTTGGTGATTTGTCGCAGGGAAATTCTCAAAGATTGACAAGTTATATTCACGCGTTTTCCCAGGCCGCGGCAAAGGGCAAAGCCGACATGCAGGTTCTCAACACATATTTAAATCAGGGTGTGGATATCCTTGGAGCTCTTGCAAATAATTTTAATAAAACAGAAGCAGAGATTATGGAGATGTCCAGTCAGGGGAAAATTAGTTTTGCCGATTTTTCCAGAGCGTTAGACGATCTAACAGCCGCAGGCGGGCGGTACTTCGGAGGGATGGAGACAGCTTCAAGAAGCCTTGCCGCGATGAAGGAAGGTTTGAGCGAAGCCGTGAACACTCTTGCCGCTTCTTTTGGCGATATGCTCATGCCGGCTGCTATAGGCGTATTAGAAGCGTTAACAAGTATTACAAAGGCGATTAATGAAAGCCCTATAGCGAAGGGAATATTTGCAGGAGCAGTTATAACGATTACCGGACTTCTAGCAGCGAAGGCTGTTCAGGCAGGTATTGCGTTCGCAGCGCAAATGAAACTCAACCTGGCTATAGGAGCGTTAAACGCGCCGGTAATGGCGGCGACTATTGCAGTGGCAGCACTCGCCGCTGGTTATACTATGGTTACAGCCAAAAACCAGGAGGCGACACGCGAAGCGGAGGCCGCAGCTCTGGCGCAAATGAAGCAGCGTGACGCGATTAATTCTTCAACCAATGCGGCTAATGGGTTTGCAGATGCCTTAAATAATATGACTGATGCAAATATTAGCAGCCGTATTGAATCCCTGAATTCCGCAATGCAGCACATGTCAAGTACTGCCGAAGCTTATTTGAGTCAGGCTATCGCACATTATGAAAGTGGCTCCCGTGAGGAAGGAAGATTGTATGAAAAATGGTGGGAGGAAAAAAGAAAAGAGGTTGAAACTGCAAAATCGGAGTTAGAAAAAGCCTTAAAAGTTCAAGGCGAACGCCAGACAAATTGGATAGACTCTATGTACAGCAATACGCCGGCAGGAAGAATTCAAGGCATAAACGAAAAGATTGCTGAAACAAACAGACTTCTATCCGGCGCAAACTTGAGCGACGCTGATCGCGATCGTTTACAGGAAATCGCCAGAGGTCTTAATGCCGAACTTACAAAACTAAACAACACAGGAAAAAATATAGATTTTAACAAAATCGCAACTGACTGGAAAAAAGCATGGAATGACGTATGGGAACAATCAAGGGCAGAGCAATCAGATGATCCCTTTGCAATGATCGAGTTTGAGCGGGCTAAAAGACTAGCCGACGCCCATGCTCATTATGTGCGTGACCTTGACAGGGAAACCATTGATCAAATAAATACTTATTATGATGAAGAGCGATCAAAAGTAATTAAAAAACTGCATGATGAAGAAATGCGCGCGCTCGCGGGATTGACAAAAACAAAAGTAGATGATCTGATGCTTGAAAAATTTGAAAAACAGGCAGCTGTCATGGAACGCAGAGCGCAGAAATTGAGTGAAGCTATAGCCGAGAGTTTCAAAACACTTTCAGGAGAAATTCAAAATGCATTTGATTCATTAAACAGCGAAACAATCCCCGCTCTTGAAGCGGGTCTGAAAATTACAAACATCAACATGTCAGACGCCGCTTATAGTGATCTGGATAAGAAAATAGAGGAGATCAACCAATATTTTGATTATCTTGACCAGGAGATTGAACTGGAATATAAAATAAAATTTAAAAAAGAAGAACTTGACAGGATGCGGGAATCCGTTGTGAGCTGGCAGAAAGAACTGTCTGACAGTTTGTTGTTAGGATTAGCGAACATGAAAGTTTTCAGTGAGCAAGCTGCCGTAATCATCGCAGATCTTACAACACAGCTCATTGAACTTTCAGCATCAGCCATGCTTTCAGGATTTGAAGAATTCGGCCGCGCTCTTGGCCAGGGCAAAGACGCCGCAGAATCTTTATCACAGGCGCTCGCTCAAATGGCGCAACAGATATTAAATCAGCTTCCGATGATGTTCCTGCAGGCGGGGCTCCAGCTAATCGCTAACGGGCAGTGGGCGTTAGGCCTCGGTTTTGTTGCGGCCGGATTGTCGAGTGCTGTTCTTTCAGGATTTGTTGACGGAAGAATCACAAAAGAAAAAGAAGAGGCAAGTAAACACGCCCAGGGCGGAGTTTTCGATGAATACGGACAGGCAGCCCGCACGTTCGCGTCAGGAGGCGCGTTTACAAATCAGATCGTAAATACTCCCACACACTTTGCGCACGGAGGCGGCTTCGGGCTGATGGGCGAGGCCGGGCCTGAAGCGATAATGCCGCTGACGCGGATGCCTAACGGCGATCTCGGCGTTCAAACGGCAGGCGGCGGCGCGCGTGTTACGATTAATGTCATTAATTATTCCAATACCGAAGTCCGCAAGGAAGAAACCGAAAGTGCCGACGGAAGCAGGCAGATTGACGTAATTATAGGACAGCTTGTTAATAATCACATAACGTCAGGCAAAGCTGACCGCGCTATAGGCGGGCGCTTCGGCCTGAAAGTGGCGGGGGTATAAATGGCGGAAATATTCTGGCCGGACGGGCTGCCGTCCGATTTCCTTGCGGAGGGATTAACAATAAAACCCCAGAGCAACGTTATACGCACTAAGATGGACGCAGGTCCGAATAAAGCGCGGCGGCGTTACACCGCAAGAACGGTTTTATTTTCAGGCAAACAAAGATTTGATGATGACGAGCTGGAAACATTTAAACAATTTTATCAGACAGTACTCGCCGATGGAGTACTGCGGTTTTATTTTAAGGATCCGAACAGCAATGAATTGGCAGAGTACCGCTTCTCGGAAGATTATTCCGTGGTAGAAATCGGCGGGTTATGGGAAGTAACGCTTCCTCTGGAGCGCTTATGAGCCGCATAACCCCTGAAGCGACAGAAGCAGTCCTTGCCCCGGAAACCGAGAAAGTTTTTCTCCATCTCCTAACAATCGAAACATCAGGGCGTAATAATACTCCGGGTGTGCTGCTGCGCTTTGTCGATAACAACCAGCACATCACTTCCCGCGGCTGCGAATATACCGCGGCTGGTTTTACAATCATACTTCCGGAACAAACTAACGACGCGCAGCGTCCTTGCCGGCTGGCAATCGACAACACTGATCTTTTGATATATCAGGAAATTAAAAAAGCGGTATTTCAGGATATTACAGTCAGCGTCTGCGTAATTATGGCGGATACTCCTGACGTGTACGAACGCGGACCGCTCAAATACAAACTGCGTAACGTGCGGGCCGACAAGGAAACTGTCAGCGGCGAATTATACGATTTTTATTTAAATGATCGCAAATTCCCGAGAGGCACATACACGCCTGAAGATTTTGAGGGGATGTTTTTCTAATGATGTACAAATGGGTGAATAAATACATAGGCATTCCCTTTGTGTCAAACGGAAGGACAATGTGCGGCTGCGACTGCTACGGACTTATCAGGCTTGTTTTGCATAACGAATACGGAATAACCCTGCCTGAACTATCTGACGATTATACGAACGCCTGCAACATACAGGAAACGGCGAAACTTTTTGAAAAACATTTACCTGTGATTGCCGCTAAGAAAATACCTGAACCGAAAGAAGGAGCAATTGTAATTATTACGGAACAGGGAAGGCTGTGCCATGCCGGTATAAGCGCCGGCGGCGGTTACATCCTGCACACCGGCGCCAAAACAGGCAGTGTCTGCCAGAGAGCGTCGCATCCGGGCCTTCGCGGCCGCATAGAGGGGTATTATAATGTCTGTTAAAATATTTGCGTGTCTGAATCCTGTAAGCAATGAACGTACAATTCTGGAAGCGAATCCAGGCTCAATTAAAGATATAATAAATTCTCTAAACGCCGGCTTCCCGCTTTCTCATACGCGCGTGTGCCGTAACGGCGAAATAATAAAAGATTTTTCGATCGAGGTAAAGGACGGCGATACTCTGTGGATCAAGTTTGTACCTTACGGCACTAACGAAGAAATAGGAAGAGGAATGAAAATCGGCGGATGGGCGATGGTTCTCGTTGGTGTTGCGGCCTTTTTTATTCCTGGGTTAGGCGGCGCGGTTGGTATAGCCCTAATTGGAACAGGCCTCACTGCGACGCTTGGCGGTACGGTTTTATTAAATGTAAATATACCGAAGTTAGAAGACAGCGAGAAGCCGGAGCAGGATCCATCAATCAGAGGAGCGAAAAACCAGTCGCGGCCGCACGGCCGCATCCCTGTTTTGTTCGGCCGTCATCGAATATACCCTGACCTTGCGGCAAACCAGTACACCGAAATAAAAGGAAACCAGCAGTATTTTGTTCAGCTTTTTTGCGGCGGGTATAAAGATTATGAAATAGACAAGGACACCATCAAGTTAGGCGATATCCCGATTGTCGATTTGTCGCATACAAAAAACATTCAGCAAATACTCGCCGGCACAGACCCGGCTATAGATATGGAAATCCTCCAAAACGGGGAAGCCTCACGAATTTATCCCAAGTGCGTACATGAAGAGGTTCTTAACGCGCCTCTTCAAAAGGAAGTTAAAGACGCAGATGGCAATAAAATATCAGGTGAAATTATCCGACACACGCCGGATAAAACAGACGAAATCAGCGTCGACATCTTTTTTCAAAACGGCCTCGGGAAATATAACGATCAGGGTAAACTCGGATCCGCGTCGGTTGTTGTCGCCGCATGGTATAAGGGAACCAATGATAAAGATTTTACGCTTTTAGGGTACTTCGACGGGAACAAAAATACTATATCCGGGTCGGAACTTAAAATGAAGCGTTTTCAGGTAAAAAAAGAAAAGCTGAAGCCGGATTTGTACACAGTCAAAATAGAGCGCGTAACGGCGGATTCTACCAACAGCAAAGTAGTCGATACGGTGCATATCGGTTCTATCAGATCTAAAAAATCAGAGCCTCCAATCCGGGAAGTAAGACAAAAAGAATTGACAATTATTGCGCTGAAGGTTTTGGCGACATCGAAGCTTACGGGCGTCCTTGACAGTTTCAACTATGTCGCGACGTCAAAACTGCCGGTTTATTCAAAAAACGGATCGGGGCCGCTTTACTGGCTGACCGCAGCGGAAACCCGCAACCCCGCCGCGATGCTCCTTCACGCGCTGCGCGGCAGGGCGTCGCAGCAGACGGTCGATCCGGATGATGTTGACTGGCCGTCAATTGAAGCGTTTTATTTATGGTGCGAAGAGCATAAGTATACGTGTAACGCCTATCTTTCGGAATCGGTGACCATCGCGGAACTAATCAGGATGATCGGCAGTACTGCGCGTGCCGATATTTTGCGTATCGATTCTAAAATATCCATAATCCAGGATATTGAGCGGCCGGCTCACATGCAGCTGTTCACGCCGAAAAATACCGTTAGTTACAGCGTCACTATGTTTAACGCAGATATTCCCGACGCGATCGCTTTGCGTTTTATTGACGAGAAAGCAGGATTTACACATAACGATTTGTCTGTTTACAATACGCCTGACGGTAACAAGGTCGAAGAGCCTGATTCAATTCAAAAAACCGATCTCTGGGGAATTACAGACGATGAGCAAGCCCGCCGAATCGGAATGTATAATTACGCCTGCCTTAAAAACCGTCCCTTTGTACACACAATCGAGACTGATATCGAATACCTCCTTGTCAACAAAGGCGACTGGATACAGTACGCGGGGGATATCGCGCTCACAGGATCCGTGCAGGGAAGGATCAAAGGCATCATCTGGGTTGACGGTGTTATTGTCGGCATCGATACTGATGAGCCTGTAGTTATGACGGAAGGCCAACAGCACGCCGTGAGAATAAGATTGTCTGACGGAACTATCATCCTTAAGGAAGTTGTATATAATCCTGGACTGCGCCGCGAAAAGTCAATCACATATTATCCGGGCGAAGGCGAAGAACTCTTTGAGCCTTTTATCGGGGAGATGTACGCAGTCGACGAGAGAAATAACGTTTATTATGAACCGCAGAATGTGATTCTTTTTACAGAGCCAATGGAAGCAAAGAACGCTCCGAAAGCCGGTAACATCTACGCCTTCGGCGTTAGGGGATATGAGGTCATCGATCTGATTATCACCGATATCCAGCCGGGACAGAATCTGTCCGCGGCGCTCACCTGTGTTGAATACAGCCCGAAAATTTTCGATGTTGATAAACCGGATTTTATTTTGCCTGAATTTGAAAACAAAATAACTCCGGTTTCAGGGGCGGTTGATCATGGAGTAGTTAACCCCGACAACTGGAAACACTTCGCCGTTTTTCACGACAGCGAGGAAGAGCCGGAACGTCCCGCAAGCGACGGACAGGACGGCGGCTGGTACCGCGAACAAACTTTCCGCGCGATCTGGCAGTCGACAAAAACAGCGAAATCCATTGAGGACGGCGAATGGGGACTGCCTGTTAGAATCAGAGCGGAGCGCGGTACCGATGACATCACGCCGATTTGGCTCGGGCTTACTCCGCAAAATGCCACGCTTGAAACTGACGGAGACGGGAATATTTTAGCAGGGCTCTTGCCGCTTGAAATTCAGGCGAGGTTGTTTCAGTGGAATTCTGTTTTATCGGACGCTGTCTATTCTCTGACAGGCGCCCCGGCAGGCGTTACGATAAACTCAAGCGGACTTGTAACTGTCGGCGCTAATACAATTCTTGGTGACAGCTCCGATATTACGGTGAACGCTGAATTTCGGGGAGATGTTTACTCATCAAAAATAAATATTAAAAAACTTTTCAGAAAATTTTCAACTGATTATCTGGGAACGGTAAATGAAATACAGCTTAATAACCCGGAAGTTATGATAATAGCAGGAGGGCCGCCAGGCAGAAAGCGAGCTATTACAGAAAATTTTGTTCTTATGGTTTCCGGCAATCAGGCTGGAAGTGTTTTCCAGTGGACGGGTACCGCCTGGGTTTATCGCGATCCTGTAAAATTTACCGATTTATATACAAGGTGTTTTATGGACGGACTCGAGGTGCCAGGCCTTGCCGAAAATGTACAGTGGATTGGAGCGCTTTTTGCCGCTCGTATTGCCGCAGCCAAGGCTTTTATCGCAGAACTGCAAACGCAGCTTCTTGAATTGCAGGACGGTGGAATAATACAAAGCGCCAACTATAAAGAAGGAGAATCCGGATTTTGCATAACGGGAGATACAGGAGATGCAGAGTTTAATAAGGCAAAAATCCGCGGTGAACTGCATGGTGAAAGCGGAACTTTTAACAGAGGAATTTTTAATGATGTAAGTATTAGCGGAAATTCAATTTTTAGAGGCAGTATTGATTCTGGTGTTTTAAAAGTTCTGCCGTCTAACCCTCAAGCCTTTTCTGCGGTAGCAGGTAATAGCGTTAGGGCTTTTGGAGCAACTGTGGCAGCGACAATGGGGTGGGGAACTCCTGCGCATCTTCCCGGAACGACGTTTACTATTTTCCCATCATCCGGTTCTTATGGAATCAATAATCGTTTTCCTTATAGAATTGATTTTGTAGGTGTTTATGGAGGAGCTGGTATACCCCACAATTGGGATATTTATATCTATAACGAAGCCGGAACGCAAATAGGCAGACAACTTAGCAATTATAGTTTTTCCGTTTCGTTAAGTTTTACAGTAGGCACTGCAGGTAAAACTTTGAGGTTAGAGAATTTGCCTCCAAGTACGACTACGCCAGGTGAAGTGTATAGAAAATTTGATGGTGTATCAGAGTGGCAATTAATGATAAAATCTTAATCTATTACTTTTTTAAATACTGTAAGCGCAGGATTGTAAATATTAAGTATGTCGTTATTAAAATTATAACCAACGATCCAGCCATTAGGATATGTTTCCAACATTATTGCCGATGAATCTTGATCAAGAATCACTGTTAAGTGGGTATCTGTGTATGTATAAACCCCTACCCAATTAAGTTCGCTATCCAAGTCGCTATAACGTGCCGCGATAGTTTTTGAAAAAACAAGACGTACGTCACTCCTATCTATTAATTCCCACGTCCCAATAAACGGATTAACTTCTTCACTCATGTCATCATTATCGCATGAAATAAAAATAAAAGTCAAAACCAGTAAAACAAAAAATGTTTTTTTCATGAATTACCTCTTGTTTTTATTCTACCCCTATGTCCCGTTTAGGGCAACTGCAAATTTTACCCGTTAAAATTAAAGTATGGCATACGAAAAAACAAATTGGGAACCCCGCGAAGGCTCCGACCTTGACCGGTTTGAGAAGGCAAACGAAACATCCAAGTCGGTTATTTTACGGAACAGACCTAATGCGGTAACAAAACCCGGCACCCCTTTCAGCGTTAAGAATATGAACAAGATTGAACAGGGGATTTATGAGGCGCATGAGATGATTCATGCGGAGATGGCGGAGAGGCTGGCGGCTGATAATGATTTGCAAGTAGCGGTTGACAATGAAACAACCGCCAGAACAAACGCAATACAAACCCATAACGAAAAAGTAACCGCTCATCCGTATTTAACGGCAATTATCAACACGCTCATCGGCTTGCCTGCATGGAATCCCGACAATCACACATTAATTTTTACCGCCAAGGACGGCTCTACTCTTGAAGTTGACCTACCTCTTGAAGATCTTGCCCGTGATATCGGTTTCGATCCTGTGACAAAAGAAATAATTCTTTTAAAGCACGACGGCTCGGAAATAAGAATTAGCGTCAGCGATCTGGTTGATGTTTATACCGGTTCTATTGGAACTCATATACAGATAACGATCGGCAGCAACAATCAAATAAACGCGATTTTGCGAGGAGGGTCAATAACCGACACCGAATTATCCGCAGCGCTGCTTGCGAAGATAAACGGAAAACTTGACGCGACAGCGCAGGCCGCGGACAGCGCTAAACTTGGCGGTCAGTTACCTGGTATTTACGCAAAACAAGCCGATATGCAAGCCGCGGATCAAAATTTACAAAATCAGATAAACGCAATGACGCCCGGTCAAATGGTGCCGATAAATCACGCATCGGCTCAAACAACCTACGGTATCGCCTCATCAGGAATTTACGGACACGCGAGGTTTCCGCCTAATAATGCCGCGCCGGCGGTTGGCTCATTTGGATACGCGTTACCTTACAGCTATTTGTCGTCGCAATCCTTTAATTTAAATAATTATCAGACACCGGGAATTTATACGCTTTATAATCCAACTGAAGTAACAAACTTTCCTGCCGGCTGGTCTACCGGCACGGGAAATTCTGCATGTCTTATAGTTTTACCTTTTTATGAAGTAAGTGCAGTAAAGCAGATACTCTACAAAAGAGGAACAAATAAAGAATGGAGCCGATATTCAACAACGACAACAGCTTGGACAGCTTGGATAGAAGGACCGATCGCGACCTTAGAAGATCAGAACGCTTCTAAGTCGTTGCCTTCAACTGACGCAAATCAAACAATACAAAGTTTACTTCAGACTGTTCGGAATTGTTTATACTGGCTTACCAGTAACTCGAAAATACTTTTCGGCACAACCCAAAGTCAAACTGACTTTGTTGTTGAGACAAAAACCAATAATAATGAATGGTACCGTATATATAAAAACGGATGGGTAGAACAGGGAGGTTATATTTCCCATTCAAATGCATCTATGTTTATGGGAGATGTAACGCTACCAAAGATAATGCTAAACGGAAATTATACGATTACAATTTCAATACACGCAACTACTGCTTCAAATGGCACTACCCCAATGGTTGATACCGGAATAACTCTTTATGATGTCACAAATATTGGTTTCAAATATGGCGGTATGGGTACTACCACTACTTCAACAATGTACAATATAAGAGTGTACTGGAGAGTTGAAGGCATAATGCAATAACAAAGGAGAAAAAATGGAATATTTTATTGGACAAATATTTGAAAATGAATACCCACCTGAGGCTGCTACGTGGTGTAATGAAACACAGCTTGGGCATATTGAAGAAAACCCTAACGGCGGTTATGTTATTGTTGAGAATAAACCTTACATTCCGACAATACAGGATCAGATTAACTCTCTCGAAGCAGAGATTACACCGCGCAGATTAAGAGAAGCTTTATTGAATAATCAGGAAAGCCTTCAGTTTATTTCAGGAATAGAAGAGCGGATTGAAGAGTTGAGAAAACAGCTTTAAAAAAATCGGAGTCTTAAATGAATTGGAGTGATGGGGAGAGGGTTTAAAGAGCGATTAAACAGCGTTTTATACACACTAAAACCCTGTAAAACACCGTAAAACACGCCTAAAATTCGCGTTTTTGCCAAACTAAATCAGAATTTTTGCCAAATTGCGCGCGCGGTTACAGAAATACTGATTATTTCTTAGTTGTAGTTTTCTTTGTAGCGGTTTTCTTCGCAGGTGCTTTTTTTGCAGTCGTTTTTTTCGTTTCTGCTTTTTTTGCTGCTGGCATAATAAAACTCCTTTTTTAGTTTGATACTATTTTATCGGCATTTAATAAATTATGCTGAAACCTTATACCACCTATCCGGCTTTACCGCCTCTCCACTTCGCAATAAAATTCCCATCCCCACGAATTTTGAAACACCCACCCAATCATAAAACAGATCCGCTAATTTACGCCACAGCCTTCAAACTGAAAACATCATCCCCTCTCCCAAGTCTAAAAAAGACGTTCATAGTCTCGCTTCCGCTCGACTATGAACAAACTTTTTAGACTTGACATCAACCCAATCATAAAACAACCCCCCCGATCCGGCTTACCATCTTCCGTACTTCGCAACAAAATTCCCACTCCCGCATTTTGAAACACCCACCCAATCACAAAACACAGCCGCCGATTTTACGCCGCAACCTTCAAAGTGAAAACGTCAACCCCTCTCCCAAGTCTAAAAAAGATGTTCTCCGTCTCGCTGCGCTCGACTACGAACAAACTTTTTAGACTTGACATAAATCACAATCATAAAACAAAATCCCCGATCCGGCTTACCCGCATCCGCAATCCGAAACAAAAATTCCCAATCCCTGGCATTCCGAAACGCCCAACCAATCATAAAACATTCAACCTTGCCCAACTTCCTGTTGGGCAAGGTCAGAAAATGGTGTGCTAATCCTCACACACCCCATTTTCTGCAACCTCTGTTAAAAGGGGTCAAAAAATTAAATCGGCATCCCCCCAATTTCAATCATAAATCGTTATTCGACATTTTGAAGCCCGTGGGAGATTATCGAGATTAGAAATGAACCCACCCTCGAACCCGCGCAACCCACCAGATTTATCTTACTTCGGATTGGCGCGGCTACAGGTTGCCCTCACCCCCCCAGACTGTGTCAAAAGTTATCATAAAAACGATTTTAGAATAATAAGAATAATATTTTTCTGAAGCAGAAACTTATAACCTGCGTCAAATCATTGCTTCTATCAGTTTCTTGGTTCCAAGAATGTTAACGACTCTTTTTAAGTTATAAGCAAGGAAGATAAGAGCGAATTCTCCTGTAACCTTCCTTTTTCCTTTGGTCAAACAATATCCGCCGTCCATCGCTCGTTTCACTGTTC
>Ga0209755_10005158_pt1 | contig 15009 bp, 13 predicted proteins | sample TergutCo191P1_FD_187301 | JGI IMG/M metagenome (GOLD analysis project Ga0209755, IMG submission 187301) | Cornitermes sp. P1 segment gut microbial communities from Petit-Saut dam, French Guiana - Co191P1 (SPAdes) (version 2) | ecosystem: Host-associated > Arthropoda: Insects > Digestive system... | reverse complement strand
GGTTGTAGTGCCGTATATCTCATTACAAAAGCTGAACCCATCGCCGTCGGGCAGTTCCGCTTCCATTAAAATGATGTCCGGCCGCAAATCGTATATCATCCCGTGGGCTTCGCTGTAGGTGGTGGCTGTATGAACCTTAAACCGCCTAAATTCCAATGCCTTACGGTTGGCGTTTATTGTTCTGCTGTCGTTTTCTACCATCAAGACTGTACCGCTTGAATCCATTTATTTAACCTCCCGGAAACGCAAAAAAGGCGGCTATCCCCTGTATCGTAGAAAATACGACACGGAAACAACCGCCTTTTTATGGCTATTAAAGTATTCTGTTTTGCTAAAATTGTTTCAAGCACAAACACGTTTGTCAACCCCCATTATAAAATTATTTGAGTTGCCTATAATAATTTTAGCAAATCGGAAGGCAAAAATGGCTTCTGTGTAGAAATCTCCACAGTAAAAAAAGAAATGGGTGCGTTTTGGTTCAACGCTCCCATTTCTGAACTATTCTGCAAACATAATATTTCCGCTCCACCGTATCTATGGCTATGGCAACCTCATCATCAGTTTTCAGCTTCCTGCGTAGGTTTTTGATGTGTGACCTAACCGCATCGGACGAGCCGAGGGAGCTGTCGCCCCATGCGGCTTCGTAAATTTCGGTTGCCGCCAGCTTTTTGTCCGTGTTTTTCAAGAAGTACGCAAGCAGGGAAAACTCTTTGGGGGTCAGCAGGGCATCTTCGCCCCACAGATACGCCTTTGCCGTGGTGTGATTGACTGTTAGCGGCCCGTATTCCATAACAGCAGGGGTACTTGCAATTTCAGCTTTTGTCCGTGCCACAGCTTCTTCCACCATTTCGCCTACTTGTTTTGACCTGCGTAAAAGCGAACCTGCCCGTATCAACAGCATATCATTGTTATAGGGCTTGGCGATATAATCGTCACCGCCCGCCAGTATGCCCTTTAATTCGTCGCTTGTTTCTGAAAGCGCGGTCAACAGCAGAACGTGGATGGTGCTTCGCTGTTCCCGCAACTCTTTAAGGAAGTCTAAGCCGTTGCCATCCGGCAACATAATGTCAAGCACAATAAGGTCGAGGGTTTCGGCGGCTATGCACTGCCGCGCTTCGGCAAGGTTCATGGCAACGCGCACCTTGTAGCCGCCTATTTCCTCAAACAGTTCTTTATTGGCTTCTTGAATGGTTGCGTTATCTTCTACCAACAAAACCGTGTATTGTTTACTGCTGTTCTTCATCTTCTCCCCCCTGCCTTTCTTTATTATATATGGGAATGGTGAACGTAACTTCCGTGCCTTTGCCCGGTTCGCTTGTGACCGATATTTCCCCGCCGTGGGTTTCAACGGTTTTCTTGCTTATGGCAAGCCCTATGCCTGTGCTGTCTGCGCCTGTTATGCCGCGTTCAAAAACATAGGGCAGCAGTTTGGGGGATATGCCCGTGCCGTTGTCTTTCACAGTAACAGCAATATGCGGTAAATCATTGCCCGTTTGCGCTTGCGTGATGTGTACGTTAATTTCCCCGTTCTTCGTGTGCCTGTTGGCGTTTGTCAGCAAGTTGGTAAACACCCCCATTAGTTCATCGGCATTGCCAAATATTGGGGGCAGATTTTTTTTAGCGTCTATTTTCAAAACATTGCCCTGCTTTTCTACATAGCTTCGGTAGGCTTCGGCATTGTTTATAAACAATGCGGCTGTATCAAGAATATTCATCTTATCCCGGCTTTCCTGCATGGCCGCCATATGCAAGGCACTTTCGGTCAAACGAGCGGCGTGCATAATTTCATCCTGCGCCCGCAAAAGCGACCGCATAACCCGTTCATCCAACAACGCACCATTCTCATCTATCCATGCACCATTCCCAACCAGCCTTGCCGCCCGTTGTATATCCACGCTTATGGCGGCAAGCGGCGTTTTGATGTTGTGGCTCATGTTGGCAAGATATTGGGCTTTCATGCGGTTAAGGCTGTCGAGTGCGGCGTTTTCGGCGGTGAGAGCTTGCCCTTTCACTATTGCTTCCAGTTCGTTCTTTTTAGCTTCTTCAAGCCGGTTCATGCTAGAAGTAAACACGGCGGCGGCTTCGCACAGCGCGAACACAAGCACCGCCACCCCTGTCATATGAAAGTTTGGCATATGGAAAAAGGCACTCACGTACCCAAAGTCCACAATAGCCGCACCAATAAACAAAAATAATCCGACGGCAAACATTCTCTGTTCTATGTTATACGCCTTTTGCCCCAAATTTTTCTGTTTTCGCCAATGCCGAATAAAAAGACAGCCAAGCAACCACAAGATGGCGGCAAAGTATATTACAAAAAGAATATCCAACCAGCCGCGCATGGCTACCGTGTCCAAAATCAAAAACAGTAAGGCAAATGCCGCCGACACACAGTAAAGAAATTTCAGCACCCGCTTATGCAAAGCATTTTTGAAAATGATGTTTACAATGGCAAGGGTAAGTGCCGCCGATATAGGGATTGCGATATATTCAATTCTAAATTTTTGTGCCCAATCAAGCCACGGTATAATTACCGTAAACACCCTGCCGCCTGTGACCCCCACCCGCATAAACCACGCAAAACAGAATATCGAAAAAAGCAAGTTTGCATAATTTCGACCATGTGTAAAAAACAACACTAAAAACAACAAAGCAAGCACCATAAAGCTACCCAAGATGATATTGGTCTGATACTGCTCTGCCCGCGCCCAATCGGAAAGCATTGTACCCGTGCCGACAAACCACCAAAGATGCCCCCCGCCGGTGCGGTGTACATGGTTAGAGGATTGCTGGACTATCTCAACCACACCGTCCACGCCCTGCGCCGTAAATGTAATGCGCCCGGTATTGGGTATGTCTGTTTCCGAAGTTTCCCCCGGTCTGCCAATGTCTAAAAGCCACTGGCCGTTTACAAAAAGCCTATGTGAATAATCAATGGAATAGCGGCTAAATGTGTACCATTTGCCGTCCTCTACATAAATGCGTATGCGGCTTGTAACAAACGAGTAGCGTCCTGCGCCGCCAAAGAAAGTTTCGTTCTGGCTTGCCCAACTTGAAAATTCATCGGGGCTTAGTAGCTTATTCGGGATGTACTCTACAACTCCACCCATGCGAATGACATAATTTTCGGTATCATACCCGCGCAAATCAAACTCGCCGTAATTGCTTATTGTATATTGAAGCGGCGGCGGGCTTGCAACGGAAACGAGCAAAATAGCCCCTATTATAATTAACGGTATGGATAGGTAGGGGGTAATGCGTTTTAGTTTTTGGAGCAGGATGTTAAGCATGGGTACGCCTCCCGTCTTAGTGCTGTCGGTATTCCTTCGGAGTTATCCCAATTTCCTTTTTAAAAATTTGAGTAAAGTAGCTGGAACTTTGAAAACCGCAAGATAGCGCTATCTCTATAATTGACATATTTGAATTTTGCAACATTTCACAGCTTTTACTGATTCTATATCCTGTAAGGTAAGCGATTGGGCTTTGTCCTATATATTTACTAAAATATTTACAACATCTACTTCTGCACACTGACCCTGCGGAAGCAATATCATCTAGGGAGATTTTATTGGAATAGTTTTTTTGGATAAACCCTGTCATGTTCCATAAAATTATCCATGAGCTTTCATCAATGTCGCTATTTGAAACGGCTTGTATTTTTTCGCTTATACCGGAACAAAGGCTTATTGCCAATGAAAGCAAACGAAGCAAATTATACCCTTGCCCTTCATGGTATTTATTTATTTCGTAATATATATCCGATATTAATAGCAATAAATCGTTTTGCCAAGCTGTATTTTTTCTTAATAAACAGTAATCTTCATTTCCAGTACCGAAGCGTGTCTTAAAAAATTCTTTGCCAAGATGAGTGTCTGCTCCTAAAAGCGAGGGGTGGACAACCACTACAAAAAAAGTGCAGTTTGAAAAATCCTTTGAGTAGTTGTAATGTAAACGATTGCTATTTACAAATATTCCTTCTTCTTTTTCGAGGTGGACTATTTTGCCATTTACGAAATATTCCATATTGCCATCTATTACAAAAATAAATTCTAAATCTGGATGCCAGTGGCAAGCCGTCGAATACTGATGAAAGTCGCGTAACTCTCCTTTTTTTGCGTAGAGCGGAAACCCCGGCAAATTATAATTAAGCCGTTCTGACATATCAGAAAACACTTCCAAAGCCCGCATGGTACCCTCCCCCATATTTTGTAAAAAATACGATATTGATATAACTCTATACGATATTTGTTGCTTGGTCAAGGATTGTTCATTAATATATATGCATAACATAAATTACTGGGGGGCGTTTTAAATGGACTCGTTTAATAAGGATTTTCGGCGTGCTTTAATAACATTAGTTATTCCCATAGCATTGCAAAATCTAATAATGTCGGCTACAGGCGCGGCCGACATTATTATGCTGGGGGCAATAAGCCAATCGGTAATGGCGGCTATATCCCTTGCTAATCAAATTACTTTTGTAATTATGCTTTTTTATACAGGCATCTCTATCGGCGCTGGAATTCTTGTTGCTCAATATTGGGGCAAAGGTGATAAAATTGTTATCGGGCGGGTATTAAATATAGCATGTAGTTTTGCTGTGGCTATATCATTGATATTTTTTATCATTTCGATATTTTTTCCTGCGGCCTTGATGGGGATTTTCACTAATGATGCAGAATTGATTATGTACGGTGCAAGATACCAGCGCGTGCTTGCTTTTTCATACTTTTTTAATGGCTTAGCACAAGTATATCTTTCTGTGGCTAGAAGCATGGAGAAGGTACGTTTTAGTGCCTCGGTTAGCTCTGGCGGTTTGGTGCTAAATATCATATTTAATGCTATCTGCATTTTCGTTTTATTCCCCGGTGACCCTTATGGTGCTGTTTTAGGGGTAGCGGCATCTACCGTTATTGTACGTTTTGTCGAACTTGCTTGCTGTATTGCTTATTCATTTAGAGCCGATAACATAAAGTTTAATCTACTTGTTTTTGATAGCCAGCTTAAACAATTATTGAAAGACTACATACGTTATGCCAGCCCTGTTTTAGCAAATTATGTTGTATGGGGTAGTGCCTTAGCCCTAACTAATGCTTTTATAGGGCATGTTAGCTCTGATGCAGTGGCGGCTAATGCGGTTGCTAATGTTATACGAAATTTGGCAATAGTGTTATGCGTGGGTGTTGCTGGCGGTGGCGGCGTTTTAATGGGCAAATATTTGGGTAGCGGAGATATAGAATCTGCAAAAAAAGCAGGCATTCAGATATACATGTATGCCTTGCTTTTTGGGATATTTGCCGCATTTTTAGTTTTGCTGGTAAGGCCGCTTACATTAAGCCTTGTGAATGTTAATACCACAGCACTTTACTATCTTGATATAATGCTGATAATAACGGCGGTACGTTGTGTCGGAAAATCGCTTAACTCTACCATAATAGGCGGTGTATTTTGTGCCGGGGGTGACGCTAAATTTGCCTTTTGGTGTGATGCTGTAGTAATGTGGGGAATTATATTGCCACTTGGCTACTTTAGCGCCTTTGTGTGGCAAGTTTCCCCGGTTATGCTTTATATTATTCTTTCTTTAGACGAGCTTATTAAGATGCCTGTTGCGCTTATACGGTTTCGGCAATATCAGTGGCTTAAAAATATCACAAGAGAGTTTTAAATTGTCTTGTTTAAGCCAAATGGAAACTGTAGCTACCCGCCTCTAATCTGCGCGGTTCTTCCCCTGCCCTTGGTAATTGTAGCACGGCTTCTGTGTTAAACGGAACCTCTGCCTTCACAGTTAGCGTTCCGTCACTGCCGTATTCCCAGCCGCACTTTACCAGACCCATGGCTGTATCTACTTCTGCCTTGGCAAATTTGAAGCTTTTATTTGGTTCCGGTTTGAGTAATATTTCTTTAAAACCCGGCGCGGCTTCTACGTTATTTATGCCGCACATGTTACGATACATCCAGTCCGCAATAGAACCGTAGGCGTAGTGGTTTAGCGAGTTCATTCCTGTGTCGGAAAGAAGGCCGTCTGGCAGTACAGAATTCCAGCGCTCCCATATGGTAGTCGCGCCCATTCCTACCGGGTACAGCCAGCTTGGATAATCGTCGTTTAGGAACAGCCGGTATGCGTTTTCCGAAGAGCCGTTGTCGGATAGCGTGCGGCAAAGATACGGCGTGCCTATAAAGCCTGTTGTTAGATGCATGTTGTTTTCTTCCAGCAGTTTATTTAGCTCAGCTAATATGCGCTGGCGATTTGTGGCTAGTTCAAAGTGCAAGGCCACTACCTGCGCGGTTTGGGTCGTTATTTTGCAACTTCCGTCCGGATTAAAATATTTTTCTTGTATGGCTTTTTTGATGTTTTCTGATAGGTCGGCGTATTTTTTTGCGTCTTGATCGTAACCCAATATTGCGGCGGTTTTAGCCGTTATTTGTGACGATAGCTTGTAATAGGCCGATGCTAAATAGCCTGTGTCTGTTCCGCCAAAGGCGCTTTTGGGGTCAGGGCCGTCTAAAGCCAGCCAGTCTCCGTACTGAAAACCCTTTATCCATAGTAGCCCGGTGTTGTCCTTTTCGCATTTTCTTGTTACCCAATCCACCCAGTCTTTCATGCTTTGGAATTGATTTTTAAGAATAGTCTTATCGCCGCTGTGCAGATATACTTCCCAGGGTACTACAGTGGCGCAATCTGCCCAGGCGCAGGCGCCGCCACCCATAAAAGAGCCGTCTAAATACCGCGTTTTGGCAAACTGCGGCACCACAGCGGGAACCATCCCCTCGCAAAGCTTTTGCTCTTCGTATAGGTCGTACATAAATTTAACGTAAAAGGCGTATGACCGCATATTGAACATGGCTGTGCTTGCAAATATCTGGGTATCGCCCGTCCAGCCCATGCGCTCGTCCCGCTGTGGGCAGTCTGTGGGTACGTCCAGGAAATTACCCTTTTGCCCCCATATTACGTTCTCAAATAGGCGGTTTACCCGCTCGTCAGATGTTGTTATTTTGCCGACAGTTTCTAGTTCTGAGTATAGTACACAGCCTGTAAAATCTTCTAGTTTTACATTATCAATTCCCTCGATTTTCGCAAAGCGGAATCCGTAGAATGAGAAGCGCGGCTCTATTACTTTCTCGGTTCCGTCTGATATGTAGATGTATTCTGCCTTAGCACTGCGAAGGTTGTCTCGGTAAAAATTGCCGTGTTGTAAAATTTCGCCGTGGCTTATGGTTATTTTTGTGCCTTTTGGTGCCGATACCCGCATTTTTAGCCAGCCTACCATGTTTTGACCCATGTCTAGTACTGTTTCGCCAGCCGGGGTTGTTAGTAGGGCAATCGGTTTTATTTCTTCCATTACTTTTACCGGTAGGGATAGTCTGGCCATTAGACGGCCTAGCTCTTGGGGTGCTTCTATTTCTTGCATGGCTTCCCACTCGTCTATGCTTTCTAAATTTGCATCGTAAATAACCCCGTCGTAGATGCTATCGAAAATAACGGGCGAGGGCTTACATAGCCAGCTATTGTCCGTGCCTATAACTTCGCTTGTGCCGTCCTTGTAGCTTATGTGCAGTTCACAGATAAGCGAAAATCGCTTTGTATACGGCGTGTTATGCTCGCCGAATGTTCCGAAGCGGCCCTTTGACCAGCCGTTTGCCAGCATTACCCCCAGCTCGTTTTTACCGCTTGTTATAGAATCCGTTACATCGTAGGTCTGATACTGCACCCAGGCATCGTAGGTATTGCAATAAGGCGCCAGGCACTCGTCACCAACGCGTTTGTCGTTTATAAATAACTCGTAAACGCCCATGCCTGTTATGTATATTCGTGCTTTTGTTATGCTTTTTGCGTTGTTAAATTCTTTTTTGACGTATGGGTGCTTGCAGTTGTCGTCCTCTTGCGGCCAGGGTGAGCTTAGCCACTTTGCTTGCCAGGGCTTGTCCATTTTGGCGGTTTCAAACCAATTTACGCCAGAGGTGGCTGTATCACCCGCGTCCCCTTCCACTTTAACAGTCCAGTAGTAGCGGGTGGTGGCTTCAAGCTTAATTGGAAGAGCCACAGCCCTGCTATCTAGCGATTCGTCCATGCCGCTGTCGTATACGACTTCCTTCATTTCGGAATCTGCGGCTACAATAACTTGCGCGGCTTTTTGCTTTTTAGAGCTACTATCTTTGGCGATCCAAGATACTACCGCTTCGTCCATATGAAAGCCCAGCGGGTTTTCGATATGATTTGTTTTGCAAGACACGATTTTCATAAAATACCTCCGTCTTTTTTATAGTTTGTTTTTAGATACCATGCAAACACCGCCAAACCCCTAAACCCGGCGGTAAGTGATATTGCCACCCAAATACCGATTAAGCCCAAGGCCGTTGTCGATAGAAAATACGCCAGCGGCACTCTTATTATATTTGAGGCGATTCCGATAACGGAAGGCGGAACGGTTTTGCCTATTCCCCTAAAGGCGTTAGCAGCTACAGATTCCAAATTGGCAAATATTTGGCAGGCCGCCAAAATTCTCATGTAGGTGATGAAAAGATTACGCATTTCCGGGTCTGCCGCGTATTCCGGCAAAAATACTGTAAAAATTATGCTACTGCCAAAGGCTAAAATTGCCGTTACTATAACGCCCCATATGCCTAAAATTACGGTGGCGTATTTAACGCTTTGGGAAACTCTGTCCATTTTGCCGGCTCCGTAGTTTTGGCCAACAAAGGCTGTTAAAGCCGCACCAAAGCCCGCGCCCACCAGCCAGGAAAGCGATTCTATTTGAGTACCTACGCGGCTCATGGCCACGGCAAAGGCGCCGAAGGAGATTTCAAAGCGCGTGGTAATCATTGTAAGAAGCGGGAAAAGCGTTTGCTCTAGCGAAATTGGCAGAGTTAATTTAAGAATATGCCAGGCGGCGCTGAGGTCGATAGGCGCAAAAAAGCGATACTCTGCAAATGGGCGGCTTCTGAATTTTTTGACGGCAACAAGCCGCACAAAAAAGGCTATGTATTGTGCAATAATACTGGTGACAGCCGCGCCTATCACGCCCATTCCCAGCCCCAGAACAAAAATTGGCGTTAGTATCATATTAAGAATAAGCCCGCCGCTACCGATCATAAAGGGCGTTCTGGAATCGCCGGAGGCCACAAAAGAGCCGTCTATCGAGTTACTGATATACATGACCGGTATGCCCAGCGCTATAATGGCAAGGTAGCTAACCGCATCGGCGGCGACATGTGCTTCCTGAAAGTTAAAAAAGCCTATAAGCTGTACGCGGAAGATAAAAATAAAGCTCGCGTACAACAACCCTAAAGCCGCCGATATATAAAGAGCCGCACGGGAATAGCTATAGGCAGAATCTATATCGCCGCGGCCTCTGGCTTGCGATACGCCGATTTCTGCACCTACCCGGCCTATCAGCATAAGCCCTACCGACAGCCAAATAAAAAGCCCGGCCACGCCAGAAGCGGCAACGGCATCGCCGCTTACGCGCCCTAGCCAGAACATATCTGTAATATTGTAGGCCATGTTCATGACCTGGCCGCCCGCGATAGGCAAAGCTAAGCGTAACAGAGAATTTAATATTTTACCTTCTGTTAAGCTTGAAGTTTCTGCTCTAACCATTTTGCAATGCCATCCTTGTCGTTAGTGTCGCTTACTTTTAAACATTAAAATAGTCCGGGAGGATATGGTCTTATCCTCCCGGAGCAGTGTACCGTCTAGGTCTGTTGCTATTAATTTGATGTCCATATCCGCATCCCCTCTTTCACATATTCTATGAAAAACTGGGGTACAAGTCAAATTTGATTATTTAACTTTAGCTACGCGGAATACTCAAACTTACGCCAGCCTTAAACTCTGGCTTTTGAGGCGGTGCAAAGATGTCCATTGGGAAATCCATTTCCTCAAAAAACGCGCAAGGACTAATCGGTGACGGCATTGGCGCACACTCGTGAGGAATATCAAAGCCTCTGGATTCTACGCAAAGGTTGACCAAGCGGAACAGCTTCACGATGCTAAATAAGCCGATGGTGACATGCACCTCCGCCGCCTTAGGCTCGCAATCGAGATCGTGCCCATGATGATAGTGAGGATAGTGTAACTGTGCGTGCAGGGATACGGCTTTGGCTTCCACCAACACAAAAGGCTCGGCTTCAAATGTTGCACATTCGCCAAAAGCTTTAAGGAAGTCGGTGCCGACTACTAGGTCAGTGGTACTTGGGAAAAACTATACAAACCAAGCTTTGCGCTCTCCTGGAATCGGTTTTGGCTCGTTATAGCACAAATCATCAATAACTATCCGATTAAAATACTGTCCTTCGCATGTTTCGCCATGTGCCACTATTTTTTTGATGAATTTTTGTACAAATTGCAAGCGCTCTTCGTTATTTAACGCGAAGATGTCAGCCTCAGAAATGTATTGCGCAAACACCCGCTCTAGCTTGGCATGGCTTATGTTTGGGCTATTGGTACAAGTTTTTAACAAGGCGTTTTTGCAACGGTAGCTGGGATAAGCGCTATTTTTACCGCGATATTGCCAGCGTGTGACATACTTAGCGCCACATAAGGGGCAGTATAAAAGCCCGCAAAAATAAGCCGCGCTACCCGGCCTTTTTGTGCGGGATATTTTTTTTATTTTATTTATTTTATCTTGAACCTGGTAAAACAGCGCTTCGTCAATAATCGGCTCGTGTTTTCCGTTGGCTTCAAAGTATCTGTCTGCATCCTCCATGCCGTAGCGGACTTTGCCTATGTAGTTTACGTTGGTTAAAAGTTGCTTGACTGTCCTGTCTGACCAGCGTTTGCCTTTTTTGCTTTTTATAACTTCGGCATTAAGAGTTTTTGCTATCTTGGAAAAGGAATAATCGTCATGCAGATACATATTAAATATTCGCCGGACAATGGCCGCTTCATTTGGCTCTATCTGTTGTATTTTAACCCCAGTACCTTTGCTGTAGCCGAATGACGGTAGGTAGGTGCTTATTGTAAAACCTTCTTTGGCTTTGCGCTCTAGCCCTAGTTTAACGCGCTCTGCTAGGTTTTCGCGTTCAAACTCGGCAAAAATACCCATGATTTTAAGAAACATGCGGCCTGTGGCGCTACCTGTATCAATGGACTCGCTAAGCGAGTTAAAGGCGCAGTTGTTTTTATTAAAAAGCTCTACCAATTCAATTAAATTTTTGGTAGAGCGCGTTAGGCGGTCGATTTTGTAAATTAATACGTTATTTATCTTTTTGTCGGTTACATCGGCGATTAACTGCCGCACGGCCGGTCTGCCGTCTATATCTTTGCCGCTTATGCCTTCATCGGCGTATACATTGAAGATATGCCAGTCTTTTGCAATGGCGTAGCTACGTAGTTTTTCCTCTTGCGCCCGGATAGAGAAGCCATCTTTTGCCTGCTCTTCTGTTGATACTCTTATGTAGATGCCGGTGCTTAATGTTTTAGCCATATATGATTATATGGGGGGATATTATTGAAAATGCATCTACTTACCGCTATAATAATGATTGAAGGGTTGGTGGAAGCATGGATAAAGAATTCATCTCAACATACGATTTTTTAACTGTAGCAGAAATCCCTGCCTTCTCCCGGTCATGCAGTTATACTTTGGCATTGGGGGTTTTTCTGGATAACTTTTATGAATGCGACTTCGCTGACAAAGTTTTGGCTTTACAAGACGAACCAATGCTGGGCATTCTTAGCAAAATAGAGTATTGCAAATTAGCGGCAACGGCTCATAAACTAGCCAATGACTATAATATACCGATCCCAAACTGGACATATAAAGAAGAATATACCATGCCACATCCCGTTTATGCCTTTGACTCTGAAGATACAGAGTTTCATGAAATACTTAGAGTTATAAGCCCTGTTGAATATAAAATCAGGAATTTATTTTTAGGTTCAGGCGTGTTAAAGAGGGTATAAGATGCGCAAAAAACGGATACTTACTAAAAATGATATATTGGCATACCTTGAATTAATTAACAAAAAGCTCGCAATACAAGGAATATTCGGAGAGATAAATATTTGCGGCGGTGCAGCAATGACCTTGGCATATGACGCACGTGACTCGACCTTCGATATTGATGCAATTTACAAGCCCAAGGATACTATGGCTGAAATTATCGAAGATATAGCAAATGAGCATGGATTGAGCCGTCAGTGGTTAAATGATGATGTCACTATGTTCACTAAGGAATTAAATTTGACAGCATCAACATATTTAAAACTCAGCAACCTCGCTGTGGGGATTGTAGATGCAGAGTATTTGCTGGCAATGAAGCTGTTAGCCGCACGAGAAGATTCTCAAGACTTGCATGACGCCGCTATACTTATAAAACATATGCGGATAAAATCTTTAGATGAGTTGTATTTATTGATAGACACTCATTATAAAGGGCACTACCATCCCCAATCTTTGCAAGTAAGTAGAGAATTTGCTAAGGCGGCAATAAAGCGTTCAAGCCAGCTCTAAGTCTGTGGGTAATTACTTCCTAAAAACATCCAAACTATGGTGGGTAAGCCCCACCATATCCGGCCTTTCGCATACGGCATAGTGATATTTTAAATATAGATCAAAAGTTTCATCGCTCATATCGTCTATGCTTTCGCGTAAAATGCGCGTAAGCATATCTGTAGCAACATAATGTAAACGTTCCACTTCAAAATTAGCCATTAGACGGTCAATATCATCTTTGCGTACCAGTTCAAAAATATCCTCCGGCATACTTGTGGTATCGAAGGTATTAGGGTCTATTTTTCCTTTTGCAATATAATCCGAAATCCAATTCAAACCGCGTTTAAAGCCATCTTCTAAAATACTAGCATCGCTTATGCAGTAAGCAACAAACAACACTCCGCCTGGCTTTGTCACTCGCATAGCTTCGCTGATCGCCTGACGTTTATCAGCTTCTGTATATAAATGGTACATAGGGCCTAGCACTAGCGTTATGTCAAAAATATTGCTTTCAAACATAGACAAATCAAGCGCATTCCCTTGGGAAACACGGATGTTTTGTTCTGGCTTGATTAGTCCGTTAAAAATCTCTATGTTATGCGGCACAAGCTCAACTGCCTCTACACTATAACCCATATCAGCTATAGTGCGGCTGTATCGTCCTGTGCCAGCGCCAATTTCCAATATATATGCACCCGGCTTTTGTGTTAGATACTTCTCGATGTATCTCATTGTGGTTAGAAATTCCACTTGCCCGTACTTGCGTAGTAGCCGTCCATCTTCGTCGTAGTTGCTGTAGTAGTTTTCTATGTAGTTCATTATGGTTTTTCTCCTTTCCCAGCTCACTACCAATAGACCCAAACAAACAAGCCTTCATATTGTAAGTGTTATTAGCCCAAACAGAACAAATAACGCTGGCATCTGCCTCGCGGAATGTGATGCGGTACTCAAATACAAATTTGACATCCACATCCCAGTAGCCGTTTTTAAATGGGCTGGGTTGCTTGTTTACAACAATGATTCTCTTTACTTTTAGGTGATCTACTGTAGCTGAGGCCGCGTTTTGCGGTGGCTTGATTATGTCGCCTTCTTTTTGTTGCTCTTCGCCGCTAGTAAAGCCTTCTGCCGCTCGGGCAGGTCCTATTTCTTCTGGGACTAGGCAGTTTTGCTGACGGCAGCTATCGTACACTTTAAACGCAATTATGCGTTCTTCCCGGAGTCTCCTATGGTCTAGGCAATCTCCTACGGTTTCGATATCTTGCAGTTCAAATGCTCCCATTCCTAAACCTCCATTACTATAGCAATTTGCTATAACACAATATTGATATTTTTAGTATATGTACAACTCGTTATTGTGTGACAGCTTGGGTTTACCAAGTAGAAGCATAGACCTGGCTTGTTATTTCGTATTATATTGTGTATGATATTGGCAAGCAAGCCGTGGGCGGTTTCTGGCTGAACCCTAGAGAGGGGGAAGCCATGACTATAACTTTGTCTGATTTTGAGTTTATCATTTTGATACTCACTATCATCTGGATATATGTCACTTGGAAACAAGGTAACGAAAAATAGCCGCCCTCGGGATAAGGTAACCGGCTATTTCCTGATAGTTTAGCTATTCGGGTTCGGTCATGCCGTCTCCGGTTTGCCTAGGGGATCGTTTCAAGCGTTCCCCGTTCTTATTTTGTCTATATTATATGCGGGATATACCCTTCTGTCAAACCCTCCTTTTTTACCCTTCCAACATCTCGTTTAAATCGCCTAAGCTCTCACGCGCTCGCAAGATTGATTTGCCACGGTGCAAGAGGTCTTACACGCCGACTGACATGAAGCTTGGCATTCTCCACAGCCAATGCTTTCGCTGGCTGTATCTTCGCGAGTGTTTCCTTCAAAAATTGTTTTTATATGGCTCATATATACATCGCTCCTTTCTCAGATTATTCTACCACTAAAAACCCATTTCCTTCAAGCCGCTTACTATAGCAATATATTCGCCAATTATTTTTTTACCCAAAGGCCCCATTCTGCGCAGATCCCTTAAATCTGAATGCGAAACGCCCCTTACCCGCCCGCCGGTTATAACCCCTTTAAACTCGCCCCACTTGGCAGAATCCACTGAAACTATCCCATCGCACTCTCCGTCAAAAAATTTTACGAAGGCGTGCGGAACAAATAAAAGCATATCGCTATAAGATTTTTTCATGGAAGATGCAAAGCTCTGGTAATATACCTTGTCGCTATCTAAAACATCGCGGTTAAATTTTTCGCAGTAGGCGGTGCTAAACTGTTTGCAGATACTATAAAAATCGGGATTTCTATCGCCCTTCCAGCGTGAAATACAATTGGCAAAAATAGCGACAAAACGCATTATGGGGCTAAATTTCCGGTACAAAAAATCTATCGTCTTAGAGCCCCTGTGCGGGGTGGATATTGTCGTAAGCGAGGCGACCTTATCCCCCATATCGAATTTGTGTATCATGTACCGGGCTTCCAGGCCGCCCTTTGATAGCGCTATTATATTCAGCTTTTCGCTACCGCTTTCAGATAAAACGGCTAGGGCCCGCTCCTTTAC
>Ga0209755_10005157_pt1 | contig 15010 bp, 13 predicted proteins | sample TergutCo191P1_FD_187301 | JGI IMG/M metagenome (GOLD analysis project Ga0209755, IMG submission 187301) | Cornitermes sp. P1 segment gut microbial communities from Petit-Saut dam, French Guiana - Co191P1 (SPAdes) (version 2) | ecosystem: Host-associated > Arthropoda: Insects > Digestive system... | reverse complement strand
TCGCGTTGATACAGTTGGAAATGGGGATATCGACAAGCCGATATTTGCCTCCAAATGGTACAGCCGGTTTAGAACGAAACTGAGTTAACGGGAATAAGCGAGTTCCTTTGCCTCCGCCCAATATTATAGACAAAACATCAGACATATTTGTACCTCCAGTTATGAATTATACTGAATTTTTAAGTTTTTGTCAATAAAATTGATTAAAATATTAATAAAATTGCTATTCCCGGATAGTTAAAAACAGGTTAAAATACCGTTAATGAACGAAACTGCAATTTACAAGGATCTTGACAATCTTTTAAACAGCCCCGAATTCTCCAAGGATATTGTGATAAATCGCCTTCTTCCGGCTCAGGAAGGCATTTTTGCGCCTTTTCCCGACAATTTAAACGATAAAATCGTAAAATCTTTGCAGAAAAAAGGGATAAATCGGCTTTATATCCATCAATCCGAGGTCTGGAACCATTCAAAAGCGGGAAAAAACGTCGTTGTTGTCACTCCGACAGCATCAGGGAAGACGCTTTGCTACAATTTACCGTGTTTGGACGCACTTTTAAACGACGAGAGCGCCCGCTGCCTCTATCTTTTTCCGACAAAAGCGCTTTCTCAGGATCAACAGTCCGAATTGAACGAAATTGTGGGCGGCGATAGCGGATTGAACCTGAAAGTTGCAACTTATGACGGCGATACGCCCGATTCTCTTCGTATTGCGGCGCGCGACACAGGGAGAATAATAATTTCCAATCCCGACATGCTTCATGCGGGAATTTTGCCGAATCACCCGAAATGGATCAAGTTTTTTTCCAATTTAAAGTACATCGTAATCGACGAAGCTCATGCTTATAGGGGTGTTATGGGGAGCCATACTGCAAATGTAATCCGCCGACTGCTTCGCGTATGCGAATTTTACGGCGCAAAGCCGCAATTTATCCTCTGTTCGGCGACAATTGCAAATCCTGCGCAGCTTGCGCAGCGTCTAATCGGACAGGATGTCGTTTTGGTCGATAAAAACGGCTCTCCACGAGGCGAAAAGCGGATAATCCTTTTTAACCCGGGCGAGGAGGATAAAGTTCAAGGGAAACGCCGCTCTGTGGAAACCGAAAGCCGCCGCTGGATGCTCGCATTGTTAAAAATAGGCATTAAAACCATTTTATTCGCTCATTCGCGCATCAGGACAGAAGTTGTCGCGTCTTATGTGACAGAGGAATTAAAAAATCTCAATACCGACAATTCGCGAATCAGGGTGGAAGCGTACAGGGGCGGATTTTTGCCCAATGAAAGACGCGAAATAGAAAAAGGACTTCGCGAAGGGGACATTCACGGCGTTGTTTCGACTAACGCCCTGGAACTTGGAATCGATATTGGCGGACTTGACGCGTCTGTCGTTGCGGGATTTCCCGGTTCGTTTAACAGTTTCTGGCAGCAGTCGGGCAGGGCGGGAAGAAGAGGCGGCACATCGGTATCGGTTTTTATAGCGAACATGTCGCCTGTCGATCAATACATAATGAATGATCCGGACTGGTTTTTCCGAAAAAGCAACGAAGAGGCATATATCGATCCCGAAAATCCGTATATTTTGACAGATCATGTCAAATGCGCCTGCTTTGAATTGCCGTTCACAGACGAAGAATTAAATTCAAGGGACAGCGAAAATACTGTTGCTGCTCTTGAATATTTGGAAGAAGCGGGGATTGTGCGTCATGCGGGTGAAAAGTGGCATTGGGCGGATCGCTCGTATCCTGCGGAGGGGGTGAGCCTTAGAAGCGCAGGCGCGGATAATGTCGTAATTATCGATATAACCAACGGCAGAAATAACGTAATCGGCGAAATGGACAGGCCAAGCGCGAAGGAAATGCTTTTTGTAAAAGCGGTTTACATTCACCGCGGACAGCAGTTCATGGTGGAAGAGCTGGACATCGAAAACAGAAAATGCCTTGTCCGCGAGGCGGATGTCAATTTTTACACGGACGGCGTAACAAAAACAGATATCAAGGTTTTAACCGAAGACGAAAAAATCAATTTTAACGGCGGAGCTTGCGTTTTGTCCGACGTTCTTGTGCGCACTCAGGTTACAAAGTTCAAAAAAATCAAATTTGTAACGGAAGAAAATATCGGGTACGGAGAGATCAATCTGCCCGAGGAAGAAATTCAAACGCGCGGCATTATATTGATGTTTCCGCCCGAAACCGCAGGCGGCAAGGTGCTTTCTTCATTCGGGGACGAAAATGAGGTCGGAAGCACACTGTCGGGCTTTGGCGCGTTAATCCGGTATATTTCGCCTCTTTTCCTGCTTTGCGACCCGAGGGATTTGGGCATTGCCGAGCGCGTCAAAGACCCCCATTTCGGCGTTCCCGCCCTCTATATCTACGACAAATACCCTGGCGGCACAGGTCTTACCGAAACCCTCGCCTTGCGGACAGAGCCGCTTTTGGAGGCTGTTTATGATGCTGTAAAACGCTGTCCGTGCAAAAAAGGATGCCCTTCCTGCGTGGGACTGTACGGAAATAAGAATAAAACCAAAGACTTTTTAAAGGCTTTATGCTATAATTCCAAAGGAGATATTGTATGAAAACCAAAGCATTATTTTTAGTAGTTTTTTTGTGTTTTTGTGCCGCGGGCGCTTATTCTCAGGAGCAAGCGATTGCCGTAAGTCCGCCTTTAAGTATGAACAGGGTGGCAGTAAGCTGGGAGCTTGTAAACATGGTTGTCAATTCCGGCAGCAATCTTTACGAACTAAATTATTTTCTTTCCGAGCCGCTTACAATAATTATCGAAGACCCGAATATCGATCCAAGCTTTGCCGTAAACGACGGTACTCTTATGTTCAGCGAGCAGTATATTGCATCGATGGTAGTGCAGTTGACAATTTCAAATCCCGGAAGGATGCATATTTTTTATGATACGCCCGAAGGCGGCGAAGTTTTCGAAATTATTTTTACCGTTCAAAACAGGTTTATTACATTGAGGTTCAGAAGAAACAACGAACCGAACAATTTTATTTTGTTTTCCGCGATAATCAACGGAAAACCGTATTCGCTCACGTCGGAAAACAGGCTTCCGCATCTGATAATCGGCTCGAATTTGACACTGAGGTAAAAATCGGAATATGAAAACTCTTTTTTTAACAGTTGCATTGATTTTGTTTTTGTCGGGATGCGCAACGTCAAAGGATTCTGCCAAAGAACCTGCAATGGAAAGAAGCGCGTATGTGCATCAGCATACAAATTATCGGGAAACAGGAGAAAATACGGCTTTGCCTGCCAATGAAACAAACGAATTTGCCGAAGAGATTTCTCCTCATGACGAATTCGGTTTTGAAGAACCGATTGAAATTGTGGAATTTACTCCCGATTTGAACATTCATGCCGGATTGCCGTTTTACGACGACTATACCGAATTGTCCCAATTTGAAGAAATCCCCGAGCCTCCTGTGCTAGAGTTGCCAACTCGGGATCTTGCAGAACCCTTGCAGCCGGTTGAAGTGACGGCGCCGCCTGCGCCTCAGATTGTACCTCAGCCTGCAGCGCAATCGCAGCCACGGGTTCAAACAACTACGCTTGACGAAATTTTCAATATAAGAAACACAAATATTATAGGACAGGGAACCTTAAATGCAAACGGCGTAATTGATTATGTCAGGGCAAGAAACAGAAATCCTGTTTTAAGCGAAGCAAACATGAGAAGGCTTGTCAATTTGTACATTGATGAAGCCGCAAAAGAGGAAGTGAATCATGATATTGCAATTGCGCAGATGTTATTCTGGACGGCATTCTTAAGCAGCAGACAGCGTGTGGAAAGCAATAATTTTGCAGGGCTTAGCAGAACCCAAAATTGGGACGGAAGTTTTCCAAATATGGAACGCGGAGTAAAAGCGCATATTCAGCATTTAAGGGGTTATGCGCGACAAACGCTGAAAAATCCCAATGACAATGTAAACCCAAGGTGGGACAATATCGCGCACATACGCGGAACCGTCAATACATTTGAACAGTTGTATCACAGATGGACGCAAAACACCGACAGGTACAGATTGAACATTAATATCATTTTAAGCAATTTGTACCGGTATTGCGACGCAAGACGATAGAATGTCAAGTCTTAAGGACAGATTAAAACGCATAAAAGAATCTAATAATACCGATGTTCCCAAAAATTTTAGCGGGCAGGGAAAAGAAAAGAAAAAAGATGCGCCTGTATTAAAAGGTTTTTACCCTTGCGGTTTTAACGTATTAAAAAGAGAAGTGACTGTTACCGTGTCCTTAAACATGAATAAAAAACTTCCGCCTGCGCTTCCTGTTTTTATCCCGGATTTGCAGGATCGCGACATCCCTTTAATAAAAGATTTTTTGTTTTTTGATTTGGAAACAACAGGGCTTTCCGGAGGAGCCGGAACTGTCGCATTTCTTGCAGCATTCGGAAAATTCGATCAAAACAAAAAATTGACAATTACCCAATACCTGCTTTTGGATTATCCGGGCGAAAATGATTTTCTGGAAAACGTAATAAAAGAGCTTTCCCAAAAAAACGCTGTAATAGTTTCGTATAACGGAAAATGTTTTGATTCCCAGATAATTAAGACAAGGTGTCTTATGAACAGAATGAAAAATCCGCAGTATTGTCATGCAGACCTTTTGCATCCAAGTCGCCGTCTTTGGAAAAACATTATTAATGATTGCTCTCAAAGTTCCGTAGAGACAAACATATTAGGTTTGGACAGGACAGGCGACATACCCGGCTCTCTTGCTCCTGAAATCTGGTTTGAATTTTTAAAAACCGGTAAAACAGAAAGGTTAATCGGCATTTGCGATCATAATATAAAAGACATAACAGGTCTTTCGACCATTTTAACGGCAATGATTTCGATAGCGGAAAAACCTTTTGAAACAGTAAATTATAAATACGACAAAGAGCGTCTTGCAAAATTTGTTTACAAATACGCATACAAACAAATGAAACTGGGTAATTGCAAGGAGCCGCTTGAATTGATTAATAAGGGTCTTAATATTTTGGAGCCTGATACAATCTGGCATGGAAAACTTCAGCGAAGAAAGATTCGATTAGAAAAAGTAATAAAAGAATAGACTCTCGCCAAGGCGCAAAGGCGCTAAGAGTAAGATATCAAACTAAGACTTTGCGTCTCTGTGTCTTCGCGAGAAATCTTCAATAATTCCCTTGAAGATTTAATTAAAAATTGCTATTCTTTACGCATGTACGACTTTAAAGAGCCTTGGAAAGAAAAAATTGCTTCTGTTATAAATACGCTGTTAAACGAAGCTGGAATTAATGAACAAATAACTTCGTTGCAAATAATCGGTGAGAATCCGCCGAACCCGGAAATGGGAGATATCGGCTTTCCGATGTTCGGTTTTGCAAAAATGTTAAGAAAAGGGCCGCCGCAGATTGCCCAAATTGCCGCCGAAAAATTGGTAAAAGTTATTGAAACGGAAAAAACAAACGCAAAAGTCTCTGCGCAGGGACCGTATCTTAATGTGCAAATGGACAGGGGTAATACCGCAAAGGCGGTTCTTGACGAAGTGTTCAAAAAAACAGACGAAGACTTTTCGTTTGCAAGAACCGGAAGCATGCAAAATAAAAAAGTAATGGTTGAGTTCTCAAGCCCCAACACAAACAAACCTCTTCACTTGGGGCATCTTAGAAACGACGTGCTTGGAGAAAGTATTTCAAGAATTATAAATGCCGTAGGTGCGCAGGTGCGAAAAGTTTGCATTATAAATGACCGCGGCATACATATCTGCAAATCGATGCTTGCATATAAGGAAAACGGAAGCGGCAAAACACCCGAATCGGAAAATGTAAAAAGCGACAGATTTGTAGGCGACTTTTATGTAAGTTTCAGCAGGCAATTAAAAAAAGAAGCTGATGAATTAATCGCATCGGGCGTAAACAAGGAAGAAGCCGACAATAAAACTTTGTCAATGCAAAAAGCGCAGGAGATGCTTCGATTGTGGGAAGCGGGAGATATTGAAACCGTAGAACTCTGGAAAAAAATGAATGCATGGGCAATCGAAGGCATGAAAAAAACTTATGCAAGAACCGGCGTTTCGTTTGACAAATACGATTTTGAAAGTCAGACGTACATGCTGGGTAAAGACGAAGTTTTAAAAGGACTTGAAAAAAACATTTTTTACAAACAGGAAGACGGAGCCGTTGCGGTTGATTTAAGCGAAGAAAAACTCGATAAAAAAATATTGCTTAGAAGCGACGGAACGAGTATTTACATTACGCAGGATTTTGGCACCGCCATTAACCGTCACAAAGAATGGCAATTTGATCAATTGATCTATGTGGTTGGCAGTGAACAGCAGTATCATTTTAAGGTGCTTTTTATTTTATTGGAAAAACTCGGATACTCGTGGGCAAAAAATCTTCATCACCTTTCTTACGGAATGGTTAACCTTCCCGAAGGTAAAATGAAAAGCCGCGAAGGAACTGTGGTAGACGCGGACGATTTAATCGATTCGTTACGCGACATGGCATTGGCGGAAATCCGCGAAAAGGGCAGGGAAGAAGTCGTTGGAGACCCTGTCGAAGTTGCGGAAAAAATCGCTCTTGGCGCTCTTCATTACTTTTTATTGCAGACAAGCCCTGTAAAAGACATGTTGTTCGATCCAAAGGAATCGCTTTCATTTAGCGGAAACACAGGCCCTTATTTGCAATACATGGGAGCGCGTATTTCTTCGATGCTCAGAAAGGAACAGGAGTCGGGGGTTAAGGATCAAATGACGGCAGATTTTTCTTTGCTTGTGACAGATCAGGAATGGGAACTTGTTAAAATTATCGCAGATTATCCGTTTGCCGTAAACGAAGCCGCTTTTAATCTTGACCCTTCGCGTCTTGCGGGATTTTTATACGAACTTTCAAAAGCGTTTTCAAGATTTTATCACGAATGCCCGATTTTAAACTGCGAGGATCCTTTGCTTTCTAAAACAAGATTGGAGCTTTCACGCGCCGTAATGCTGATTTTAAAAGACGCGTTTAATTTAACATGCATTCCATTCCTGGAAGTAATGTAATTTTAGGGATTTAAAAAGGCAAGCGATACGGAACCCTGATTAAAATAAAGCGTATTGTCGTTTGTTTTTAAGATGCATCTTCCTTTCGGATCGATTCCTTCAAAAACGCCCCGCGCCAAAACTTTGCCGTTTTTTACATCAGGTTCGTCTTTTTTTCCCGGCACAAAAACTGCCGCTTTTGCTCCTATGCAATCGGATAATGAATTCCACTGCGATGCAAGAGCGCGGTTCCCCTGGGAATAAGCTGCGGCGGATGCAAAAGATTTTTCCGTTTTTGTTATTTCTTCCAATATTTTTATTAATACGTCTTTTCTTGAAATTTGTTTTCCTGTTATGTCAGACAAACTTACCGCTTTGTTATTTGGAGACGGATTGTTAATATTTATCCCTATTCCGCCTGTAAGCCATGTGATCAAATCTCCTTCGCCCGCAATTTCTGTCGTTATGCCCGCAATTTTTTTTCGCCCGATATAAACATCGTTAGGCCATCTTAAAAACGCTTTCTTGCCGCAAATGTCGCAAACGCTTTTTGCAACGGCAATTTGCATGACAAGCGAAAGAAGCGAATAATCCGCAATTGTCAGTTCAGGGCGGTACAATATTGAAAAAAATAGCCCTCCCTGTTTTGATATCCACGTTCTGCCGTTTCTTCCCCTTCCCGCGCTTTGCTTTTCCGCTGTAAAGACGCTTGCGTTTTTTGCTCCGCCAAGCGCCAGCTCTCTTGCCCTGTCCATTGTGCTTGGCGTATTCATATAATGATAAAATAAATTTTCCTTTTCGCCGAATTCCCACGGATACAAAAAATCCTTTTCGTTTTTTGGATTTAGGGAATAACCTGCTTCGCCTGTTTCTATCGCGTAACCTGCCTCTGCAAGAGATTGAACAGTTTTCCATACCGCAACACGGGAGATACCCATTTCTTTTGCAAGAGCCTGTCCGCTTGCAGGAGCGCCTTGTTTGTCGCGCAATAAAATTAATAATTTTGCCTTACTTGTCATTACTATTCCTCCTTGATTCCAAGGCTTTTGATTTAATCGCAGCTTTTTCAAAACTAAGCGATATTAATACATATAAAAGCGTTTTAATCTTTTTAATACCGTTTTTTCCCCTTCGCGCTTTCCATGCCGTATCGATACTTGTCCAAATTTTAAAAATTTCCGGTATAAATCCAAGGAATAAATATATTGCTTCTATACGAACTGCATTTCTTATTTCCAGTGAACTTGTCGTTCTGAAAACAAGCGCGGAAATTTGTATAATTATAGTAAGACGAATGGCAAAGCGAAGAAAATAATCATTGGGCGTTAAGATAAAATATAATAAAGGGATATCCATTGGAATTGCAGTTGTTTCATAGTATAAAAAAAGATTGGAAAAAACTGAAAGCGTGTACATAAAAACCGTATAAATTATTGCCGGTTTTAAATCCCTTAATTGTTCGGTAAAAGTGATGCCGCCAATAAAAGCAAGAGCCATCAATATAAAAAAACCAAAACAAAGCCAAAGCGCAGGCAGGTAAAAAACAAGAATCGAAAGCGGTAAAAGTAAAATTAGTTTTATTATCGCAGGCACTTTATGAAGAGGCCCATTTACAGTTTTATACTGAAAAATTGCGTTTCTTCCTACCATAAAAGGTCTCTCAAATTATGCGCTTCATTTTTTAGCGGATGATGTATTCCCCACAAGCCAAGGTCGAGTTCAAGAGCGTCTTTGGGAAGACCGTCAAAAACAATTTTTCCCTTGCAAAGTACGATAAAACGGGAAGCAAGAGCAAGGCACTTTTCAAGTTCGTGGGTAAGAATCAAAACGGTTTTACCGTCCACGATAAGTTTCTTAAAAAGGGAATTAACCTGCATAACCCCCGGGTAATCAAGGTTGGCGTAAGGCTCGTCAAAAATAATAATTTTTGCGTCCATTGCCAAAACTCCTGCAGTTGCAAGACGGCGTTTTTCTCCGCCCGAAAGCGAACGGGCAGGGAAGTTCGCTCTTGATTCAAGGTTCGTTTCTGCCAAAGAAGTTTCAACACGTTTTTTTATTTCTTCTTTTTGCAATTTCATATTACGCGGACCAAAAGCAATATCTTCTCTTGGAGTTTCTCCCAAAATCTGCGAATCCGGTTCCTGAAACACAAGCCCAACATAGGAAGATGCGCGTACCGTGCCAAAAGTCGGCTCTTCAAGACCCGCGATAATCGACATTAAAAGACTTTTCCCCGAGCCGTTTGCCCCTGCAATAATTGTACAGCCGTCCATTCCATCTGCAACGCCTTCATTAATTGAAAGCGAAATATTTTCAAGCGCATAAAAATAGCCGTCACGCACTTGATCGTTTTGCGTTAAATTGTCATAAACAGGAAATCGTTTTGTTACATTAACAATTTCAATCATTGATTTAGGTACCTTGCGGCTATTGGACGCAGTTTAATCGTTAACGGAATACAGATTACTAACTTTATTAAATCGCCGATAATAAACGGCGCTACGCCTGCGGCAAAAGCGGCGGTAAAAGAAATCGAATTTAAAAACATCAGATAAACTGCGCCGCAGAACAAAATGAGCGCAAAACCCAAAATGGACGCAATACTTATTCTTATAACATTAAAAAGCGTAATTTTCTTTTCGCATTCTTTTGGAATCCCGGTGATTAAACCTGAAATTAAAGCCGCCAAAAAGTAGCCGATTATATATCCGCCAAGGGGAGTTGTAAAAGCGCCAGGCCCCGGGACTACAAAAACAGGAGCGCCAAGAAGACCTGCCGCAATAAAAATCAAGAGTGAGATTCCGCCGTAAAAACTTCCAAGTATGGTTCCTGCAAGCACCACAAAAAGATTTTTTAGCACCAAAGGAACGCCCACAGGCATGGGAATTATTATAAAACTTGACACTGCCACAAGAGAGGCAAAAACCGCGGCAAATATGTATCGATTCCTTGTCTTTTTCATTGTTAACCTGTATTTTAACGTGGTTAACGGAAAGTGTCAATAGGAAAAAACAGTCTAAAAGTTTTCTTTCTTGTTCTTTCTGAAAGCTTCCAAACATTCCCTTCTGAAAATGACAACAGAAGGACCTTTTTGCTGAATCTCGTGTTTTAGTTTTTCCGCGTTTTCGTCAACAAGATTGGGTTTTGCTTCCAGTTCAAGAATGCGTTCCGGTTTTATGCCGCAGCCGAGCAAAAGAGCTTTTAACCTTTCCGAAGGTAGAATCGTGGGCTGGCAACCTGTCATCGCCACGCTTGAATTGTCAAGAATGATTAGCGTCATCGTTGCATTTGCGTCAACTGCGTCAATCAGGGCGGTTATTCCGCCGTGAATAAATGTTGAGTCGCCGATAACTGCAATCGCGTGCTTTAAGCCTGCGTCCGACGCGCCCTTTGCCATGCCGACACATGCGCCCATGCAGACAATGCTTTCAACTGCGGATAACGGAGGAGACGCGCCTAGCGAATAACAGCCGATGTCGGAATTTACGCCGACATCAGGATGACCCGGGCGCGGGTCCAATGATGCAACCGCTTTGTTAATCGAATTGTAACTGTCGATGTGAGGGCAGCCCTGACACAAAACAGGAGGGCGCGGAGTGAGGAATGATGTGCTTATATTAACAGTTTTTCTGGGCGGAAGACCGAGCACTTGTCTTACATTGTCGGGGTCAAGTTCTCCTGCCTGAATTACAGGTTTTATTTCGGCTCCCGTTATTCCAAAAACCATTTGTGCGATAAAGGGCTGACCTTCTTCGATAATCAGCATTTCGCTTGATTCATCATACAACTTTTTTATTTTTGCCTTCGGCAGAGGATATGCGCCGATGTGCAGATGGGCTGGCGGTTTTTTTCCCTGTTTTTTTCGCAGAGCTAAAAAGTCATGAAGATTTTCTTCATAGTAATTGCCGCCAAGACCCGATGTAATTATTGCAAGATCGCTTTTTAAGCCGTTGTATTTGTTTATCGCGTTTTCGCTTGACCATTTTTGAATAAATGCCTGCTTGTGCAAAAGCGCTTCGTAATTCTTTCTTGCAAATGCGGGAATCAATGTCCAGTCTATGCTCTCCGTTGCTTTGGAAACAGGATTTTGAGCGCGCAAAGGAGCTGTCACAACCGCGGCTCTTGAATGCGCAAGACGCGTAACAAGACGAAGCATGACAGGTATGTTAAAGAGTTCCGAAACTTCAAAAGCTTCGCGTACCATGTCGTAGGATTCTTGCTGGCTTCGCGGTTCAAGACAGGGAATCATCGCGAAATTTGAATAAAAGCGCGAGTCCTGTTCGTTTTGGGAACTGTGCATTCCCGGGTCGTCGGCAACGGCAATTACAAGACCGCCTTTAATTTTTAAAAGGGCTGCGTTCATCATTGCGTCTGCCGCAACATTCAAGCCGACATGTTTTGTCGTTATAATCGATCTTCTGCCTGCAAATGACGCGCCCAAAGCCGCTTCGAAAGCGGTTTTTTCGTTTGCGCACCAGCGCGCAACTACACCGCCTTTTTTATATTCATTTATTAGGTACTGCATAATCTCGGAAGACGGAGTTCCGGGATATCCGTAAGCCGCGCTGATACCTGCATGAATTGCGCCTAACGCAACCGCTTCATCTCCCAAAAGGGCAAGTTTTTCTTTACTCATTTTTTTCTCCCGTTTTTATTAACCTAAATCGTCTTTTACCTTAACGCTTACTTCCTGTTCATAACAGGCAAAACAATTGTCAACTATGGATTTTTCGGGCGCTTTGGAAATCGCGCTTACAAGCGGAACTATTACAAGTCCTGCCAGCATGCAAAACGCGCCTGCATTAATCGGCGACTGTAAAATCGCAGGGAAAGAGCTTCTGAAAAATATATTTAAAATCATAAGAGACGTACTAAAAATAAAACTGCACCAAACAGAAAGCGTGCTTGCTCTTTTCCAGTAAAGCCCGTAAAGGAACGGCGCCAGGAATGATCCTGCCAAAGCTCCCCACGAAACGCCCATAAGCTGCGCAATGAATGTAATGCCACCCTTATATTGATAAATCGCAATTACAGACGAAATGACAATGAACACGACAATTAATGAGCGGATAATAAACAACTGCGATTTTTCGCTCATCTTTTTTATGATGTTTCCTTTTAGGAAATCCAAAGTTAGTGTCGATGCGGAAGACATTACAAGCGAGGATAACGTGGAAATTGATGCCGCAAAAACTAAAACAATTATTAATCCGATCATCGCTTCCGAAAAACCCGAAAGAATTGCAGGGATTATCGCATCAAAAATAACACCACCGTTTGCATTGTAAATCTCGGGCATATGCGCATAAAGGCGTCCAAAGCTTCCAAGGAAATAACATCCGCCTGCGATGATTAACGCAAAAATTGTGGATACAATCGCGCCCTTGCTTATCATGTTCTCGCTCTTTATCGAATAAAAACGCGCAACCATTTGCGGAAGACCCCATACGCCAAGAGAAGTTAGAATTAAAACGCCCAAAAGCGAAATCGGGTCGGGACCAAAAAGAGAAGCAAAAATGCCCGGCACTTCGCCGCGCGGAATATTCGGGTCTGTCACTTTAGCAAGTGTATCAACCGCCTGTATATAACCGCCGTTTGTTTTTAGAACAACCGCGATAACGGCGACAATTCCTATCAGCATGATCGAGCCCTGAATAAAATCGTTTACCGCTGTCGCGAAATAACCGCCCGCAACGACAAAAATCGCGGTGATTAATCCCATCGCTATAATGCAGTATTCAAACGGAATGCCGAATGCCATGGAGAAAAGTCTTGATAAACCGTTGTACAATGACGCTGTATAGGGTATTAAAAATATGAATACGATTATACTTGCGGCAACTTTAAGCGCGTTCTGATTGTAACGTGAGCCGAAAAATTCAGGCATCGTTGCGCTTTTTAGATGATTGGTCATAACGCGCGTTCTCCTGCCAAGAATGAACCACGCCATAAGCGAGCCGATAAACGCGTTTCCAAGTCCAATCCAAATTGCGGCGGAGCCGAACCTGAAACCGAACTGACCTGCGTATCCGACAAAGACAACAGCAGAAAAATATGTCGCGCCGTAAGAGAACGCGGAAAGCCATGGTCCTACATTGCGTCCTCCAAGCACGAAGTCATTTACATTGGTTGCTTTTTTTCTGAAATAAATCCCGACAAAAACAGTGACAGCCACAAAAAGTAAAAGAAGAAAAATTTTCATTACCATTTTGGTATCCTTATATTTTTTGCGTTACGAGTTAACGCGTTCAACATATTCGTTGGTCTCGGTATTAACAAGAATTTTTTCGTCCTGTTTGATAAAAAGAGGAACGCGTACCGTTAAACCTGTTTCTGTTTTTATGGGTTTGGTGGCTCCCGTTGCGGTATCGCCCTTGATATAATTTTCGCTCTCGGCTACCGTAAAAACAACCTTGTAAGGTATTTGAATGTCGATTACTTTTCCTTCATGAATAATAATCTGATACGAGTTTCCTTCCTGAAGATAAAATTTCTTTTCCTGATTTTCTTCGATATTGACCTCGTGCTGATCAAAAGTTTCGTTGTCCATAAAGTGAAAATTATCCTGATCCGCATATTGATATTGCGCCATGCGAATATCGACCTGCGCGTCCTCAACTTCCTGCTGTGTGGGAATTGTCAAACTTAATACAGAGCCGTCCCTGATGCTTTTCATTTTGATTCTGGCAATCGCTGTTCCCTTGCCCGGTGTGTGAAATTCCCTGTCAACTACAAGGTAGGGTTGCCCCTTTTGCAATAAACAGGTTCCCTTGGTAATATCTGCGCATCGTATCATTTTTATCCTCTTTTTCCGTTAATAAGGGAAGTTTAGCAAAAATGGGGGTTTATGGGAATAGCCAATTTTGATATAATAATAACATGAAAAACACCGACAGTGTATACAAAGAAAATTGGTTATACGCGCTTTTTAAATCGATCTTAACGCCCGCATTAAGACCCGCTTTTAACAAGAGCGTCCCTGCAATTATTTACAATTTTTTTATTAAACAATATATCGCCGCTTTTTTTAAGGGGAAAATCCCCGTAACCCGGGTTGACCACGAGCTTGACAAAAAAATCCCGTTTGTTCCTGCATGGGTGACAATCTACCTCGATTTCGTTCATTTCTGGATTAGGATGCTCAGCTTTTTCCTTCGCCGTTTCAAACGCAAATCTTACATCCCTGTAAGGGACTTTATTTATTCGATGGGCGATTTATACGTTTTTGCAGGCAATGTTTACAGCAGAAATATGTCCACAACAAAGAGGCCGTTTTACATAGCGCGTCCGCGTTTTTTTGTTATTCATTTATTGGACCCTCATTTAATGTGCATTCCAAGCCTTCATGTAATGGTCGTCATTCACACATATCTTCAATTTGTCGAAATCTCCAAAAAGCTTGGCAAAGAAGAAGAGTTCAAATATCAGATTGACGAGATGAAGCACGGCGCCCTTGCCATTGCGCAGGCGATTCTTTTTGTAAAACAGCACAGCGTAAACTGTCTGCCTGCGGCTCTTTACGGAATGACACGTTTTACCCCGGAGCTTTTCCCGCCCGAAGAAGCGCATAAATTTACCGATTTGCTCTTTTCGCCGCCTCCCGACAAAAGCACTTGGCCCGAAGGATGCAATGTTCACCCGGCGGCTTCACCTAAAACCATAATCCCCGAAGAAGACCAAAAAGAAATAAAGAGCCACATATTGAGTTTGTATCACAAATATTTGGAAGAGGGCAAAACCGCCAAAAACTGGTATGACCCAATACTTAAATTCCTTCGCGAATATGAAAAATAAGTATTTGTCCACAAATTTCCACGGATTTATTATACCTTTGTCCACGGATTTACACGAAGGAAGAGGGAAAGATTGGACTTCCCCCGATTTAATGGACAGCAAGTTAAGCCGTTAAATTATTTTGATATGTTACTGGTATAGCATATCCTATAGCTGAGTGTCTACGACACCTGTTGTAATAAATCTCGATGTATTCAAAT